>Ga0081538_10001917_pt1 | contig 20825 bp, 22 predicted proteins | sample TabmetS5T2R1_FD_71022 | JGI IMG/M metagenome (GOLD analysis project Ga0081538, IMG submission 71022) | Tabebuia heterophylla rhizosphere microbial communities from the University of Puerto Rico - S5T2R1 | ecosystem: Host-associated > Plants > Roots > Rhizosphere ...
CAGGATGAAGACCAGCACGACGATCAGAAACACCAGGCCGACGGCGATGTTCATGTGCTTACCTCGCTTTCTGTTTGACGCGCAGGGTCATGCCGTCCATCTGCACGACCTCGACCTCGGCCCCCTGCGGAATAGGCGCTTCGCTGTGGGCATCCCAGCGTTCTCCGGCCACGAACACCTTGCCTTGCTTCTGGTCGATCGGGGTTAACGCCACACCCACCTTCTGGAGCAGTCCTTCGCGTCCGCTGTAGGGGGGCTGTGAAAGGGTCTTGAGCGCGGCTCCCACCAGGAAGACGAAAAAGGCGGCCACCAGCAACGTTGAGGGCACCACCACCCACAGGGAGAGCCCTGGCAACGGCGGCGGCGCATCAAAGAGCATCAGCGAGCCCAGGATCATGGCGATGATGCCGCCGATGGTCAGCGCCCCGTAACTCGTGACCTTGATCTCAGCGATGAACAGGATGATCGCCAGCACGATCAGTGCCAGGCCCGCATAGTTCACCGGGAGCAGTTGCAGCGCATAGAGACCGAGCAGCAGGGAGATACCGCCGATGACCCCGGGCAACACCACGCCCGGCGTGGAGATCTCGAAGAACAGGCCGGCGGCACCCAGCATCAGGAGCATGTAGGCCACGTTCGGGTCGGCGAGCATCGACAACAGGCGCTGGCGCAGGCTCATCTCGACGCGTTGCAGCGCCGCCCCTACGGTCTGGAGGGTGCGCTCGCCCGCTGGCGTCACCACTTTCCGGCCATTCAGTTGCTTGAGCAGATCATTGAGGTCGGGGGCGATCAGATCGATGAGCTTCTGCTGCAGCGCTTCAGTCTCCGAGGCCGAGACACTCTCGCGCACCGCTTTTTCGGCCCACTCCACGTTGCGCCCGCGCTGTTCAGCGATCGATTTGATGTAGGCTGCGGCGTCGTTGGTGACCTTTTCCGCCATCTCCTTGCCCATCTCGCCGCTGCCGACGGCGACGGGGTGGGCGGCGCCGATGTTGGTGCCGGGAGCCATGGCCGCGACGTGTGCCGCCAGCGTAATAAATGTCCCCGCTGAAGCGGCGCGTGAGCCGCTGGGGGCGACGTATACGATGATCGGAATGGACGAGTTGAGCATCTCTTTGATGATGAGCCGCATGGATTTGTCGAGGCCGCCAGGCGTATCGAGTTGGATGATCAGGGCCTGGGCCCCCCGTTGCATCGCGCCTTTCAGACTCTCGGTGATGTACTCGGCGGAGACCGGGTTGATGACGTCGTCAACGGTAAGGATGTGAATGGGAGGAATGGTCTCGCTTGCCAGCCCGTGGCCGATGAGGAGGCCGAGGAACATGAGATACAGCCACCGTCTCGACATAGAGTAGCCTCTCCTCGTAACTCCACTTCTGGCAGCGATTTTCGCTGCTATACTAGCATTAGAGCCTTGATTTTACAAGGCGTGTTTCGCTTACCCCGTCTCCCGCGCGTCCTTGACGGTCCTCGTTGCCATCTGCTAACATGTGCTCCCACGAGGAGAAATCGATGCCTCCTGCGCCTGTCCGCCATGTCGCCAGCGCCCAACGTTACATGCGGTGCAGTCCCGGGCCAGCGACCTGTCCTGCTCCCCAGCGCCGTCGTTCCACTTAGGAAGGTGGGAACCGCGTGAACCATCATACGTCGCCAGAGACAGCCGTCAAGACCCAGCCGTCGGAAGTCCTCAAGACAGACAGCGATCAGGACCTGACCGAGCGCTGCCGGGCGCGCGTATCGCCAGCGCTACAGGCGCTGCTTCACACCGCGGCGCGGACGGCAGACAGGCAGCAGGTGCGCGTCTATGCGGTGGGGGGCTTCGTGCGGGATTTGTTGTTAGGTGTGCGCGATGAGGACTTGGACCTGACCGTAGAGGGGGAGGGCGTGGCGTTTGCGCGACATCTCGCGGCGGCGACCGGCGGCACCTGCAAGGGACCGTCCGCCTTCGGCACCGCCGTCGTCGTCACTCAGGACGGTCACAAAATCGACGTCGCCCCCGCCCGCCGCGAAACCTATAAGCAGCCGGCCGTATTGCCGACGGTTGAACCAGGCACCATCCGCGACGACCTGTTTCGGCGCGATTTCAGCATTAACACGCTGGCATTTGCCCTGAACGGCCCCGAGGCTTTCATCTTGATCGATTGGTACGGAGGCAGCGCAGACCTCGCCGAGGGCGTGATACGTGTGCTGCACAACCGCAGCTTTCGCGATGATCCCACGCGTATGTTCCGCGCCATCCGTCTGGAGCAGCGCTTCGGATTCATCCTGCATCGACACACGCTGCGATTGCTGCAGCGCGCCGTCGACAAGCGTTGGATCGAGCTGCTGTCGGGGGCGCGTCTGTGGCGGGAATTGCGCCTCATGCTCGAGGGCGAGTCCCCGGTCGCCTGTCTGAGACGTCTGGATGAACTGGGCATCCTGTCGCACATCGACGCCGACCTTGGACTATCCCCGGACCGACTGGCGCTGCTCACACGCGTCGCCGAGGTGCGCGTGGAGCTTGCCGAGACACACGCCGACGTGCTGGGCCGGGCATGGCCGGTGTATCTTGCCGCTCTGTTTCACGGCCTGGATGTGAACATCCTGCGCCGGGCCGGCGTCCGCTTAACGCTGGCGCCCCGTACGATACAGGAGCTGGTCGAAGGCCTCACCGCCGCCGAGGGCGCTTGCCAGCGCCTGCGCACAGCGGACAAGCTGCGGCCCAGTGAGGTGGTCGCGGTGCTGAGAACGCTACCATTAGAGATGCTCCCACTGCTGCTCGCCCTGTGCCCCGGTGGTGAGGTGCACCGGCACGTCCAGCACTATCTCACGACGTGGCGTCACATCCGACCGGACCTGACGGGAGCCGATCTCAAACGCCTCGGCGTACCGCAGGGTCCACAGATCGGCCGCCTGCTGGCGCATGTGCTGGCGGCGAAGCTGGATGGAGAGGCGATGACTCGGGAGGCGGAGGAAGCTCTGGTCCTTCGTGCCTTGGCGTAGAGGCTGGCCTCATGAGCACCTAGTCAGCAGCGAGCGGAGGCAAATGCTCAGGACGGGGGCAACCACAGATGTACACAGATGAACTCAGATATATGCTGAGACCGGCCTTCATCCGTGTCCATCTGTGTACATCTGTGGTTTCAGTCTTCAAGACTCAGCCCTTGCAGAAACTGAGAGGCGACGCTTCGATGCCTGCTTCACGAGCATAGGAGTCTCAGATTTATGGACGTAGCGGGTATCATCCAAACCATTGCGATCAGCTTGCCACCTCTGCTCATGGCCCTAACGCTCCATGAACTGGCCCACGGCTATGTGGCGCTGCGGTTCGGCGATGAGACGGCGCGCTGGGCTGGGCGGTTAACGTTGAATCCGATCAAACACATGGATCCCCTGGGCACCTTCTTCATTCTGTTTGGCATGATCACCAGGACGCCGGTCATCGGCTGGGCGAAGCCCGTGCCGGTCAATCCCCATAACTTGCGCCGGCCGCACACGGACATGATCTGGGTGGCCCTCGCGGGGCCGGCGATGAATCTTCTGCTGGCGGTCGCGTCGGCATTGGCAATCAAGTGGTTTCCCGACCCCTCATGGTGGGCTGCCTCTCCGCTCGCGACCGGCATTGCCATTCCCTTATTTGGTATGCTCAACGCGAGTATGTGGATCAATGTCGGGTTGGCGATTTTCAACCTGTTGCCAGTTCCACCCTTAGACGGCGCGCGCGTGCTCAATGGGATATTGCCGCGTCGCCAGGCCATTACCTTCAGCCAACTCGAACCCTATGGGTTTATCATCCTGCTGGTACTATTCATGAGCGGGGCGATTCAGCAGGTGATTTTCCCCCTCATCCGGGGAACCATCAACTTTCTACGCAGTATCTGAGGGAGAGGCTCGCATGGCCAACACACGTGTGCTCAGCGGCATCCGCTCCTCCGGCACTTTGCATTTGGGTAATTACCTGGGCGCCCTGCGGAATTGGCAGGAACTGCAGCATCGGTACGAGTGTTATTACTTCATCGCCGATTGGCACGCCCTGACCACCGATTATGCGGACACCGATGCCTTGCAAGCGAACATGCTCGACAACATGGCGGGCTTTCTGGCGGTGGGGCTCGATCCAGTGAAATGTACGCTGTTCATTCAGTCGCGGGTGCCGGAGCACGCGGAACTGCACTTGCTGTTATCGATGATCACGCCGGTTCCCTGGCTGGAGCGGGTGCCCAGCTACAAAGAGCAGCAGCAGCAAATCACGGAGAAAGACCTTACCACTTATGGTTTTTTGGGCTATCCAGTGTTGCAGACCGCCGACATCATCATCTATAAGGCGAATTACGTGCCGGTGGGCATCGATCAGGTGCCACATGTCGAACTGGCGCGCGACATCGTCCGGCGATTCAACCACCTCTATGCGCCGGTGTTCCCCGTGCCCGAACCACTGCTGACCGAGACGCCGAGGGTGCCGGGGCTGGACGGACGGAAGATGAGCAAGAGCTACAATAACGCCCTCTACCTCACCGATGCCCCGGAGGAGATGGAGAGTAAGATCAGGGTGATGATGACCGATCCGGCCCGCAAGCGGCGCAGCGATCCAGGCAATCCCGAGGTCTGCCCGGTGTTCGATTTCCACAAGATCTACAGCCCGCCGGAGACCATCGCGCTGGTCGACCGCGAATGTCGGACCGCCGGCATCGGCTGCATCGATTGCAAGAAGATGATGAGCACCAATTTATTGCAGGAAATGCGTCCGATCCTCGACAAGCGCCGCGAGCTCGAGGACCGGCCGCAAGAGGTCATGGCGGTGTTCGAAGAAGGGAGCAAGAAAGCCCAGCATATGGCCCGGGCCACGATGACCGAGGTACGCGAGGCGATGAAACTGTTGTAGGGAGGAGGGGCCTCTTCATGTTCAGGGTTCTCTGGGGGCTGATCACTGTACTCACGGTTCCCGCGCTGGCCCTCGCCCAGCACGGCCACTCGCCTTACGCTGGTCAGGAGAAACGCGCCATGAAAACTCTCTCGGAAGAGGAGAGCCAGGCGCTGCTCAACGGTCAGGGGATGGGGCTGGCGAAGGCGGCGGAGTTGAACCACTACCCAGGCCCACGGCATGTGCTGGATCTGGCCACGCAGTTGCAGCTCTCTGAGGTGCAGCGCGCTGAGGCGCAGCAGATATACGACCGCATGCACCAGGAGGCGGTGCACCTTGGAGCGCTCGTTGTCGACAAGGAAAAGGAGTTGGATCACCTGTTTGCCACGCAAGCGATCAATGCGGATACCCTCCGAAGCTTGACCAAACAGATTGCCCAGCTTCACGGCGACCTGCGGCTCGTACACCTGCAAGCCCATGTCGAGATGAAACAGCTGCTGTCGCGTGAGCAAATCGACAAGTATGATGCACTCCGGGGGTACACGACCCAGGTAGGACCTGCGCCGCACTCGGGGCATCATCATCACCGGTAGGCTGGCATAAGCAGATGGCCCATGAGGCTATCGCATGCAGCATCGTTACCGGCGTTGACCCGCGATAAGGGGCCATTGCGCATCTGGATGTAGATGACAAGCCTTTGCTGGCAGATATGAGGGATGTGCTCTATGGATTACAAGGACACCGTTAACCTGCCCAAGACCTCGTTTCCCATGAAAGCCAACCTGGGGAAGCTCGAGCAGGAGCTGCTGGAACGCTGGGAGCAGGAACACATCTACCAGAAATTGCGGCAAAAGTGTGCCGACCGGCCGAAATACATCTTGCACGATGGGCCACCCTATGCCAACGGGCACATCCACCTCGGCACCGCCTTTAACAAGATCCTCAAAGACTTCGTGGTGCGCGTCAAGAGCATGGAAGGCTACAACGCCGTGTACGTGCCGGGCTGGGATTGCCATGGCCTGCCGATCGAGCACCAGGTAGACCTCGAGCTCGGCGACGAGAAAGCCGGCATGAGCAAGGCGGACATTCGCCGACGCTGTCGCGCCTTTGCCGAACGCTTCATCGAGATCCAGCGGGAAGAGTTCAAGCGGCTGGGCGGCTTCGCCGATTGGGAACACCCCTATCTGACCATGAGCTATGCATACGAGGCCACAATCGTCCGCGAGCTCGGACGCTTTTTCGGCCGCGGAGGAGTCTACAAAGGGGTGAAGCCGGTGCACTGGTGCGTCTACGACCGGACGGCACTCGCCGAGGCGGAGGTGGAATACGAGGACCGCACCGACGAGTCGATCTGGGTGAAATTCCCGCTCACCCCTGAGTCGCAGGCCGCCCTGCCGTTTCTGCAGGGCAAGCGGGCCTCGGTGCTGATCTGGACCACCACTCCCTGGACACTGCCGGCGAACCTGGCGGTGGCATTTCATCCCTCTTACGAGTATGTGTGGGCCGAGACCGACGGCGAAGTCTTTCTGCTGGCGAAGGAACTGGCCGAGCCTGTGCTGCAAAAACTCGGCTTTGCGAAGTATCACATCCTTCACACCATGCCGGGCCAAGCATTGGAACGGCTGAAGGCCCGCCATCCGTTCGCCGACCGCGATTCGGTGTTCATCCTCGGCGAGCATGTCACGCTTGACCAGGGGACCGGATGCGTCCATACCGCGCCCGGACACGGCCAAGAAGACTATGAGATGGGGATTAAATATCGCCTGGAGATCTACAACCCGGTGGGGGATGACGGGCGGTTTGTGCCGGAGACGCCCCTGTTCGCGGGCATGAACGTCTGGGAGGCGAACGCGCAGATCGTCGATAAGCTGCGCGCCGATGGGTTCTTGCTCAAAGAGGAGCGCATCACGCACTCCTACCCGCACTGCTGGCGTTGTAAGAATCCGGTGATCTTCCGCGGCACGGCCCAATGGTTCATTTCGATGGAGGCTAATGACCTGCGGCGCCGCGCGCTCGAAGAGATCCGCCGCGTGCAATGGATCCCCCCCTGGGGCGAAGAGCGCATCTATAACATGGTGGAGAGCCGTCCCGACTGGTGTATCTCCCGCCAACGGGCGTGGGGCGTGCCGATCACGGTGTTTTATTGCCAAGGCTGCCAGGCCACGCTGGCTCGCCAGGAACTGGCCGAACACGTAGCCAACCTGGTCGAGCGAGAAGGCGCGGACGTCTGGTTCGAGCGCGATGTCGCCGACCTACTCCCCCCTGGCTACCGATGTCCCGAGTGCGGCGGCGATCGCTTTACCAAAGAGACGGATATCCTTGATGTATGGTTCGATTCCGGCGTCAGCCATGCCGCCGTGTTGGAACCACACCCCGATCTGAAGTGGCCGGCCGACCTGTACCTTGAAGGTAGCGACCAGCATCGTGGCTGGTTCCATACCTCGCTGCTGACCGCCGTCGGCACGCGCGATAAAGCCCCTTACGAGTCAGTCCTAACCCACGGCTTCACCGTTGACGCGCAGGGGCGCAAAATGTCCAAGTCGCTCGGCAACGTCGTGGCCCCGCAGGAGGTCATCGAAAGACACGGCGCCGAGATCTTGCGGCTGTGGGTGGCGTCGGAAAACTTCCGCGAGGACGTACGCGGCCCGGATGACGAGATCACCGGCCATCTGGTCGAGGTGTATCGCCGTATCCGCAATACCTGCCGGTTTTTACTGGGTAACCTGGCGGATTTCGATCCGATGGCGGACTGTTTGCCGTATGCGGAGCTGCAGGAGCTGGATCGCTTGATGCTGCACCGCCTGCAGAAGACCATCGAGCGAGTGCGCCGGGCCTATCACGATCACGAGTACCACATCGTCTTCCACACCCTGCATAACTTCTGCGTCGTCGACTTGAGCTCGTTTTATCTCGATGTGCTGAAAGATACCCTGTACACCGCCAGGGCCGATGCCATGGAGCGTCGCAGCGCGCAGACCGTGTTGCACGAGACGCTGCTGGCGCTGGTCAAGTTGATGGCGCCCATCCTGGCGTTCACCGCGGAGGAGATCTGGGGCTATCTGCCGGCTGCCAGTCGAGGGGAGTCGAGCGTCCATCTGAGCGGATTTGCGCAGGTCAATCCGGCCTACGTCGATGAGGAGTTGGCGGCCCGCTGGGAACATCTGCTCGAGGTGCGGACCGAGATCATGAAGGCGCTAGAGCAGGCGCGCAATCAAAAGCTTATCGGCACCTCGCTCGAAGCGGCGGTCGATGTGTATGTGCCCGCTGGTGAGCGGCGCGACCTCCTCGAGGCCTATGCCGGCACCCTCGCCAGCATCTGCATCATCTCGGCGCTGGCGCTGCATCCCTCAGATGCGGCGCCAGCCGAGGCTATGGCCAGCGACGTCATCCCGGAGTTGAAGGTACAGGTGCGACGCGCCCCCGGGTTGAAATGCGTCCGGTGCTGGCAGTGGCGCGAAGACGTCGGGCAGTATCCCGAGCATCCGACCCTGTGCGGCCGCTGCGTGGCGCGGCTCGCCTAGCAAGGGGCGCCGCCATTGCACTGCCAAAGGAGATCACCGATGTCCGAACCCCCGCTGCTCCTCCAGCGTGAACCTCCTGTGGCGACGGTGGTGTTCAACCGTCCTGAAGCGCGCAACGCCCTGAACGAGGCGATGCAGCGTGCCCTGCCGCCGATGTTCGAGCAACTGCGCGAGGACGCCGATATCCGTGTGCTGATCCTCAGAGGGGCAGGGGGCAAAGCCTTCGCGGCGGGGGACGATATCACCCAGTTCGTCGACTGGGGAGCCAGGGAGGCGCTGGCCCACTATCATCATCTGGAGGCCTTCATCGGCGCGATCGAGGCCTTCCCCAAGCCGACGATCGCGCTAATCCAGGGCTTTGCGGTGGGGGCTGGCCTCGAAGTGGCGGCGGCGTGTGATCTACGCTACGCCTCGGTGGACTCACGCTTTGGCATCCCGATCGCCCGCCTGGGTCACACCGTTGATCTCCGCAATGCCCTGCGGCTGATCCGGCTGGTCGGGCCTTCACGGGTCAAAGAGATGCTCTTCACCGCCGAGCTCATCGGCGCCGAGGAGGCACTACAGATCGGCCTCATCAATCGCGTCCTGCCTCCCGACCAAGTCGAACGCTACACCTACGATACCGCCCGCAAAATGGCCACCTATGCGCCTTTGTCGCTCATCCAATCCAAGGCCGGCGTGCAGCTCTGCCTCGATAACCCTGAGCTGCGCGGCATTGCCGAACCCGCGGCGATCGCCGCCTCGCTCTACGATAGCGAAGATTTCCACGCCGGCGTCAAGGCCTTTCTCAGCAAGCAACCGTTGCCGCCGTTTCGCGGGCGATAGCCGCCGGAGAGGAGTGAACGGATGCCGTACGAAACCCTACTGTACGAGAAAAAAGCTCGGATCGGCTATGTGACACTGAACCGTCCCCGCCTTCTGAACGCTCAGAGCCCTGAGATGTTCGACGAGCTAGCGCACGTGTTCGGCGACATCAAGCATGACCCCGAGGTGGGGGTGGTGATTCTCACCGGGGCTGGCGATCGGGCGTTTTGCGCCGGAGCGGACATCAATTTCTTGAAAGAGTTGGCGCAGACGACGCCGATGGCCGCCAAGACCTTTGTGGAGAAAAATCGCCTCGCCTTCGGCGCCATTGCACACCTGAGGAAGCCGGTGATCGCAGCGGTGAACGGATTTGCGCTCGGTGGTGGTTGCGAGCTGGCGATGGCCTGCCATATCCGTCTCGCCTCGGAAAGCGCCCAGTTTGGTCAGCCGGAGATCAATCTCGGCCTCTTCCCCGGCGCCGGTGGCACACAACGGCTGCCACGTTTGGTCGGCAAGGGCATCGCCCTCGAGATGATGCTGACCGGCGAAGCGATCACGGCCCAAGAGGCCCATCGCGTCGGGCTGGTCAATAGAGTGGTGCCGGCGGCCGAGCTCATGGCGACGGCCGAGCAGCTGGCGCAGCGGATCCTCTCGAAGGCTCCGCTCGCCGTAGGCGTAATCCTGGAAGCCGTGCAACATGGCTTGGAGATGACTCTGGCCGAGGGCTTGCAGCTCGAGGAAAATCTGTTTGGGGTCATCTGTGGTACCGAGGACATGCGGGAAGGGACGGCGGCTTTCCTCGAAAAACGGCCAGCCAATTTCGCAGGGAAATAGCGCTCGGGTACACGAGTGGAAGGGTTGGATGCAGCTACCTGAACAGATCGACTCGACTGATATCCGCGCCGCAGACGGCATCTATACACTGCTGGTCAATGACGAGCCCCTGCGCACTCCCAAGGGCCATCCGGTGCAGGTGCCGTCGTGGGACTTGGCGAATGCCATGGCCGACGAGCTTATGGCCGAAGGTGCGCTCGATCTGCAGCGTCTGACGCTGTATACGTTGTATGCGACGCAGCGCGATTTCGTCGAAGACCGCTTCGACGCCACCATTGGTGCCATTCTCCAGCACCTCCCAGGCGACTTCGAGCTCCATCCCGATCCTGATCCAGCGCTGGCAGCGAAGCAGTTGGCCGCGTGGACACCGCTGCTGGCCTATGTGCGCGCGATCGGGCCCGAGGTGCCGATGGCCAGACCGTTACAGGGCATTCAGCTGCCCTGGGAACTGACGGAGGGCTTGCGGGCGCAACTCACGGTCATGAGTCCAGCGCAGCTGACCATAGTGCTGCAAGCTGTGACGAACCTTGGGTCGGTGATTCTGGGGATATTATTAGCCCAGCAAGGCCTTGAGGTGGAGCAGGCCGTTTCAGCCCTCACCGTCACGGCCCTTCATATGGCGGAACATGCACGTGAGGAGCCCGAGCCGTCGGAGGTATTCGCTGCCGAGATGCGTCAGCTAGTGCTGCGGCTGTTGCGATATGTACGGCTCAGCGCGTAGAAATAATCTCAGGTGATTTCTTCGCGTTGCGTGACCATGCATGGCATGCCACGTATGGCGCTGACGCCCGGGACGCCCCAGAGCGCTTTCAGTTTGAGAGTGACACAGGGCGGCAACTTTCAAAATAAGAGACCTGGCTTGTTCTCAGCGATTTCACCTGCTTTCCCGCCGTCGAATCCCGGCATGCCTGCCCAATAATTTCGCCAGGAGTGCGGCGGAAGGCTCGCTTCACTGGGAAGAATCGCGAACATCAAGAGTGGCACTCCGACGAGAATATCATTTGGCAGAGCCCCATATAGGCGGCGATGAGAAAACGCGGGATGCGCTGACTCCAGGCAGAAGGATTGTACCTCCACGGCGGAGCGGGCGCGTCAAGATTAGGGACGCTGTCAACCCTGCGCCTCTTCGTCTTGTGGGGACCTTCCTCAATTTTCCTAGCCAGCGTCGTTTCCTCCATCATCCGGCAGCGGTAACTTGTTGGTGCGGTACCATTGGCACGGGTCTCGCCTCAAGCGTCGGATCATCTCCTCCAACGTATTGTGAAGACGATGCTGCGGTTCCCACCCGAGTGTTTCGCGAGCGCGGGCGATGGCGACCGGATAGTGAGCATCGGCCATGTCCACCATCCAGGGCTTGAGATATACTGCCTCGTCTCCCGCGAGCTTCTCCTTCGCCCAGGCGCCCACCTTTGCGACCGTTTTCGGGATACGAATCGTCGGCCACTCCGCGCCGTGGATGAGCGCGCCCAGCCGTTCCTGTAATTCGCCATAGCTCACGATGTCTGGTTCGGCGATCAACAAGAGCTCCCACGGCCCGAGGGTGTGACGACGCTCTATAGTCTTCCGCAGGCTATCGATCAAATCGTCGAGATGGATAAAGGGCTGGCCATGCTGCGGATCGCCAGGAAAGAAATAGCTTTCGAACCGCTTCTCATAGATCCGTCTGATCTGTTGCGCAATACGGATCGAATGGCAGTCTTCGTCGTAGACCCCAGCAATGCGGAGGATCACGCATGGAATAGCCCCACGTGCGTCCTTAATGGCCTCCTCTGCCTCAAGCTTCGAGCGCGGGTAATCCCATTCCGCTTCCGTCGGAGAGGATTCGGTGATGATGTCCTCCTCGTTTGTCGGTTTCATCACCAGGAGACTGCTGGAAAAGATGAACTGCTCGGTCTGAAACTTCTGCAGCTCCCTGAGCAGGCGTCGGGTGCCTTCAACGGTGAGCGTCTGGTACAGGGGGCTGGGCTCGCCGGAAAAATCATAGTAGGCAGCTAAGTGGATCACGCTCGCCAAGCGATCGCCGTGCCTCTCCCGGACCGTGGTAAGCGCGTCCCGCGCCCTAGCATCATCGGTCAAGTCGCATTCGATCCAGTCCACCTCTCCCATGTGCGTCTGCACAGGCTTCACATCGAGGCCAACGATGTGGTAGTCGGCGGAGAATGCCTCGATGATACGTGTGCCGATCAGCCCCGAGATCCCCGTGACCAGCACAACTGGCTTCTCCCTCGCGTGAGCCTCCATGCATCAAGCCCTCCTGTCAGGTGCGGTCCTGCACCGTTGTTACACCCTTGTCGCCTGCGCAATGGGCGCAACAATACATCGTGCCGCCCGCCTCCACTCCATGGCCGATGATCCGACAACCGCAGTGGTTGCAAACGGGGGCGAGGGTTTGAATGGCGCATTCGAAGCTATCGAAGGTATGGGATTTACCGAGCATGGTGATTTCAAAGGCCTTATCATAATTATTACCACAGGTTTCGCACCGGGCCATGTGGCACCTCCTGTTTGTTTCTCTCCTACGGACGCATCTCACGATGGTTTGGCTGGCGTACGGCCACGCCCAAATCATTGCAGCTTACATCTCAGGTAGGGGCAATTTCCGTGCCAGCCGCCACTGCCATGCAGATGTGCGCTTCGAGGCGCCGCAGACGCCAGCCAAGCTACTGGCTTGGGAAAGGTTGGAAACGGATCGCGTAGCTCGTCGCATGCGGCGTTCTCAGAATGAGAGAGTGAAGAGCTTTGACGGCTATGGGCCCCCACTTAGCCCTCCCCTTTGAGAGGGGAGGGTTCGGGTGGGGGTGAAAAAGTGGCGCAGCACGCTAAATCTTGGCGGCTTCAGGCCATAACTCGGCCAGCTCCTTGGGGAACATACTCTTCACATCCTGGATTTCCCCTTCGGTGACGCGGTTGGCAAGCACCTTAAAGACCGCCCGGGCCACGCGCTCAGGGTCGATTTCGGGATCACCCTGGAACTGCTCCCGGATCGGCGCGAGAAATTCGTCCTTACTCCGAGTTTTGCTAGGCTTCCCAGCAGGCGTCCAGCCCTCATAGTAGAGCCCGCGGATCAGCATAGGCAGTTGCGCGCCCAGGTGCGCCGCCTCTTCCACCGTCAGGCGGTCGCGCAACGCATGCAGGCCACCGCGCAGCGCTTTGTATGCCCGGAAGCGGTCCTCCCAGTGCAGCTCGTCGGTGATTTCGTTGAGCCAAATATGCGTCTTTTGCAGCGTCGTATCGAAGACCTCCAAGCCGGTCGTACTCATAGGCATATCCTCCTATCATCGCCCCTGGCGAACGCGACCGATGTGTGGATTGTCGCGCTGTCATTGTCCGAACCATCACCATGGCGAGCGTTCGTTAGGCTATCGCTAGTGTGCTTCCGAAGGGTGCTTGCCGCAAACTCTATGCCACATCTTGAACCTGCGCATTGGACGCCACGTGTCACTACGTCATGCCTGGGTTCCACCCTATTGTGGAGATAGCGCACCTGGCGGAGTGAGATCCGACTGCAGAGGACTGGTAAAGGAAAATTCCCGCCAAAAACCCGTGGGATAATATCAAGGTTTGGGACCACGTGGTCACCGTCGAAGCAGCCTATACCAAGAATCATGAAACCAGAGGTGTGACACTGAGCGAGACATTGACAGCCACACTGAAGAGTCTTAAGATAAGCAAATCTTGTGGGGTAACTGCATTAATGTTTCATTATCTACAGATGATTAGGGCCTTCACCAGCGGCGCGGCCCGAGCGAAGATTCCAAAGTTCACGTTCCATGATCGGCGGCATACTATGGCTTGCCGCCAGGTCGTGGAGGGCACCACTTAGTCGCTGGGCAAGGGTTGATAGGCTACAAACATATTGCAATGACGTTACGCTTGCTCACCTCATCTGCGGCCTTCGGCAGGTGGCAGTTAGAGTGAGAGACTAGTAAGCGGAAAAAATCCTAGCAATTTTGGCAATGGCTTGCGAAACCCCCAACGGTCGTATAGCACAAGATATTGCAAAATAAAGATGGAGGCGTTGGGCTGCTGGTGTGGCCCCTGGACTTCAAATCCAGTGCTCCGGGTTAAGCCCCCGGTGGGTGGGTTCGATTCCCATACGCCTCCGCCTCTTGAATAACAAGGGAGAAAGTCCTCTAGCGCTTCCACCAATCGCTTGCTTCTCCTCTACTTTTCCTCCTCCCTGAGCGCATGTTTGCCGATCACCCTTGCATAAATATTTTATTCCATCACCTGCGCATCACGCCGTTCCTTCCTTGTGCCCGCCCGCCCCGCCGGGCGTGACGATATCCGTGCGCGAAGACTTCAGCCCAGCGTCATACCGGCACACCGCCCGGCTGCCATCGGTACCCTCTATTAGAAAGCGTTTGAGCCCCTCATCCCAGCGGGCCACACACTGCGCCGGCCCCCCGGCCCAGGCGCTGACCGCGGTGAAGGCAAGAAGCCCCAGGCCGGCCAGGCCCAAGCTCCACATCCATGCCGGCGTCCATGTCATCCCTTTACCCCTCTAGTTCAAGAGCGCCACGGCCGTGTCACGGCTCCTCCGCTCCCTCGAGAAGGCACACCCAGGCGATCATGTGTGCGATGGCGGCGACCGTGATCGGCGCACCGACGGCAAGCTGATAGACGCCCAGCTGATGCACCACGCCCCCGAGCGCCGTGACGAGCGCCGCCTGAGCGCGGTCGACGTCGTCATCCAGGTGGCTGTAGCGGCAGCCCTGCTGCGTCGCGAAGCCCGCCAGGGCCTCGCTGATGATAACCGCCTGGACGGAGCTCTGCGCCTTGCCGGTGTGCTCGCCGCTGAGCCCAGCCTCCTTGCAGGCTATCAGCATCAGGTCGGCCAAGCGGCCGCGCTCGACGGGGTCTGGAGGCACGCCGCCCCACCGCCGCAGGGGCGCTGGCATGAGTGCGTGTAGGCGCTGGGCCAGGGTGTGGATGTCCCGGCTGGTGATCATCGCGCATGTCTCCTGTGCCGCGCTAGTCCCCCACTGGATACGCCGGGGTCGTCTTCGCCTCTCTCTCCGACAGTTCCACGACTAGGGCCCGTCGGCTGGCCTTCCGATCGCCCCGCGCCTTGCGCTCCCGGACACGCTTGTCCAGCCCATATTTCAGCTCCGGGGGGCGGTCGATCGTCACGCGTGCAACTGCCATCGTGGGTCCCCTTTCACCTGAGAACGATGCTCTCAGCGCTTCAGCAGGGGAAGGCACACATCATGCCACCTTGGCATACGTCCGTAAAGACGATGGTCCGCGGCGCCTTGCTTGCCGAGCGCCCACCACCACCGGTCTCACCCCTGCGAGGCCGCGTCACGCCCGCGGCCCCAGACCCGCGCTGGGGGTCGCGTCTCATCCCGGCACCACCGGTCTCACGCATAAGATATGATCATACTTGATCAATATTTTTCTTGACTGGTATCCGGCCTTCTCCGTACATTGTAGCCCGATGTCCCTTGACACACCGGAGCTTGCCTATGGGTGAATCGTCCACCTCCGCCGATATCGTCCGCGGCGCCGAGCACCGCCTGCAGGCCGTGCGTCTGCGGCGTGAAGGCTATAGCCATGTCGACATCGGCGTGCAGGTAGGGATTTCCCGCCAGCGCGCCCCCCAGCTCGTCAGCGACGAGTTGCGGCAGTTGCGGGGGCAGTCCAGCGAAGCCACAGAGGACGTGCGCCGGCTCGAATTGGATCACCTCGATGCCATGACCCTCGCGCTCCTCACCAAGGACAAACGCGGCGACGCCGCCATTGGAGCGTGCTGAAGCTCATGGAGCGCCGCGCCAAACTGCTCGGCCTCGATGCCCCCGGGAAGCTCAACTTGCTACTCCACTCGGAAGCCGACCGCCTGGCCGATGCGCTCGGCCACATCGCGGCCGAGGTGCCCAGGGAGGCGGAGAGGATCCTGACGGGAGAGGCGTAGATGTAGGCCACGGCTCCCCCCCTCATCGCCCGCCTGGCCGCCTTCACAGTCCAGAAGCGCCAGCAAGCCCAGGGTGGGGTCGTGCACCCCTCCCTCAGCCCCCTGGAAGCCGACTGGCGCGCCTGGACTCGCGCCCTCCTCCCGACCTATGTCACTGCCGGCGATGGGCAGGCAATCCCCGGCCATCTCCGTTCGGCCCTCCGCTCGCTGCGTGTGGAAGACCTCGAACGCGAGCAGCGGGTACGCCTCAACGCCATCCGCGAGCAAGAGCGCGCTTCAGAAAATGTGTAAGAAACCCCGCCACTGAATGTGAAAAGTCCCAGGATTATCCGTACGATAGAGAAATAGGACCGACGCCCGTCGTGCTATGCTAATATTCTCTAGGATGACCGTTGACCGGCTGGGTGTGGTGACGATATACAGTATGCCGTATGAGCCATGCGCGGGTTCGTGCACAATCAAGCAACCTCTCGGCGCATGGCAGGGAGGATCCCTCACCCCCTTCCAGAGGGGGAGGGGACGTGAGAGCATGGCCAACATGGTCCTTGGTTGCTGTCTGAGGTATCCCTTTGTGGACCGCGAGGGAAGGAGGATCACATGGAGCAGTCCGGAACACGTGAGGGACTCAGCCGACGGGCCTTCCTGCGCCGGGGAGCGCTCGCCAGCGTCGGGGTAGGGTTATTCCCCATAACGGGTGGAGCCCAGCAGCTGTCGCAAGCCAGAGCTGAGGTGCGCCGCTATGTTCCCCTCGGCCGCACCGGCATGCAGATCGCTGACATCTCCTTCGGCGCCAGCCGCCTGAACGCGGGTGAAGAGGACGTCGTGCTGCACGCCCTCGAGCACGGGATCAATTACTTCGACACGGCAGAGAGCTACTCCGGCGGTGATTCGGAGACCACCATTGGTAACGCCTTGCGCGGCAAGCGCGACAAGGTCTACCTTGCCTCAAAGGTCGAAGCCGGCGCCACCGACCGCAAAGAGGCCCTGATGGCCGCGCTGGAGGGCAGCCTGCGGCGGCTGCGCACGGATCACGTCGACGTCTACTTCAATCATGCGGTCAACGACGTGCGCCGGTTACAAAACCCGGAATGGTACGAATTCGCCGCGCGCGCCAAGGAACAGGGGAAAATCCGCGCGACGGGCATGTCGGGCCACGCTGGCCACCTGCGCGAGTGCCTGGATTATGCCTTAGAGACCGGCGGTGTCGACGTCATCCTGGTGGCCTACAACTTCGGCCAAGATCCGGCCTTCTACCAGCGCTTCACCCGATCGTTTGACTTCGTTGCCCGCCAGCCGGATCTGCCACCCCTCTTGCGGCAAGCCAAAACCAAAGGGGTCGGCGTCATCACCATGAAGACCCTCATGGGCGCGCGCCTCAACGACATGCGCCCCTTTGAAAAGGGCGGAGCGACGTTCGCCCAGGCCGCCTTCCGCTGGGTCCTGTCGAATCCGGATGTGGACGCCCTGATCATCTCCATGACGACCCCAGCTCGCATCGATGAGTACCTCGGCGCTTCGGGATGGCGGTCGGCGGCGCGCGACGACCTCCCTCTGCTGCGGCGCTACGTCGCGATGCACGGGGACTCCTACTGTCGCCATGCCTGTAACGATTGTGAGAGCGCCTGCCCGTACGGCGTGCCCATCGCTGACGTGCTGCGCACCCGCATGTACGCGCAGGATTACGGCGACCTGAAGCTGGCACGCAACGAATACGCCCGGCTCGGGGCAGGGGCCTCGCCGTGTCTCACCTGCGCCCATCAAGTCTGTGCGGGTGCCTGCACGCATGGGCTTGCCATCAATACACTGCTAGCGCCGATGCATCGAATGCTGTCGCACCAGACACCGCCTACGTCTGCGGGGTAAAGGTCCCGGCAGCCGCTTGTCGATGGTGCAAGCTCATCAGCGGACCAGGAAATCAAGGCATGGACATCGTCATCACCGGTGCCAACGGCGCCGTCGGGACAGCCCTGATTCGATACCTCAGCGCGGGGTCAGCGCCGGGTGCGACGCACCTGCGCGCGCTGGTGCGCAGCTCGGCAAGGGCGCAATCGCTGCAAGCGCTCGGCGCCGAGATCATCGTCGTTGATTATCGCCAGCCGGAGACGCTACGGGTTGCGGTCGCGGGCGCAGAAGTGGTCGTCCATCTGGTTGGTGCCCTGCGACCCAGACGCGGGGAACCGCTGGTGCAAGCCAATGTCGAAGCCACCCGGCTTCTGGTAGAAGCGGCGGCGTCGGCCGGTATCAAGACCTGTGTGTATCTGAGCTTTCCCGGCGCTGATCCCGTCTCTGAGAATCAGTACCTTAGTTCGAAAGGCATGGCCGAGGCAGTCATTCAGCAGGCCGGCTTTGCCGGCGCCATTTTGCGGGTTCCGATGATCCTCGGGCCGGAAAGCCCAGCGGTGGTGCAGCTCCGCCAGATGGCCAAGGCACCCCTCCTGCCTCTCGTAGGCGGTGGTGCGGTCCGCCTCCAGCCCATTGCCGAGGCCGACGTGCTTGCCGCCATTGCCTGGGCCATCGCTGTGGCCCCCAGGCCTCTCCGTGTCCTGAATCTGGTTGGTCCCGAGACGGTGACCTATGCCGAGCTTCTCCGCAGGGTCGGTGATCGGTTGGGAACAAGACCGCGGTTGCTGTACATACCCAAGGCAGCAGCAAGGCTGAGCGCCTACCTCGCGGGTGCGCTTGTACCTTCGTTGGGATGGAACCGCTCGGTGTTCGATATCCTGTTCAACGAACACTTGGCGGACCCCGACGAGGCACGTACCGCCCTATCATTGACGCTGACATCGGTGCATGCAGCCCTCGACGACGCTTTCTTCACCCCGGCCTGAGGTTCCTATGAGCGAGCCAAGCGTTCCCAACCCGACCTCTCTGGAGGACGTTTCCCGGCGGCGCACGCCTTGGGCGCGAGTGGCGCCTGTGGCCCTCACCGTGGTGATCTTCCTCCTGATCTTTTGGCGCATCCCCTTCGGCGCTTTCTGGGATGCCCTTGCGGGGGCGAGAATACTCCCTTTCCTGGCGCTCATGGGATCGTTTTCTCTGTGTTTTTTTCTGTTGGACACCTTCGTCCTCAGCAGGCTGATCCGTTGGTTCCACGGGCCACTTCCCTACCGGGATCTCCTGCCGGTACGGGCGGTGACCTACCTGGTCTCCATTCTCAACACCCAACTGGCCCAGGCAGCGCTGGCCCTCTACATTCACCGCCGCTTCCGCACCCCGCTGGCGCAGATCACGAGCACGGTGGCGCTGATGATACTCCTCGAGACGACCAATCTCATCCTATTCGCCACGGTCGGTGCCATCGCCTTCCCTGGGGGTCCACCGCCGGCGCTGCTGGCTTTACCGCTGGTGCTGGGGACGGTCTGGCTGCTTGTCATGAGCCTGGCCCGAGGCAAGCTGGGCATCCTGAGCAGAAGACTCCGCGACACTGCGCTCCTATCCACCTTCCGGCATGCTGGTTTGCGCCATTGCGCCATCGTCCTGGGGCTGAAAGGGTCCGTGTTTTGCCTCGCACTGCTCGTGCACAGTCAGGCGCTGGCGTTTTTTGGGATCGACATCCCTCTCGTGCGCCTCGTGACCTTCCTCCCCGTGATCTTCCTGTTGGGCGCGCTGCCCATCACGGTGGCGCATCTCGGCACCTCGCAGGCGGGCTGGATCTTTTTCTTCAGCAGCTACGCTTCCGAGGCCGACTTGCTGGCGTACAGCCTGGTGTCGCACTTGACGTTCATGCTGGCGAATGGGACCTTCGGCGTGCTCTTTTTGCCCAAGGCTTACGGCGACCTCTTCCTCAGGAAGCGGATGGACTAGGGCGCTCCGTCCGCCGGCGCAGGAGGAGGAACAGGGTGTAGAGGAACACCACGTCCCCCGCCCGGGCGACCCACCAGCGGCCGCTGTCCCACTCCACAGCGAGTTCGAGGGCAACGGCTCCTACCAGGAGGTAGTAGATCACTCCGGCGGCTTTGCCGGCCCGATCCTCCAGCAAGCGCCCGTCCCGCGTCGGCTGCTGCCCCAGATTGCGGAGGAGAAAGCGGCCACCCAGGATGGCCACCCCCACGGGGACCCAGGGCCCGACATAGCCGAGCCAGGCCGCAGCGGCCAGACTCAGACTGGTAAAGGCGATATCGGCCACCGCATCAACCCGGCCCCAGGCATGGCTGGGTGCCCCCGCCTTGCGCGCTAGCATGCCGTCGAAAACATCGGAGAGGGCAACGCCCACATACACGAGGAGGAGGCTCAACCGCCACAACGGCAGCCCTTCACGATGCACGTGGGTGAGGAGCACAAGAAAGATGGGGATACTCGCAAGCCGCGCCAGGGTCAGCCCACGCGCTGCAGCGAGGTAGAAAGCCTTCAAGAGCTCATCCGTCCTCCAGAAAGGTGTGGGCGTGGGCTGGCTTCGGCACAACGGCGGACTGCCCTAGCGGCATCGCTTGTACGCCTCCACGCGACTCCGCAAAGGCTCCTCCCACAGGGCAGAGAGCGGCTTGGCCAGATTGAACACTTCGGTCAGCAGCCGGTGGACCTCGATGTCTTCGGCGGTGAGGGCATCCACGTCGGCGAAATACTGCCCGTGTTCTTCCAGGTCCGCCGGCCGTTGCCCTCGCGTCCCCGGATACGCAAAATCACGCATTGCCGCCAGGGTCCAGGGCATCTCGACGATCGCCGCCGCCTTCGGAAAAAAGGCACCTGCCAGGCCGTCGAGCCCCTGCCCCCCGGCCGCCCGCTCCGCCAAGAGCTGCTGCAACGCCTGGACCTGCAGCGCCGCCGCGCTCATCCCCTGACCGTAGAATGGGTTGACGCTGCTGATGGCGTCCCCCAACACCACGAAGCCTTCGGGAACGGTCGCCAGCCGTTCGTAATGATGGCGCACGCTGGTGGGAAACCGGTAGGCGGTGATCTCTGCCACCCGCTCCGC
>Ga0081538_10001918_pt1 | contig 20824 bp, 26 predicted proteins | sample TabmetS5T2R1_FD_71022 | JGI IMG/M metagenome (GOLD analysis project Ga0081538, IMG submission 71022) | Tabebuia heterophylla rhizosphere microbial communities from the University of Puerto Rico - S5T2R1 | ecosystem: Host-associated > Plants > Roots > Rhizosphere ...
TGCTCGGCAGACAGGTCATCGCGCCGCTCGCCAAGCTGCATATCGAGAAGGGCTCGGCGATGGACCTGGACAAGCTGTGGCGCCGCCTGGGTGTCTCGATGGAAGGCAATACCGTGCGCTACGACGACAGCGCCGAGCTGGCTTGGCTGCGCCCGCTCATCATCTGGGGTGGCGCCACCCATCCCGCGCCGATCCCGGCCAGCGGCTTCTACAGCGGCGGCTGACATGGGCACTTCCTGCTCGCAGCTTCCGCTCGCCACCGGCATCGGCTTACGCGCCGCGCACCATGAGCGGGTGCGCGCCGAACAACCGGACATCGCGTGGCTCGAGGTTCACACCGAGAATTTCCTCGGCGGTGGCGCAACGCCGGCGATGCTGGAGACGCTGCGCGAACGCTACGCAATCAGCCTGCATGGTGTCGGCCTGTCCCTGGGTTCGACGGAGGGCTTGGACGAGGAGCATCTCGCGCGCATCGCAGCGCTGGTGCGGCGTCTCGATCCAGCCGCGGTTTCCGACCATGTGTCCTGGAGCGTGACCGCCGGCGTCTATTTCAACGACCTGCTGCCGATCCCCTATGACGAAGAGGCGCTCTTGGTCATCGTGCGCAACGTCATGCGCTTCCAGGAGGCGATCGGGCGAACGGTGATGGTGGAGAACCCCTCCACCTATCTGCGCCATGCGCAGTCCGACCGCGCGGAGCCGCAATTCCTCGCGGAGCTCTGCGCGCGCAGCGGCTGCGGCCTTCTGCTCGACGTCAACAACGTGTTCGTCTCCACCGAGAACCATGGCGACGACGCGCACGCCTACCTCGCCGCCATCGCGCATCTGCCGATCGGCGAGATCCATTTGTCCGGCCATCACCTGCGCCAGATCGGCAACCGCTCCATCCGCATCGACGATCACGGCTCGCCCGTGTCGGATCCGGTGTGGACGCTCTACGAGCACGCGCTGAGAGTGATCGGTCCACGTCCGACCCTGGTCGAATGGGACAGCGCCTTGCCGCCGCTCGAAACCCTGCTGGCCGAGGCCGGCAAGGCGCAAACGCGGCTCGACGCCGCAAGGCGGAGCGTGGCATGAGACTGGCCGACCTGCAGGCCGCCTATCGCGGCTATCTGCTGAGCGGCGACAGCGCGGCGCTAGCGCCGGCCATCGTCGCCGACTCGTTCGATGGTCCCGAACGCCTCGCCATCTATCGCAACAACTTCCTGATCAGCCTCGGCGAAGCGCTCAAGGCGAACTTTCCGGTCACGCTGCAGCTGCTCGGCGCAGACTTCTTTGGGCAGGCGGCGCGTCGTTTCGTGCTCGCCCAGCCGCCGCAGCGTCCCTGCCTGTTCGAATATGGCGCAGGCTTCGCGGACTATCTGCGCGATCTGCCAGAGATGGCCACCCGACCCTACATCGTCGACATGGCACGCTTCGAGTTCGCGCGCGTCGCCGCCTACAACGCACCGGTGGAGCCTGCTGTCACGCCCGAAACCCTGGTCGGCCTGTCGCCGGAGCAACTGGAAGCGCTGCCGATCCGACGCGCGCGACATGCCCTGGTCCTTGTAGTCCGCGCACCGGTGTTGGCGCTTTGGCAGGCGCATCAGGTCGCAGAGCCGGATTTCGCCGACATTGACATGACTCCCAGGTCGCGGGCGCTGCTGGTGTGCCGGCCGGAACAGGCACTGACGTATCAGGAGCTCGACCTGTCCGCCTCGGCGTTCCTGCTGGCGGCCGAGCATGAAACCACCCTCGGCGTCGCCGCCGCGCGGTGCGGTGCGACCGATGACGCAACGCTCGGCCGCATCATCGCGCTGGCGCTTCAGCTCCGGCTGCTGATTCAGTCGAAGGCGTTGAAGTAGCGATCCGGCAGATGATCCGCCACGCCGGGTGGCAGCCGGCGATAGAGGATGCCGAGCAGGTCGGTGCGCGCGCTCGGTGAAAGCGGACCGGCGAACAGCCGGCGCACGCCATCCATGAAAGACGAGAGCACGACGTTGGCGGATTTCGGCTCCTCGCCGCCGGGCTCGTTCTCCAGCGCTGCCGCGTCGAACCGGGCGCCCCGGACGCAATGCAGCCGCCGCCCCACATGGCTGTAGCCGAGGCTCCGCCCCGGCAGCGTCGGCACGACATCGGCGCCATAGACCATGCGATAGGTCGTGGCGCCGAAGGCGCGATTGAAGGCTTGCGCGAACCCCGCGTCGCCGACGCGCGGCGTGCCGTAGTTGTAGATCGCGACCGGCGATACCGCGAGATCGCGCAATGCGCGGTGGGCCGTCACGATCCCCAGCGCGCCGCCGAGGGAATGGCCGGTGATCACGAGCGGCCGGCCCGCATCCCGCGCTGCCGTCAGGGCCGGAGCGATGACGTGCCAGATGGCGGCGGCGGCCATCTCGAATCCGCTGTGCAATCCCGCTTGCGAGGACTTGGCGGCGAGGTCCGTGATCAGGTTGGGCACCACCGCCGGATCGGTGCCGGTGAAAGCGATGATCAGCGCCGCTCCTTTCTCGATCAGGACACCGCGGCTGGCGGACAGCGACATCAGCTTGTCCGGCTCCTGTTGGAACGGCTGCACGCTGTCCAGAGTCCAGCGCTCTGCGATGCGCGAGATCTTCGCGTCATTGGACTCGTACGCAAGCTGACAGGCCCAGCTCAGCGCACGCGCCGTGCCGCGATGGAACTCCGCCGCCGGCGCGAAATCGGAGAACGCGGTATCGCTGTAGTGATCCTCCGGCAGCTCGACCAGCTTGCTCATGGCATCCCCCGGAGCCAGACCATTCAAAGGTCTGCCTGATCTTGCCCGGTAGCAAGCCGAATCCAGCCGTTGCGTTTAGGCGGTGAAGGCCGCCGCGAGCGCGAGGCTCAGCGTGCGCGCTTGGCGGCCGTCTTGAGCGGCACGACGGGTTCGAGCGCGTCCGAGAGACCCGCCCCGCTGACCGGCGCGATGTCCGAGCGCACCGTCGCCAGCGTGCCGTCGTCCAGCATGCGCTTGAGATCGGCGCGCGCGCGCGACACGCGGCTCTTGATCGTCCCGACGCGGCAGTCGCAGACGGCGGCGGCTTCCTCGTAGCTGAGGCCGCTGGCGCCAACCAGGATCAGCACTTCGCGCTGGTCGGGATTGAGCTGCCAGAACGCGCGGCGGAAGTCGCAGAACTCGAGGCTGGCTTCCTGCGACGCGCCGATCGACGGCTCGTTCACCGTGAGATCGTCGAGCGAGGAGAACTTGGAATGCCGCTTGCGCCCCTCGTTGTAGAACAGGTTGCGCAGGATGGTGAAGATCCACGCCTTGAAGTTGGTGCCCGGCGTGAATTGCTGCGAGGCGCTGATCGCCCGCACGATCGTGTCGTTGACGAGATCGTCGGCCTGATCGCGGTTGCGCGTCAGCGAACGCGCGAACGCGCGCAGATGCGGCAGCACGTCGAGCAACGCCGACTGCAGCTCGGCCGACATACGATCGAACGCCGGTTCCTCCATGCCTCTATCTTCCTGCTGGTTGGGGCGGCGCTCAAGAGCCCGGTTGTTTGGGCTTCTTCAGTTTGCTGATGAGCTGCAGCATTTCCACCGGCACCGGTTCGGTTGCGACGTCCGAATAGAGCCGACCCAGCTGCGCGTCGAACCAGCGGTCGAGCACAGCCGGCGCGCGGCGCCCGCCGGACTTCCGAGATGGGGATTCCTGAGATGGGATCACGTCACTCTTCACGTCTTTGTCTTTGTCTTTGTCTTTGTCTTTGTCACTACTCACTGTTCCCGCCCCCGGCGCGTACTGTGCCGTCCCGAAGCCTATGTGCTTGCCGGGAGGATTCTTAGTCGCGGAACCCATTTTCCTGCAAACCCCCGATATGGTAGGAATATGGAGCTATGCCCTGGCCGCACAATTTTGTCTAACGAAGGGAACCCCGCGCTACAGTCGGGGTTCCTTTGAACACAAAAAAAATCATGGGTGGCAAGAGAGGGACCGATGCCAGACGTCTCCGAAAAGATCGTAGAAAACCTGCGCTATCTGCGGCGCTACGCCAGAGCGTTGCTCGGCTCGCAGCAGACCGGCGACACCTACGTCCGCATCTGCCTCGAGGACCTGCTGCAGGAGCCGGACCGCATTTCCGCAACGGGCGATGTTCGCCTTCAGCTGTTTCGCCTGTTCCACGACGTGTGGTCGCGCACCGGCGTCCACGACAGCGACGACGAAGAAGGTTCGCCGAGCGATCTGTCGGTCGAAGCGCGCCTGCAGGCCCTGCCGATTTCCGAACGCCAGATCCTTCTGCTGACCACGCTCGAGGGTTTCTCGGTGCAGGACGCCTCGCAGATCCTCGGAATCTCGCACGAGCAAGGCGCCGACCTGCTGGCCTCCGCCTGGTCGTCGGTCAACGAGCAGATGGCGACCTCCATCCTGGTGATCGAGGACGAGCCGGTGATCGCGCTCGACATCGTCGGACTGGTGCGCGACATGGGCCATTCCGTGATCGGCATCGCCTCCAGCCAGACCGAGGCGGTGCGGCTCGCGCAGAAGAGCCAGCCGGGCCTGGTGCTCGCCGACATCGACCTTGGCCCGGGCGGCTCCGGCCTCACCGCGGTGAAGGAGATCCTCGATTCGATGAAGGTGCCGGTGATCTTCGTCACGGCCTATCCGGAGCGCCTGCTGACCGGCGAGCGTCCGGAGCCGACCTATCTCGTCACCAAGCCGTTCGAGCCGGACACGCTCAAGGTCACAATCTCCCAGGCCCTGTCCTTCTTCGGGCAGCCGCGCCAGAGCAGACAGGCGGGCTAGCCTGTTGACCACCTGCCACCGGGGCGCGTGACTTCAGGTCCCGCGCCCCGGTAGATTTGGCGGCAGGTGAGTAGGGAGTTCCACAATTCGATGTTCGGTCAGCTTCTGCAGCCACTGCGCCACCGGCTGATCCTTCTGTTCGCGATCGTCCTCATCATCCCGAGCGCATTCGGCATCTGGGTCGCGATCGACCGCTATCGCGACCAGGTGCGTCAGGCGCATGAGTCGACGGTGCGGTTCGCGACCCTGGCGTCGAACTACGAGACCAACCTGCTCTGGCAGTCGAACCGCATCATCCAGAACCTGGCGCACCAGCCGCAGATCATCGCCGCGGTCGCAAATTCGCCGTCCCGCGGCTCCGAATGCGCCGACCTGCTGGAGACCGCGATCCGCCCCTACCCCGCCTACGCCCTGGCGGTCCTGCGCAACATAAAGGGCGATGCGATGTGCCAGTCCGATCCGGCGGCGCAGCCGGTTAATAGCGTCGACCTGGACTGGTTCAAGGCCGTCCTGGACACCCGCCGCGAGTCCGTCAGCGGCTATCTCTATGCCGCGCGGCTTCAGGAGGCGGTGATCATCTATGCCGCGCCGGTCGTCAACGATCGCAACGCCGTGATCGGCGTGCTGTCGCTGGCGATCCGGCTGGAGTGGTTGTCCGCCATCGGCCAGGAACCGGGCCTGCCGCCTGACGCCATGGTCTATCTGCTCGACCGCGCCGGCCATGTGCTGGTGGGACCGAAGGCGCAGGGCGTCGATACCCAGGCCGGCCTGCCCGATCCGGAGACCATCCGGGAAGTGGTGAACGGCTACATCCGCACCTTCGATTCCGTGGGCCAGGACGGCATCCAGCGCAACTACGCAGTCAACGTCATCGGCGACAAGGAGCTGTTCGTGCTGCTGGGCCAGCCGACCGCGCGGCTGATCGAGCCGCTGCGCACCTCGCTGCTGATCCAGATCGGCGTGCTGGTGTTCGTCGCGGTGGCGGCGATGGCGGCGGCGCTGATCGGCACCCGCGTGCTGGTGACCAAATGGATCATGCGCCTGACCGAGGCCGCCAGCTCCATGAGCGTCGGCGACCTCTCCGTCAAGCGCGAGTTCGAAGGCGCCCCCGCGGAGATCCGCGAGCTGGCGGAGACGCTGCGCGAAATGGCGATGCGGCTGGACGAGCGCGAAGCCGATCTGCGCCAGTCGCTGGCGCAGAAGCAGATGATGCTGCGCGAGATCCATCACCGTGTGAAGAATAACCTGCAGACCGTCACCAGCCTGCTCAACCTCTATGCTCGCATCCCGCGCGGGGAGGCCGTCAAGCAGGCCTTCGCCGACGTACAGATGCGCATCAACGCGCTCGCGCTGGTGCACCGCCATCTCTACGAGAGCCAGGACATGCAGGAGGTCGACCTGCATCCCTTCATGACCAACCTGTGCAGCCTGCTGCAGGACGGCTCCGGCGTGCCGCCGCGCCGGGTGCGGCTCAGCGTCGACATTCCGCACGTCCGGGTGACCGGCGACCGCGCGGTGCCGCTGGCGCTCCTGACCACCGAGATCCTGACCAACTCTTTCAAGCACGCCTTTCCCAACCAGCGCGCCGGCGCCATCTCGGTGCGCATCGCGCGCGAGCCGGAGGGAATGGCGAGGCTGGTGATCGCCGATGACGGCGTCGGCCAGGCTGAGCGCACCACCGACAGTGAATTGCCCGGCAGCATGGGCCAGACCCTGATCGAGGCCTTCACCCGGCAGCTGGGCGGCGACATCACTGTCTCCGGTCCCCCGGGCACCGTCACCACCCTGCTCTTCCGGCTGGAGTCGGTGCCGGCTGGCAGCAACGGCGAGCGATCGGCACCCGCCAACGCCGCCGCACTGCGCTCGCGCGAGCCCGTCTAGCGCGGAACAAAGCGCCTCGATTCGGGTTCTTTCCGCAATCCGGCAGGTCGTCGGGATGATGGCCTGCGGACGTTCACAAATCGGAAAGCCCCATGCGTTACGCTTTGTTGTGGCTGTTGGGCGTACCAATTCCAGTCCTGATCGTCATCTGGCTGTTGTTTCACTGAATCCTGCGTTTGGCCCGGTCTCTCGGGGAGGTCGCCATGCGGTGGGTCATCCTGTCTCTGGTCGCTACGATCGGTTCCGGCGTGCTGGGCTTCGGCGCGACGTCGCCGGTCGCCGGCAGCATCGGACAACTTCTTTTCGGCATCTGCCTCATCATGTTCCTGGTGGCGCTCATGGTGTGCGCCATGCAGAAAGGTGGACCGGCGCGGACCATCTTCTGAGCCGATCGTCCTGAACTCGACCACAAAAAAACGGCCCGCTTACGCGGGCCGTTTCGCATTCGCCTTCAAGGAAGCCTAAGGCCACAGATCCTCGTTCCGGCGACGGAACTCCTTGATCTGCCGTTCCGCCTCGTCGCGCTGGATGCCGTAGCGCTCCTGCACCCGGCCGGCCAGCTGATCCATGTTGCCTTCAACGATGGTGAGGTCGTTGTCGGTCAGCTTGCCCCACTGCTCTTTGACCTTGCCCTTCAGCTGCTTCCAATTGCCTTCCATCTGGTCCTTGTTCATCGGTGGCTCCTCTATGCTGTCAAAGCAAAAGATCGGGGGTGGCATGACTTGCCGCCCTCTATCGTAAACAAGCGGGCCAAGGGAATGTTGCTAGCGCCGCAGCAGCCTCAATGTCTGCCACACGGCAAGGCCCGTGCGCGCCATCTTCAGAAACGGCCGCGCGCGCTTGAACAGACCCACGGCCAGCAAGAGGCCGGCCGGCAACCAATAGCGTCGAACCATGGAGATGCCGACGACCGCGATGCGCGCGATGCGTTCGCTCGCGATCTGCAAGTCCTGCGTCGCGTCGCGGATCGCCGCGCGCTCCAGCGCCGCGCGCGCGATCAGCATTTCGCGCTGCGCCTTGAGGCTCGCGCTGCTACGCGCGGCGACGTTTCTCGACATCGAAGTCCATCTCGTCGGCCTCGAATGCTCCCTCGAGCTCGCTGGTGTCCTTGGACAGCTCGCGCAGCGTACTTGAGAACAACGGCGATCCGATCTTGGCCTTGTGCCGCAGCACGAGCAGCGAGGCGGCAACCCCGACCAGGTAGAAGACCAGCAGCCCACCGATGGCGAGCAACCTGTTCTCTTCCCAGAACGCCACGATCACCAGCAGCGACAGCATCAGCAGCGCCATCGAGGCGAAGATCAAGGCCAGCGCGGTCAGCACCAGCATGAGCCAGATGCGGCTCTTCTCCTCCATCAGCTCGACCGCGAGGATGCCGAGCCTGGTCCGCACCATGCCGACGAGAATGGCAAGGATGCGCCGGCCGGATTGGACGATGCCGTCGGTCGCGTGCACGGACATGGGGCGGCGCTCGTCGGCGCGCAGGCTCATTTGCGCCCGATCAGCAAGCCGAGCAAGAGTCCGACGCCCGCGCCGACGCCGATCGCGGTCCACGGATTCTCGTGCACGTAGTCGTCGGAGTCGGAGGCGAACTTGCGCGCCTTGGCCATGGCGTTCTTCTCGAGGACGCCGAGCCGGGCCTTTGCCTTTTTCAGGCTTGCCTCGGCCTGGCCCTTGACCTCCGCGAACTTCTCGCCCGAATCCTCGGCGGCCGCCGAGAAGACGTCCTCCATCGCCTCGACCAGATTGCTGAACTCGTCCATCAGGTCGTCATAGGCGCGTTCGGTGTTGCTGAATTTCGTGCGTCTCGACATGGTCGCCTCCTCTGCCCACCGCGGCGGGAATATGCCGACCTAAAACGAAAGCAGGCGGGCTCAGGCCCGCCTGCTCGCCCTGCAACCGCGCAGGTCGGCTATGGTTTCGAAACCTCGTACGCCGGCATTTGTTCCAGTTTTTCCTTGGTGAGGTTAACGATCGCCCGGTCCTTGCCGTCCTGGCTGGCCAGGGTCACGTCCTTCCAATCCAGCAGGACCGGATGGGTGGCGATGCCGAGGAAGCCGCCGACGTCGACGACCACGCCTTCGACCTGGCCTTCCTTGTCGAGCACGACCTCGCCGATGTCGCCGACCTTCTTGTCCTCCGGGCTCTGCACGTCGAGGCCGATCAGCTTGCTGGCGTTCAGCGAGCCGTCGGCGTTGATGACCGCAGAGGTAGCATCGGCATCCGCGTCAGCCGTCGCAGCGGCGGTCTGTTCGGTCGTCGCATCCGCGTCCGTATCGGTTGCCGCGTCCGCTTCGGCTGCCTCGTAACGCTCACCGGACTCGGTCAGAACCTGACCGCGCAGGTTCGGATCCGTGTACTCATAGGCCGTCGCTGCCTTTGCTGCGTCCTTGGTCAGCGAGGAGACGATCTTGTTGTCTTCCCCGGTCTTGAGATCGGACCACTCCACCGACATCAGCTTCTCGCTTTCAAGCCAGCCGCTGACGTCGATGACGACGGAGGTCACCTTGCCTTTGTCGTCGACCATCACGCTGTCGATATCGCCGACCTTATCGCCATTGGCGTCATAGACGCCTTGCCCGATCAGCTTGCCAGCATCGACCTCACCCATCGCCGTCTCGGCAACTTGCACGGGTTCGGTCGTGGTCGAGATCGCGTTGTCTGCCAGGGCAAATGGCGCAGCACCAAGCATCGCGGTGACCGCGCCGCTCAGGAGCAGTGCTCGTTTCATTTTGATCTCCTCAAAGGATTAAGCTTCGAATCTGTGAACAGATCAGTGACGTTCCGGTTGCGTAATGCCTCCGGAACCTCACAAGTGAGCGGGTGTTGATCCAGGAGTGTGCACGATCCATCGTAACTGGAGTGGAGCGCATCATGGATCAGCAATCGTTCGACAAGCTGGTTGGCGACGTGGCGAAGCACTTCTCGACGCCGGAAGCGCTGATCGCCGAAGAGAACCTCACGCGCGATCAGAAGCTGGCGCTGCTGCGGCAGTGGGAATACGACCTGCATCTGATGCAGGTGGCGACCGAGGAAAACATGACCGGCGATGCACCGCCCGGTACGAACGCCGAGAAGATCCGTCAAGTGCATGCCGCCGCCGAGAAGCTGGGCGCCGAGCTCGACACTGAAGGCAGTGGCGCCGCGAAGACGGGCGCCGTCATCAAAGAAGAGAAACCGAAGAAGGCCGGCTCAGCGCGCTGATCAATCGCTGATCAATCAAGGGCGCTGATCGGCTGATCCGGATTTGGCCCGGGCCGGGGCTGTCCCGGTCCGGGCACAGGTGGCGGTATTGGATCACCCGGCCGATCGGCTGGCGGATCGCCCGGGGCTGGCGGTGGCGGCGGTACCGGCGTGGGTGTCGGCGGATCGGCGGCCATCCAGCTCAGCATTTGACTCGCTCCGCGGTCCCGGTCTGGGGCCTGCGTTGCAGCCTCGACCATCCTTCTCCGCTACTGATTCCGGGTTGTCGCTTCCCCAATGGCTTGGACGGGAATGGCTCGGACGATCCCGGGGATGTGCGTTCCTTGGCGGGACGATTCTCGAACAAGCCCCAATACTTCGAATCATCGGCATCCATAGCCTTTGCCCTCCGCTTCGGTTTCATCCTGCGAGAACAGCCTGCTTGAGCCGCCGTTGCCGGAGGCAACGGGAACCCGCCTCCGGCGGGTGACATTGTGTTCTTAAGAGCTGTGCAACCAGACGAGAGTTGCGCATGAATTTCTTCGACCGGGCCGCCAGCCATATCGCCCATGCAATGGGTCATGCATCGGCATTTGCCGTGGCCTGCTTCATCATCGTGATCTGGGCCGCGATGGGCCCGGTGCTTGGCTATTCCGACACCTGGCAGCTGGTCATCAACACCTCCACCACCATCGTGACCTTTCTGATGGTGTTCCTGATCCAGAACACTCAGAACCGCGACAATCATGCGCTGCATCTCAAGATCGATGAGTTGCTGCGGGCTCTGGACGCCGCCGATACACGGCTGGTCGATCTCGAAGAACGCAGCGAGCAGGATCTGGAGCAGCTGCGCAAACACTACAAGGCCTTGGCAACGGACCTTGCCGAGAACGGCGAGGCCGGTCAGTCAGAGGAGAACGCCAGCGACAGTCGTGGCACCGAGGGATCACGGAACCAATCCTTGCGTCGCCGCGTTCAAGACCCAACAAGCTAGGAGGTAAACGCCATGCTTGGGACAATTCTGCTGATCGTATTGATCTTGCTGTTGATCGGTGCCGTGCCGGCTTGGCCGTATAGCCGGTCCTGGGGCTATGCGCCGAGCGGCCTGCTGACCATCCTGGTCATCGTGGCGATTGTGGCCTTGTTGACCGGCTACATCTAGGCGCCGGATCTATCCCCGCGTACCCGTTCGCCGCGGCGCATCGCCCAACTGGCGGCCGCCGCGGGAACGGGACTTTACCTCGCTCTTCAGCTCCGCCTCGATCGGCTCGTCGCCGATCTGGTTTCCGCTCTCCAGCTCCATCAGCTGCTTCAGGTGCTCGCGCGCGCGGCACAGGCGCGAGCGCACGGTGCCGACCGGAACGTCGAGCTGGCGCGCAACTTCGTTGTAGTCCATCTGCTCGACGCAGATGAACCAGATGATCTGGCGATGCTGCCAGCTGAGGGCCTCGAAAGCACGCTGCACGTCGCGCATCTGGTGGCGCGCCTCCTGGCCGCCTTCGATCGGCGTGGCGCGCTCGATCACGCCGTCCTGGGTCAGCAGCGGCCGGCGTTTCTTGGTCTCGTTCACGAAGATGTTGTGCAGGATGGTCATCAGCCAGGATCGGATGTTCGTTCCCGGCTGGAACTTGTCGATATTGTCGATGGCGCGCACCAGGCACTCCTGCACCAGGTCGTCCGCCTTCTCCGGATCTCTGGCGAGGAACATGGCGTAGCGGCGCAGTCGCGGGATCTCCAGCTCGATGAGTTGGCTGAGCTCCTCATTCAGCATTCCGACCGTACTCCCATGGGCGTTGACTGTGATGGAGCGGCGCCGCCGCTGTCGCAGGCTTGAAAAACCAAGTCACGCAGGACGCTATGGTTCCGGAGAACCATCATGTTTTCGCAGTGTCACCGAAGGAACAAAAGCCACACCGGACTGTTTCTCTTCCATGGTCGTAAGCGGCCGGGATTGTTCGCGTCCCAACGTTAGAGAGCCGCCGGAAACGTCGCCAAAGCCAGCACGGCGACAGGGAGAATCCACATGATCTCACGCATCCGCACCGCGGTGATCCCAGCCGGTGGCCTTGGGACGCGTCTGCTGCCGCTTACGCGCGCGGTGCCGAAAGAGCTGTTGCCGGTGTGGAAGCGCCCGGTGCTCGACTACGCGATCGAGGAGGCGGCCGCCGCCGGAATCGAGCGGGTGGTGATCATCACGGCGCCGGGCAAGGACGCGCTGCAGGCTTATTTCGCGAACGGTCACCCGACTTATGATTGCGCGCCGAAGGGAGTCTCGCTCGATTTCGTCGAGCAGCGCGAGCCGCGCGGGCTGGGCGACGCGGTACGGCAGGGCGCGTCTGCCGGCGAGCCGATTGCCGTGTTGCTGCCGGACGAGTTGCTGATCGGGCCGAATTGCCTGGCGCAGCTGCTCGAGCAGCGGCAGCGCGACGGTGGCTCGGCGATCGCGGTCAAGCGCGTGCCCCGCTCGGAGGTCAACCGCTACGGTATCGTCGACGTCGATGGTGACGCGGGCCGGGTGCGCAGCGTGATCGAAAAGCCGCACCCGGACATCGCGCCATCGGACCTCGCCGTCATCGGCCGCTACGTGCTCGACGAGGAGGTGTTGGACCGCCTGCAGAGCGCGCAGCCCACGCTGAACGGCGAGATCCAGCTGACCGACTCCATTGCCGCCACCTGCCGCTCGGCCGGCGTCAGCGCCGTCCGCTATGAGGGCCGCCGGTTCGATTGCGGCAATTTCGCCGGCCTGCTCCAGGCCAACATCGCCGTCTCGCAGCTCGAGGAGACGCCAGCGCCGCGGCCGGCCGCACAACCCGCGGAGGCTTCCGCCGCATGAGGAAGGAAGACGGCCACGTGACCATGAGCACCAAGGAAGCCCGCTCGGGCGAAACCAGCGGTCACGTGCGTATCATCTTGATTGCGGGGCTGGCTCTCGCCATCATCGGAATGATTGTAGTGCTTGCCATCTGGAGCCAGGGCTAGCTTCGCGCACTGGCTCGCCCACAAGGGGAGCCCCATGCGTGCATTGCGCGCCGCCGATATCGGAATTCCGCGCCATGGCTGGCAACCGGGCAGCGAGGATACCTTCGCCCTCAGCAGTCATGCCCGCGCACGCGAGGCTTTGGACCTCTCCCTCTCCATCAACGTGCCGGGTTTCAATGTCTATGTGCTGGGCGAGGATCGCACCGGCCGCATGTCGGCGACGGTCTCCTATCTCAGCGCCATCTGCACGCCCGCCAGCTCCCGGCGCAAGGACTGGATCTACCTGCAGAACTTCCGCGACGCGCGGCAGCCTTTGGCCTTCGGGCTCGCGATCGGCGACGGCGCGCTGTTCTCCGAGGCCCTGCGGCGCTATGTAAGCCGGCTGCGCTCCATGCTGATCGCGGCGCTGGAGAGCGATGCGCATCGCGAGCGCATCAAGCGCATCCACCGTGCCGCCGACGAGCAGATCAACGAACGGCAGGCCGCCCTGGCCCGCGCCGCGGAAGAGGTCGGATTCACGCTGGAGGAAAGCGCCGAAGGCGTCCGGCTGCGCCCGCCGGTCGCCGACACCCCCGACCGCGAGCGCAACCGCGAGCGCCTGTCAGGCGAGCTCGACCAGCTGGAGCGCGAGGCCGGCCAGCTGCGCGCCAGCGCCGAGGCGCAGGCATTGGCGCACGACCGGCAGACCCTGGCCAGCCTGATCGAAGGCGAAGTGGCGGATTTCGCAGCGACCTTTGCCGACTATCCGGCGCTCTCCGAATGGATCGACGACCTGACCGAGGAGATGATCCGCGACGTGCGCAACCTGGCACGCGCGTCGCCCGACGAGCGCCTGCCGGCGAAATACTGCACCAACCTCCTGGTCGATCATTCGCATGCCGACCAGTGCGTGGTGCTGGAACCCAATCCGACTTACGAGAACCTATTCGGCTACATCGAATATCGCCGCGTCGAGGGCGTCTCGGAAACCGATCTGACGCTGATCCGGCCCGGCGCCTTGCATCGCGCCAACGGCGGCGTGCTGGTATTGCGCGCCGAGCCGCTCACCAAGGACGAAACCGTCTGGACCTATCTCAAGGCCGCGCTGCGCGACCGCGTCATCCGGATCGAGGAGCCGCACCGCAGCGGCGGCATGCCGCTGATCGGCACGCCGCGCCCCGAGGCGATCCCACTCGATGCGAAGATCGTGATCGTCGGCACGCCGGACAGCTACTACAACTTCTTCAGCAACGATCCGGACTTCAAGACCCATTTCAAGATCAAGGCCGACATCGATCCGGACATGCCGGCGACGCCGGAGAATCTCAACATCCTCGGCAGCCTGATCGACCGGATGGCGGCGCGCCAGGGCATCCTCTGCACCGCCGACGCGATTGGCTTGCTGCTCGGCCTTTCCTCTCGCCTGGCCATGAGGCGCGATTCGCTGTCGTCGCGCTTCGAGCTGGTCGAGGATCTGATCCCGGAGGCCGGCCGACACGCGCCTCCTGGCGAGCGCCTGAAGCCCGAGCATGTCCTCGCCGCCTGGCGAGCGCGCTGGAAGCGCGAGGCACGCGCCGAAGAGCGCTTTCATTTGAGCATGAAGCGGCGCCACGTCGCGATTGCCACCAGCGGCGCGGTTGTCGGCCAGGTCAATGCGCTCACCATCCGCGAGCTGGGCGACAGCCATTTCGGCCGCCCCAGCCGCCTGACGGCGCGCGCATCGGTCGGCCATCGCGGCCTCATCAACATCGAGCGCGTGACGGAGCTTGGCGGCCGCACGCAGCAGAAGGGCGCGCTGGTGGTCGAAGGCTATCTGCGCGGCACCTTCGCGCGCCGGCATCCGATCTCGTTCGATTGCTCGATCACGTTCGAGCAGAGCTATGGCAGCATCGACGGCGACAGCGCCTCGGTCGGCGAGCTGGTCACAATCATCTCCGCGCTTTCCGGATTGCCGGTGCGGCAGGAGCTGGCGGTCACCGGCTCCTTCAACCAGCTTGGCGAAGTGCAGGCCGTGGGCGACGTGATCGAGAAGGTCGAAGGCTTCTTCCGCGTGACCGCGAAGGAGCGCGCCGATGGCATCCGCCATGGCGTCATCCTGCCGAGCGCCAATGCCCACGACCTCGTGCTGGAGGACGAAGTGGCGGCGGCGGTCGCCGACGGCACCTTCTCGGTATGGGCGGTCGACCGGGTGGAGGAAGCGGTGGAGCTGTTCCTCGCCAGTCCGGCGGCAGAGGCCTATGACCGGGCAGCCGCCACCCTCAAGACCTTCGACGACCTCATCCGAGAGCGCGTGATGCCCGACCCCTGGCGCGGCCGGAGCAGCCCGGCAGCCGCCGAGCCCGACGATCCGGATTGATCTGCCAGCAACACTTGTCAAATTACAGAGCCGACCTGCAACTAACGGGCAACTGCGCTGTTTGTCATTCCGGAAACGCACGGCACCGGGAGCCGCCGGCCAAGACGGAGGTGCGCGATGGGGTTACTTAACCGCCAGATTCGGTCGACTGCCACGCCGGCGAGGGTGAGTGCTCGCATCCGGCCGCAACCTCCCCGTCGCTTCGTCTCGGAGTTCGAAAACGAGATCCGGCAACTTTACGTAGGGACGATCGACGAGCCCATTCCGCCGCGGTTAATCAACATACTGCGAACGGGATTGGTAGGTCATAAACCTTAACCATCCCCAGGCTCCGTCCCGCCGGTTGGAACGGCACAGGCCACTCGCTTGTTCACTCTCTGCTTCACAACGAGCAGGAGATCAGACATGGGCGAGCAGAAGATGCCGAACCCGAACCAGCCTGGCCAGAATCAGCCGGGCAAGCAGAATCCGCAGCAGGATCGCGAATCCGCCACCCGCCAGCCGGGCAAACAGGCTCCGGGTGAGGAATCTCGGGATCGGGCGTCCAATCCGAACCGGGACGAGGACGCGGCCCGCCGTCAGCAAAAGCAGGACCCGCTACAGAACCGGGACCGCTAAGTCGCGATAGCGTCACACTCAGGCCCGGAGGCAGCTCCGGGCCTGTCGCTTACAACAGGGGAATCCAGATGAAGCATCTTGTCGAACTTGCGCGGCGCGCAGTGCGCATGATCACGACGCGCCGGCGCCCGCCTCCGTACCCAGGTCCGCGCATTCCGAATAGCTTTTGTTGATATTGAAGTTCAGAATCCGACCGTCATATTGAGCCCCCACAAGGTCGTGGGGTTGTCCTGGGCCTCGAATTCCTCGGTGCGATAGGTGATCGCGGTATCGAGCCGGACTGCGTCTCCCCAGAACAGCGCCAGGCCGCCCGTCAGGTCGCCGACCAGCGCCTCGCTGTCCACGCTGCGGCTGTCGCGGAAGGTGTTGCCGTCGAGGAAGAGATTGCGCGCGACCGCGCGGCCCTGAGTACCGACGAAGAAGTAGAATCCGAACGGATCTCCCTGCTCCAGGTAGTCGCTGTTGAAGTACGGCGTGCCCGACAGCGCAGGGCGGATGCGCTGCGGTCCGTAATCCGCTTCGAGATTCTTGCCGAAGCGCAGCATGCCGCCGGCCTGGACATAATCCATCACGTTGCCGACGGTGATGCCGAGCTCGGGGATAGCATCGACCGCGAAGCCGCCGCCGATCGGCTGCAGGAAGCGCCACTTGCGCTCGTACGACAGCATCACGCCCGGCTCGTTATGCAGCTGCTCGTCCCAGCCGCGCGACTCATCGACACCGAGAAACTGGTGGTAGTCGTTCTGCGTCTTCTTACCGCCCGCGTCGGGCCCGACGACGCCGGCGAGCAGCTCCAGATGATCGAGGCGGCGCCGGTCGGTGTCCTGGATCAGGCCGACGCCGCCATAGAGCCAACCGGCATAGGGCCGGTCATCCGGATCGGGATCCTCGCGTGCAGTGTCTTCCGGGGTGAACATGCTCTGCCCCAGCAGGATCTCGTAGCGCCGCGAGACCTCGCCGGCGCCTTCGGCATCGAACGGCCCGAGCGCGGCAAGCGCATCGAAGGGTCCGATCCATGCGCTATCCACAGCGACGTCTGGCCCGAGATACGTGAACTCCAGGCCTTGCGTGTAGTATTTGTCGCTGTCGAACAGCACCGAATCGTTTTCTTCGACTACCGAGATTCGGCTGTTGTCGTCGGCCCGCGCCGCACCGGCGCCGAGCGTCACCGTAACGGCGGCGGCTGCCAGACAGAGCCGGCACGCAGTTTGTTCTGTCATCGAGAGTCCAGTCTGTCCGTGGCTGGTATTGAAGGGAGTCGCGTCAAGCCTGCTTCGCCTCATAGCGGAAGCCGAGCTTCAGCGCGACCTGGTAGTGCGCGACGCGGCCGTCCTTGATGTGGCCGCGCAGCTCCGACACCTGGAACCAGTCCAGGTTGCGGATCGACTGGCCGGCGACACTGATCGCCTGGTCGATGGCATCCTCGATGCTCTTGTCAGAGGTCCCGACGACTTCGCTCAGCGCATAGACGTGGTTCATGGCGATTCTCCCGGCCCTGCTTCTTGGAAAGTCCCCGAGAGCCTTAACGCGCGCCCCGACGCACGGTTCCTGTGTCGCCGTCGAACATGGCGCCAATGGGGCCATGCGCGCCATATTGCGGCCATTTTGGCGATGGCCACGCGAATCGACCCCGATCATCTCGCGGCGTGATTTTGTCGCTCCAACCGGTTGAACCGCGGCTCAACATAACGTAAAGTGCGTTACGGTCTTTGCGGTTTGCGGTTGGGACGGGGAAAGCATGTCGGAAGTCTCGGAAGTTGCGCGCCGACTGAAGGAACTGCGGGAACAGGCCGGCCTGACCATGCGGTCGGTGTCCGATGCCCTCGGCTGGAGCCTCACCCGCTACCAGCACTACGAGGATCGCTATAAGCGTAAATATCTGCCGTTCGAGCTCGCGCGCGCGCTCGAGGACATGTTCGTGCGCCAGGGCGTCGCCGCCGGCGCTGTGCTGCAGCTAGCCGGCCTCGAAGGCAGTCAGAACCTGCCGGCACGGCCGGGCACAGCGGCGATGCGCCCGGTCTCGCTCAACGCCGCCGCCAGCCAGCGCGACCTGCCGGTGCACAGCTCCTTCCGCGAGGGTGCCGACGGCTTCTGGTTCGTCGAAGGCGATGCCAAGGAGTTCGTCGAGCGTCCCGCCAACCTGCGCGGCGTCGCGAATGCGTTCGCGCTCTATGCCGATGGCGAGACCATGCAGCCGCGCTACTTCGCGGGCGAGCTGCTGTTCGTCAATCCCAACCGCCCGATCACGCCCAACTGCTTCGTCGCGATCGAGCTCGCCGACGGCCGTGGCCAGGTCCGCCAGTTCCTACGCCGCACCCACGACGGCATCTTCGTCCGCCGCTTCAACCCTGACCAGGAACAGCGCTTGCCGGTGGCGGAAGTGAAGCGGATGTACCGCATCACCGGATCGGCTGAGCTGGGTTAGACTGAGCGCCACTTTTCATCGAGACGGGCAGGTCGACGCAGGGAATGTACTCGACCAGCAAGCAACTGGCGATCCCAAGGCGGTCGTCGATGGCGGCGATCGCTTTGCTGTTGTTGTTTGCTGCTGTACCGCGAGCCGTGGCGGAGGATGCATACGCAGGCGATCGCCTCAACATGGTGCGCATCATTGAGGCGATCGCGCGCGAGGTGGGTGGCGGCTCGACGCCAAGTGTTCTCGACGAAGCTGTGACGGATGCCATGCGGCGCACGCCGCGTCACGCCTTCGTCCCCACGCATCTGCAGGACCTCGCCTATGCCGACCGGCCGCTGCCGATCGGCTACGGCCAGACCATATCCCAGCCCTACATTGTCGCCCTAATGAGCGACCTGTTGCGTCTTCCGCCAGGCGGGCGTGCGCTGGAGATCGGCACCGGCTCCGGCTATCAGGCCGCTGTGCTGGCCACGCTCGGGCATGAGGTCTACAGCATCGAGATCGTGCCCGCGCTGGCCAAACAGGCCGCACAGCGACTGCCGGAACTTGGATTCGACAAGGTGCAGGTGCGCGAGGGTGACGGCTATTTCGGCTGGCCGGAAGCGGCGCCGTTCGACGGCATCGTCGTGACAGCGGCCTCTCACCAGATACCCCCGCCCCTCATTGATCAGTTGAAGGCTGGCGGCCGGATGGTAATTCCGATCGGTGCCGCCTTCCTGACGCAGCAACTGATGCTGGTCGAGAAGGCTGCCGATGGAACGGTGCGCACCGAGGCGCTGCTGCCGGTCTCGTTCGTGCCGCTCACGCGCAGCCAATAGCATGCCGCTGCTGGTCGCCGTCTCGCTCCTGTCGATGGCGGCCATCGCCTACGAGATTCTCCTGACCCGCCTGTTCGCGATCGCGCTTTGGCATCACTTCGCCTACATGATCATCAGCCTGGCGCTGCTCGGCTACGGCGCAAGCGGAACGTTCCTGGTATTCGTCAAGCATCGCCTGCTGCCAAGAGTCCACGCCAGCTTTGCCGTGCTGGCCGCCTCGTTCGGTGTCACGGTGGTCGGATGCTATACGTTGGCGCGGCGCCTGCCGTTCAATCCACTCGAGATCATCTGGGACTGGCATCAGCAACTCTATTTGGCGGCGATCTACCTTCTGCTTGCGGTACCCTTTTTCGCGGCAGCGAGCGCCATCGCCCTCGTGCTGTCCGCCTGGCCGGGGCGCATCGGCGCCATTTATCGCGCCGATCTTGTGGGCGCGGGGCTAGGCGCGCTCGGCGTCGTGGCGTCCCTCTTCGCACTGCCGGCCGAGGCATGCCTGCGGATCATCGCTGCCGCCGCCTTTGGCGCGGCAGCGCTTGCCGTGCATGGCACCGGGGGGCGACGCGCGGCATTTGCGATGCTGCTGCTCGCCGCTCCGGCCGCGCTGGCATGGCCGCAGACCTGGCTCACGCCGACGCCGTCGCCCTACAAGAGCCTCAGCATGGCCCTCAATGTACCGGGAACGCGCACCATCGCCGTGCGCAGCGGACCGCTGGGGCGGCTCACCGTGGTCGAGAGCGCGAACGTGCCGCTGCGTGACGCGCCGGGTCTGAGCCTTGCCACGACACTGACGCCGCCGGACCAACTGGGGATCTTCACAGACGGCGAAGGCATGACGGCGGTCGCCCGCTTCGGCGGAGACTTCGCAACAGTCGCCTATCTCGACCAGCTGACCACCGCATTGCCCTATCACCTGCTCGACAGGCCGGCCACTCTGGTGCTCGGCGCAGGCGGCGGCACCCAGGTGCTGCAGGCGCTGCATCAGCGTGCATCGCGCGTCGATGCGGTGGAGTTGAATGGCCAGATGGTCGACCTGGTCGGTCGCGACCTCGGCGACTATGCCGGCGATATCTACTCGCATCCCGCTGTCAGCGTGCACGTCGCCGAGGCGCGCAGCTTTGTCGAGGCGAGTTCCGGCCGTTGGGACCTGATCCAGCTGGCGTTGCTCGATTCGTTCGCCAGCTCCGCCGCCGGCGTGCAGGCGCTCAGCGAAAGCCCCATCTACACGGTCGAGGCTTTCCAATCCTATCTTGATCACTTAGCGCCGGGCGGCCTGCTCGCCGTCACCCGCTGGCTCGCCAGTCCGCCCCGCGACACGCTGAAACTGCTTGCCACGGCCATCGCTGCTCTCGAGGCCAATGGACAGGCCAGCCCCGGCGAGCGGCTGGTCTTGCTGCACAATTGGAACACCGCGACGCTCCTCATGGGGAACGAGCCCTTCAGTCGCGAGCAAATCGCGCTCATCGCGAGTTTCGCATCCAAGCGGCAGTTCGATCTTGCCTGGTTTCCGGGAATTCGCCGGGAAGACGCCAATCGGTACCACCGCATGGCTGCGCCCACGCTGTTCGACGCAGCGACCGCGCTGCTCGGTCCCACGAGGTCGGCCTTCATCGATCAGTACCAGTTCGATATCCGGCCCGCCACCGACGATCGTCCGTTCTTCTTCCAGTTCTTCCGCTGGACCCTTCTGCCGGAGCTCGCGACAGCCGGCAGCCGCGCCGGGCTCGTGTTTGTCGATTCCGGATACTTGGTCCTCGCCATTGCGCTGCCGCAAGCGATCGCAGCCGCCGTATTGCTCATTCTGCTGCCGCTGGCGTGGCTGCGGCGCGAGCCAGGAGCGGAGGCGCCGG
>Ga0081538_10001919_pt1 | contig 20823 bp, 22 predicted proteins | sample TabmetS5T2R1_FD_71022 | JGI IMG/M metagenome (GOLD analysis project Ga0081538, IMG submission 71022) | Tabebuia heterophylla rhizosphere microbial communities from the University of Puerto Rico - S5T2R1 | ecosystem: Host-associated > Plants > Roots > Rhizosphere ...
GGGGCGGACCCCCGTCCTCGACCTGACGCAGCTCGGCGCCGGCCGAGAGGTCGAGCAGCGGCCCGGGCCCCTCGCCCCGGTTGCGGAACGGCATGACCTCCGTCCCGCCGGCCACCACGACCGCCTCGGGTGCCTCCCGCCGGGCGCGCAGCGCCTCGTCGAGCGTCCGGGGCTGAAGGACTTGCGCCGTGATCGCTGGACGCTACACCGCTTCGAGGTGGCGGCAGCGCTCTTCGATCGCCTTCCGGATCTGCCTCGCGACCTCCGGCATGTCGCGGTCGACCTGCCGGAACGCCGAGGCGGTCATCACGATGGCTGTGATGGGCGTCACCGCGATCACGGAGGCGTTCCGCTGCACGTCCCCGACCAACCCCATCTCCCCGAAGAACTCGCCGGGACCGAGCTCGGCCAGGTACTGCTCGCCGCGCCTGACCTCGGCGGTGCCCTCCTCGATCGCGAAGAACTCGTAGGCGAACTCCCCCTCCCGCACCAGGTGGCGGCCGGCCTCGACGTCGACCTCGTCCGCCTGCTGCGCAACCGCGCGGCGGTCCTTCTTCTTGAGACCCGCGAACAGGGGGATGGCCCTAAGCCGCGACTCGTCCATGATCAGTCGGGGATCAGGCCCTCGCCGCTGAACTCGCCCTTGGCCTCTTCGAAGCTCACGTCGCGCGGGGGGAGGATCACGTCCGACTCCACGAGCTCGTCGTCGTCGAGCGCGTTGCCGTCGCTTCCGACCAGCTCGAGCATCTCCGACCAGAGCTCGCGGAAGCCGTCCTCGTCACCCTGCTCGACCGCCGCGACCGCGCGGTTGTCGAGCTCGTTGAGCCGCCCAGCGTCCTCGTCCGGCAGCCGGAACTGCCCCTCGCCGGAGATCCGGACGATCACGCGTTCTCCTTCCCCTGCTCGAGCGCGGGAGAGTCGCCGCCGCCGGAGCCCAGCTCGGCCTTCATCTTGGCCAGCTCGTCGTCGACCTGCGCGCCGCTCGTGAGCTCCTTCAGCTGGCGGTCGATGTCGTCCTCGCCCGGCCCGAGCTGGGTGATGTCGTCGAAGGTCCCCGCGGCCTCGAGCTCCTCGACCGCGCCGGCCCGCGCTCGCATCTGCTCGGTCTTGTCCTCGGCGCGCTGCATCGCCAGCCCGAGATCGGCCATCTCCTCGCCCACTCCCGAGGCGGCCTCGCCGATCCTCACCTGCGCCTCGGCGGCCGAGTACTGCGCCTTGATGACCTCCTTCTTGGTGCGGAACTGCTCGATCTTCTGGCGCAGCCTCTGCTCGTTCGCCGTCAGCTGCTCCTGCTGCCCCTCGAGCTCCTTGACCTGCGTGTCGAGTGTCTGAAGCTCGGTCTGGGCGAGCGTCTTGCGCTCGAGCGCCGTGCGTGCGAGGGGCTCGTTGCCCTGCGCCAGCGCCTGGCGCGCCTGGGTGTCGAGCTTCACGACCTGCTGCTCGAGCTTCCCGGACTGCATCTGAAGCCGCTTCTTGGCCGTGACGACGTCGGCGATGCCCTTCTTGACGTTCTGGAGCATCTCGACCTGCTTCTGATAGCCGTAGTCGAGCGTCTCACCGGGGTCCTCCGCCCGGTCGAGCATCCTCGAGATCTTGGCCTTGATAACGGTGGACATGCGTCCGCCAAGCCCTGGCATCCGGCCTCCTTCGACCCTGTTGATCGCGTGAGAAACCTAGACTAGCCGCCCGTGGAGCCCCGTCCACCGTCCCGGTCCAGCTCGGTGCTCAGCCGGTGGATGGGAATCCTCGACGCGAACACCGCCGGCAACGTCCACGGCGGCGCGATCATGCACCTCTGCGACGAGGTCGCGGGCATCGCAGCCGTCCGCCACTCCGGGCAGCGCGTGGTCACGGCGGCGATGGACCGCATGACGTTCCTGCATCCGGTCTACGTCGGCAACCTCGTGACCGTCAAGGCGACGGTGAACGCCGCCTGGCGCAGCTCGATGGAGGTCGGCGTGCGGGTGGAGGCCGAGGACGTCCGCACGGGCGAGGTCATGCACACCTCCACGGCCTACCTCACGATGGTCGCGCTGGACGACGAGGGCAGGCCGGCCGCGGTGCCGCCGATCGCGCCCGAGACCCCCGACGAGCAGCGCCGCGCGCGCGAGGCACAGCTGCGGCGCGACAACCGGCTAGACGAGCGCCAGCGCATCGAGGAGGCGCGCGCGATCTAGGCGGCCTCGCTGCCGGGCGCGGCGGGCTCCTCCTCCGGCAACTGCCGCCACTCCGTGAACTTGCCCTCCTTGATCGTGAAGCGGACCTTGACGACGCCCGAGCAGGGCCCACCAGGCCCGCGGCGCAGCGAGAAGGTGGCGAGCATCTTCGGCCCCGGCTCGTCCTCGACGCCGGCGAGGTCGGCGCGGCAGGGCAGCGAGGCGTTGAAGCTGCGGGCGTCGAACTTCCGCCCCAGGTGGTAGGGGTGGCCCTGGTCGATCAGCGCGTGCGGGGCGAAGTAGTAGGCCGCGCCGTCGTAGTCATCGCGCTGGAGCGCCAACAGCCAGCCGCGGATCACCCGCTTCTCGTACGCGCCACCGGACTGCTTGGGAGGAGGCAAGGGCTCGGCCTCGTCCGATGAGCCGTCACACCCGGCGAGCGCAATCGCCACGAGGAGGACCGCCCCCAGGCCCGCGGCCGTCCGCTCCAGCCGGCGGCGCAGCTCGTCGCCGCGGCCGGACGCCACCGCGCGCGCCGCGCGCCGTTCGCTCAGCTCGACCCCCCTTGCCGTGGCGAGCTCGAGCAGCTCCTGCTTCTCGTCCGACTCGCGCGCCGTCTTCACGAACAGCCAGCCCAGCAGCAACACGGTCACGATGCTGCTCTCGACCATCATGATCGTGCCCGCCGCCGCCTGGTCCTGCAGCGGCTCGAGGTCCCAGCTCGCCTGGCCCGGCCGGTAGTCGGGGTAGAAGACGCTCTCCGACCAGAGGAAGACGTTGCCGAGGATCGCCCCTGTGAACCGGACCCCGACGATGTAGATCAGCCGCGCCCCGTTGCCGAACCACTCCGGCTGCGGCAGGGGGCCGAGCAGCGCGAGCCACATCGTGAAGCCGAAGAAGACGAACGACGCGTGCTGCAGCGCGTGCACGGGCTCCGATGAGAGCGACGCCTGGTACAGGACCGGCAGGTGCCACACGTACAGGTCGATGGCCCATAGCGAGAACGCCGCGACCGGATGGGCGAGCACGCGCAGGTGCCGGACGAGCGGAGCGGCGAGTATGGGCTGCAGCAGCGGCCCGGTCAGGCCCAGCACGAGCAGCAGCGCGGCGAGGTCCGCCATCAGCACGTGCTGCGCCATGTGGGCGAGGATCAGCTCGCTGCCGATGTGGGCCACCGGCGACACCAGCGCAACCAGGATGAGCGCGATGCCCACCCCGAAGCACACCTGCCGCCACAACGGCACCGGCCGGCCGCGGCGCGCGAGCGTCCGCGCGCGCACGGCGTAGGCGGCGAGCGCGGCGAACGGCGGCAGCAGCTGAAGCGGCTCGAAGACGCCGATGCCGACGTGCGCGAGCGGCGCGATCACGCCCCGATCCTACGCCTCGACAAGCGCCGCCTCTGCGCGCAGACGGGCCGCGTCGCGGCCCGGCGGAAGGCCGAACTTGCGGCGGTATTCGCGATTGAACTGCGAAGCGCTGTCGTATCCGACGCGGTAGCCGATCGTCGCGACATCGTCGATACCGGTCATCAGCATGAGGCGCGAACGCTGGAGCCGGATCTGCTTCTGGAACTGAATCGGGCTGAAGCCGGTCACGGCCTGGAAGTTGCGATGGAACGCCGACGTGCTCATCCCGCACGACCGGGCCAGGTCGTCGACGCGGAAGGGCTCGTGGTAGCGCGCGGTGATCTCACGAACCGCCCCGCTGACCGAAGCGAGGCCGCTGTCGGCCAGGCCCAGCTGGCGCACGGTCTCGCCAACCGGTCCGGTGATCAGACGCCACAGGATCTCGCGCTTGATCAGCGGCGCCAGGACGCCGCGGTCACGTGGGCTGTCGAGGAGACGGAGGAGCCGCACCACGGCATCGAGCAGCTCGCTCGAGGCGTCGCCGACGCCGACGGCGGATGGCGCAGCTCCGCCCGGCGATCGGCGCGGCGCCGGCGGGGTGCCGTGGTCGGCCGCGTCAAGGAGGACCGAAGCGACCGCCGTGGGCTCGAGGACCAGGCCGAATCCGAGCGCGGGCTCGGCCTTGCTGGCGTGCCAGTGGCTGCCGGTGATCGGCAGGTCGAGCGAAGCGACGAGGTACTGGCCGGCGCGGTACTCGTAGACGCGCTCGCCCAGCGCGAGCCGCTTGCCGCCCTGGGCGATGACGGCGAAGACCGTCCCGGAGGTCGGGGCCACCGCCTCGACGTTCTGGGTCACGGACGAGACGAGCACGCCGTCGATCGCCGTCTGCACGATTCCGTCGGCGGCCGTCGCCTCACCCGACGCGGCGTGACGCGTGATCAGCGTCCGGAGCTCCTCGAGCTGAGCCATAGGCAGGAATGTACACCCGATGGCGGGCAACTGAGGCCTCGACCGAGGCGTGCCGCCATCCATCGAGCAGGATCGTGCAATCACTCGCCGCTTCTGTTCTAACGCCCTCAGGCCGTTCGCTGATTCGCTGCCCGTATGACCGAACCAACCACACCCGATGCCCGCCGCTGGTGGGCCCTCGCCGTCCTCGTGATGGCGCAGTTCGTGACCATCCTCGACGCTGCGATCGTCAACGTCGCGCTGCCGTCGATCCAGGCCGATCTCGGCTTCTCGCAGGAGGACCTGCAATGGGTGGTGACCGCGTACACGATCCTCTTCGGAGGCGTCCTTCTGCTCGGCGGGCGGCTGTCCGACCTCCTTGGCCGGCGACGCCTGTTCGTCGCCGGCATGTCGGTGTTCACCCTCGCATCGGTGTTCAACGGCCTTGCGTGGAACGACACCGCGCTCATCGTCGGCCGGGCGATCCAGGGCCTGGGCGCGGCGCTGCTCGTGCCCGCGGCGCTCTCGATACTCGTGACCACCTTTCCCGAAGGTCGCGAGCGCAACCGAGCCCTCGGCATCTGGGCCGCGGCCACGGCCGGAGGCGGCTCGTTCGGGCTGCTGCTCGGCGGCGTGCTCACCGACGCGCTCAGCTGGGAATGGATCTTCTTCATCAACATCCCGATTGGCGCGCTCGTGATCGGGCTCACGCCCCTGTTCCTCCGGGAGAGTCGCGCGGAGCTGGCCGAGCGACGGCTCGACGTCACCGGCGCGGCGTCCATCACCGGCGGCCTCATGCTGCTCGTCTATGCGCTGACCCGAGCGTCCGAGACCAGCTGGACCGCGACCGAGACGATGGTCCTGCTGGCCGCATCGGCCGGGCTGATCGTGGCCTTCGTGCTCATCGAGGCGCGCGCGGCGGCACCGCTTCTGCCACTGCGGATCTTTCGCCTGCGCTCCCTGACCGCATCGAACCTGAGCGGCGTGTTCTCGGGTGTCAGCTTCGTGGTCTTCTTCCTGGGCTCGCTCTATGCCCAGCTGGTGCTCGGCTACTCGGCGATCGAGACGGGCGCCGCATTCCTCGCCGCGTCGATCTCGATCATCGTCGGGTCCGGCATCGCGCAGTCGCTGATCGGGAGGGTCGGAGTACGACCCGTGGTTCCGACGGGCTTTGCGCTCGGCACCGTCGGCCTCGTTCTCCTCGCGCAGGCGCCGGTCGATGGTGACTATCTCACCGACCTGTTTCCCGCCTTCGTCGTCTTCGGATTCGGGATGTCCCTGGCCTTCGTCGGTCAGCAGATCGGTGCGCAGCTCGGCGTCGAGCCCGCCGATGCAGGAATCGCCTCCGGTCTCATCAACACCAGCCAGCAGGTCGGCGGGGCGATCGCGGTCGCCGTCGGGACGACCATCGCCGCGACCGCAACCGAGAGCTACGCCGAGGGCAATCCCGGCACGACGGCGCTCGGCAAGGCGGCGCTGACCCACGGCTACGAGGTGGCCTACTACGTGCTCGCCGCCGTGACGGCGATCGCCGCGGTCGTGACCGCACTGTTGCTCGAATCCAAGCCGTCGCCGGCGCTCGCTGAGCCGGCGCCCACAGGCGCACGGTGAGCGAGGGGAGGCCGGCTGGTCGCCGGCCTCCCGTCGCGTCGGTGGTGTGGCTGCTCAGGGGACGATCTCGGCGCACCGAACGATGGAGGCCTCAATGCCCATGTCGACCGCGGCCCTGTCGAACAACTGGCCGCCGCAGTCGACTGCGTCCGGCGCACCATCGCGGGCGTCGATGCGGTCGGAGCCCCAGCCGCCGGAGAGCAGCTCCTCGGCGATCCCGCCGGTGATCTGATCACTGCCGTCGAGGCCGGACAGCTGCGCCGTGCGATAACTGCCAGTCAGGACGTCGTCGAACTGCGAGCCCAAGACGTTCTCGACATCGCGGAAGATGCGATCGTCGTCGCCCGGGCGCCCGTCGCCCGCCTCCAGGTCCACGGCCACGTGGACCCCGGTCGTGGCGTTGCCATAGCTGGCCGTGTCCAGGCCGATGCCGCCGGCGTAGCTCACGCGCGACGGCCCGCCGGTCGCGCGGGCGTTGTAGCGATCGTTGCCGGGCCCGCCGTCGATGGACACCGGGTGAGGCGTGTCGATCGTCGCGATGTCGGTCCCGATGCCGAGGTCGAGCTCGACGCGCTTCACCGCCGAGCAGCTGACCGTGTAGGGATCGAGCGGCATGCAGGTCGGCACTCCGTCGATCTTGATCGGGATCAGGGTGTCGTGGAACACGACTCCCCGAGAGCCCTCGACCGTGACGAAGTTCGTCTGGTCCGTGTCGTCCTGCAGCAGCAGCCTGTGCGGCGTGCGGCCGTCCTGGTGGATGGTCGCGGCCTCCGCGACCGCCGGCACGGCGACAGCAGTCGCGATGGCGACGGCGGCAACGAGAAGGATGCGGGGCGTAGCTCTGTTCACGCGTTCTCCTTTGCTGGGTGGTATCCGGGTGGCTACGACCCAGCAGGCGTGAGGCCCGGCCTCACGACGGGAGGCCGCCCCTACGAGATGGCGACGTCGGTTCTAGGCGGCGGCGCTCGCCACGACCTCGGCGGCGGCCTTGAGCCGCTCCTGGTACTCGGTCCGCTGCATGCGCGAGATCACGAGCCGCTGCACCTGGGCCGTGCCCTCGAAGATCTGGTAGATCTTGGCGTCCCTGAAGAACTTCTCGAGCGGGCAGTCGGTCGTCTGCGCGAACGGCCCCACGAGGTCCATCAGGGTGGTGGTGGCCCACATCGCCACGTCGCCCGCCTTCAGCTTGGACATCGAGCCCTGCCCGCCGGTCATCGGGATGCCGCTGCGGCCCATCCAGGCGGCGCGCCAGACGAGCAGCCGGGCGGCCTCGATCTCGGTCGCCACGTCGGCCAGCACCTGCTGCACGCGCTGCTGCTCGAGCAGCGGGCTGCCCTCCTCTTCCTTGCCCTCGAGGTACTCGAGCGTCCACTCGTAGGCGGCCTGCGCGATGCCGAGCGCCGAGGCGCCGACGAGCGGGCGGGTGATCTCGAACGTCGCGAGCGCGTTCGAGGAGCGGCCGGTCGACTGGCCCGATCGGGCGCGCTCCAGCTTGCGCTCGAGCTTCTCGTGCCCGCCGAGCAGGTAGTCCGCGGGCACGCGGCAGTCCTCGAGGATCACCTCGGAGGTCTGCGAGGCGCGGATCCCGAGCTTCGACTCCTTCTTGCCCATCGACAGCCCCGGCGTGTCCTTGGGCACGACGAACGAGGCATGTCCGCGGTGGCCGAGCTCCGGGTCGACGGTCGCCACGACGACCGTCACGTCGGCGATGCCGCCGTTGGTGATGAAGACCTTGGTCCCGTTGAGGACCCACTCGTCGCCGTCCCGCACCGCGGTGGTGCGCAGCGAGCGAACGTCGGAGCCGGCGCTCGGCTCGGTCACTGCGTAGGCGCCGAGCTTGATCTCGTCGCCCAGCCCGAAGCACTCGGGGATCCATTGCCCGATCTGCTCGGGCGTGCCGGAGCTGGCGATCCCGGCGGCGGCGAGCGAGCTGCCCTGGATCGCGAGCGCGATGCCGGCGCAGCCCCAGTGCAGCTCCTCGGCGTAGATGCAGCCCAGCAGGCCGTCAGGGTCCGTGCCGAGCTTCTGGATGTGGTCGATCCCGTGGAGCCCCCACTCGCGGGCGGCCTTGATCGCCTCCCACGGCACGCTCTCGTCGCGGTCGTGCTGCGCCGCGACCGGCCGGATCACCTCGCGCGCGAAGCGGCGCGCGTGTTCCTGGTACTCGAGCTGTTCGTCGTTGAGCTTGAAATCCACGAGGTCCCTACCCGCCTCCCGGCTCGCCCTGGTTGACTGACTAGTCAATCGTACACCGGGTGGCGGCCTGGCGCGCCGCTACAGTCCGCCTCCGATGCGCCGCGTCGCCTTCGCCCTGGTCGTCCTCAGCCTGCTGGCCGGCTGCGACCTCGGCGACGAGGAATCGCGCCCGCCGCAGCTCGGGGTGAAGGCCGAGGACGAGCAGGCCGCCGAGAAGCTCGGCTTCCCGTCGAGCGCCACGCGCAACACGATCAGGGTCGGCGGCAGCGACGAGGCGGCGGACGTCGCGGGCGTGGCCGGCGCCCTCTTCCCGGCCACCGGCGACACCGATCGGCCGACGGCCGTCGTGCTCGTCGACCAGGACGACTGGCAGTCCGCCATCGCCGCGTCCGTGCTCGCCGGCACTCCGATCGGCGCGCCGCTGCTTCTCAGCGACGGCGACGAGCTGCCTGCCGTGAGCCAGGACACGCTCGAGCGGCTCGCCCCGAAGGGATCCGACCTCTCCGAGGACGCGCAGGTGATCCGCATCGGTCCCGACGTCGCCAGGCCGGACGGCTTCAAGACGGCACTCGTCCAGGGCGACACCCCCTACGAGCGCGCCGCGGCGATCGACCGGTTCTTCTCCGCGGCGCGGGGCGAGCCGTCGAACGACGTGGTGCTCTACTCCGGGCAGCGAGCCGAGTGGGCGATGCCGGCCGCCGCCTGGGCCGCCCGCTCGGGTGACGCCGCCCTGCCGGTCGAGGCCCGCTCGATCCCACGCCCGGTGGCCCGCGCGCTCGCCGACCACGAGCGCCCGAACGTCTACCTGCTCGGCCCGGAGCGGGTCATCTCGAAGCAGGTGGCGGACGAGCTCGAGAAGCGCAAGCTCGCGCGCTCGGTCAACCGCATCGAGGGGCCGACGCCGGTGGAGAACGCGATCGCGTTCGCGCGCTACGAGAAGGGTGACTTCGGCTGGCGCGTGAACATCCCGGGCTACAACTTCACGGTGGCGAACGCGGACCGGCCCGCCGACGCCGCGGCCGCCGCCCCGCTCGGCACCCGCGGCGTGTTCGCGCCGCTCCTTCTGACAGACGACGCGGAGGAGCTGCCCGAGGCGCTGCGCGCCTACCTGCTGAGCGTGCAGCCGGGCTACGAGGACGACCCGCGCGACGCGGTCTACAACCGGGTCTGGCTGCTCGGCGACGACTCCGCGATCTCCGTTCGCCAGCAGGCCCAGCTGGACACGGTCACCGAGCTGATCCCGGTGCAGTCCAACGCGCCATAGGATGGGATTCGATGAGTGAGTTCGAGCGCGCCGATCGCTACGCCCGCGAGCCCACCGTGGAGGACGTGCGCCAGCTGATGGGCGCCTCTACGCCCCACTTCGCGCTCCACCTCCGCAACCGGATCCGCAACCTGATCGGCGGGCTCCCGGAGGACCATCCCGCGCGGGTCGAGGGCGAGCGGGAGATCGCGCGCCTCGACGAGCTCGCGTTCGGGTCGGAGCGCCGCGGGCCGATCCAGGCACACGAGCGCGGGCTGCCGAGCTATCCCGGCGAAGGCTGACCCCGCGCTCGAGCGGGCGTTGCCGCTCCTCGCGCCGGACGCGCGCGAGCGCGGCGACCGCATCCCGGCCGGCTACCTCGACCTCCTCGGCCCCTCGGGCGAGGAGCCCGGCTCGACCGGCTTCGTCCAGGACCTGATGCTGACCGGCCTCGTCCCGCGCGTGTACGAGCGCTGGTGGCGCCCCGCACTCGGGCGCATGTTCAAAGGGGTGCTCGGCCCAGGCATGAAGGACGAGCACCGCATCGCGCGACTGCTGCTCGCGCTGTCGCCTGGCGACGGCGTGTTGGACGTGGCCTGCGGCACGGGCAACTTCAGCCGCGACTTCGCCCGGAGCGTCGGCCCGGATGGCCTCGTGGTGGGGATCGACGTGTCGGAGACGATGCTCGCCCGTGCCGTCGAGGACACCGCGACGGCCGGGCTCGACAACGTCGCCTACGTGCGGGGCGACGCCCAGAACCTGCCGTTTCGCGACGAGAGCTTCGACGCGGTCTGCTGCTTCGCCGCCTTCCACCTGTTCGCGGACCCCATGGTGGCGCTCGACCGCATGACCGCGGTCCTCACGCCCGGCGGGCGGATCGCCCTGTTCACGACGGCGCGGCACCGCTCGGCGCCGGTGCGGACCGCCGAGGAGCTGATGGCGCGGAGAGGCGGGGCACGGCTGTTCGAGCAGCACGAGCTCGTGGAGGCCCTGGAGGCCCGCGGGTTCGTCCACGTGCGTCAGCGGGTGGCAGGAATCACCCAGTTCGTGGGCGGCATGCTGCGGTAAGCTCGTACCGAACGCCACGAGCAAGAGGAGAAGCCATGGGCTGGGAGTTCAGCGTCCTGGTCGTCGCCAACGTCACCGCGACCTCCGATGACCTCCTCCGCGTGCTACGCGAGCGCAGCGAACGTGGCGCGTGCCGCTTCACGCTCCTCATGCCGCGCTCGGGCGCCGACTCCGAGGCGGCGCTCGCGAACGCGCTCGAGACCATGCGGGAGTCCGGGCTTCCGAAGGTGACCGGCCGGGTCGGCGACCCGGACCCGATCGTCGCGACGATGGAGCTTTGGGACCCGATGGAGTTCGACGAGATCGTCGTGTCGACGCTTCCCACCGGCGTGTCCCGCTGGCTCGGGCTCGACCTCCCGCGGCGGCTCGAGAAGCTGACCTCCGTGCCGGTGCATCACGTGGTGTCGCAACCGCCCGCCGAGGCCGAGGTGCGTTGGGAGCGCCCGCCCGAGCGCGAGGACCACGGCGTGCTGTCGCCGCTCGCGGCGGCCTTCACGCGGCGCTAGCCGCCGGCTCCCCCGCGCCCGACAGGGCGGCCACCGCGTCGCGGTGCTCGCGCGCGGATCCGTACAGGATCGCGTCGACCTTGGCCCGCTTCAGGAAGAAGTGGAGGTCGTGCTCCCAGGTGAAGCCGATGCCGCCGTGGACCTGGAGTGCCGAGGTGCAGACGCGCCAGCCCGCGTCCGACGCGTACGCCTTCGCCATCGAGCACGCCAGCTCGAGCGACGCAGGCTCTGCGTCGGCGGTCCACGCGCCGTAGTAGGTCGCGGAGCGCGCACCTTCGATCTCGAGCAGCATCTGCGCGCACCGGTGCGATACCGCCTGGTAGGACCCGATCGGCCGGCCGAACTGCTTGCGCTCGCGGGCGTACTCAACCGCCATCTCCATCGCCCGCTGGGCGAGCCCGGTCAGCTCCGCCGAAAGCGCGACCAGGGCGGCGCCGATGCCCGGCCCCGGCTCGCCCTCAAGCGCCTCGCCGGCGCCGCCGGCGTGCACGCGCGCGAAGCGGCGGGTCGCGTCCATCGTCGCCACCGGCTCGACGTTCGCCGCCGACCGCTCCACCGCGACGACACCCTCCGCGCCGCAGAGCACGATCAGGTCCGCCTCGTCGGCGTCCGGCACGAGCTTCGCCTCGTCACCCCTGAGCATCCCGCCTGTGGCACGCAGCTCCCCGGACGCGATGCCGGGCAGCCAGCGCTGCTTCTGATCCTCGGAGCCGGCCGCCTGGATAACCAGCCCGGCCGCAACGCCGGAGAGGAACGGCAGCGGCGCGAGGGCGTAGCCGAGCTCCTCCATCAGGATCACGAGCTCCACGACGCCGAGCCCCTGGCCGCCGTACTGCTCGTCGATGTATATGCCCGGCCAGCCGAGCTCGCAGAGCTCCTTCCAGGCCTCGTCGTCGTACCGCTCGGCCTCGGCGAGCTCGCGCACCCGCTCGGTCTTGAAGCGCTCGCTCAGCAGCTCCTTGGCGGTGCGCTTGATCGCCTGCTGGTCGTCCGAGAAGTCGAAGTTCATGCCGCGTGCCTCCCCTATCGCAGCTTCGGCAGGCCGAGCACCCGCTCGGCGACGATGTTCTTGAGGATCTCGGTCGTGCCGCCCTCGATCGAGTTGGCCCGCGAGCGCAGCAGCCGGTAGGTCCAAGGCGAGTCCCAGTAGGCGCCCTCCTCGCCGAGGATGTCGACTGCGAGCTCGGTGAGCGACTGGTGGATCTCGGCCCATTGCCACTTGGGCAGCGAGCCCTCCGGGCCGGGCACGCCGCGCTTCATGATCTGGGTCAGACCGCGCCACGAGTTGAGCCGCAGGAGCTCGACCTCGATCGTGAGCTGAGCCAACCGCTGGCGGATGACCGGATCCTCGTCGGCGCCGCGCTCGGCGGCGAGCTGCCTGAGCTCGTCGAGCGCGATCCTCATCCCCGCCGCCGAGGACGCCCCCAGGCCGGCCCGCTCGTTCATCAGCGTGGTGATCGCGACGGCCCAGCCGTTCCCGACCCCGCCGACCACGTTCTCGTCCGGGATCCGAGCCTCCTCCATGAAGAGCTCGTTGAACTCCGGCTCCTTCGTGATCTGGTGGAGGGGGCGGACCTGTACCGCGTCCTGATCCATGTCGAGGATGAAGTAGGTGAGGCCCTGGTGCTTCGGCGCGTCCTGATCGGTGCGCGCCACGAGCATGCACCACTTGGCCCTGTGCGCGTAGGTCGTCCAGACCTTCTGGCCGGTCACGAGCCACTCGCCGTTCGACTTGACCGCCTTCGTCTTGAGCGACGCGAGGTCGGAGCCGGACTCGGGCTCCGAGAACCCCTGGCACCAGATCTCCTCGCCGGTCAGGATCGGCTTGAGCCAGCGCTCCTTCTGCTCCTCGCTGCCGTGGGCGATCAGCACCGGCCCGCCCATCACCATGCCGAGCACGTTGACCGGGGGCGGGGCCTTGGCGCGCGCCATCTCCTCGCCGAACAGGGCCTGCTCGACGAGTGTGGCGCCGCGGCCGCCGTACTCCTTCGGCCACGAGAAGCCGGCGTAGCCGGCCTCGTACAGCTTGCGCTGCCAGGCGCGGCGGTGCTCGAAGGCCTCGTCGTCGCCGGGCGGGTCCTCGCCGGGGTGGTTCTCGGCGAGCCAGGCTCGCAGCTCGTCGCGGAACTCCTGCTCGGACGGCGACAGCGTGAGATCCATGGCCGGGTAATGTACCAGGGCGTACACAATGGATGCGGCCCCCTCGGACATCCCTCGCCGCCTGCCGCGCGGCCTCCACGGGCTCGACCGCGACGTGGTCACGGCGTCGCAGCGCACGCGGCTGCTCGAGGCGGTCGGACGGGCCGTGGCCGAGAAGGGCTACGCCGGGACCACGATCGACGACATCGTGCGCGGGGCGGGGGTCTCGAAGAAGACCTTCTACGAGCACTTCCAGGACAAGGAGGACTGCTTCGTGGCGGCCTACGAGGCGGCGAGCGACGAGCTCCTCCAGCGCGTGCGCGAGGCCCAGGCGACGCGCGCGGGATGGCTCGAGCGCACCCGGGCGGGGATCCGCGCCTACCTGCGCTGGATCGCCGGAGAGCCGGCGCTTGCCCGCGTCTTCTTGATCGAGGTGGCCGCCGCGGGGCCGCGCGCGGCCGAGCGCAGGGTGCAGCTGCGCGACCGCTACGCCGAGCTGATGCGCGACCTGGGGGACGACGCGCGAGCCGAGACGCCCGAGCTGCCGCGGCTACCGGCTGAGGTCTTCCACGCGCTCGTGGCGGCCGTGGACGAGCTGGTCGTCCGCCGCATCCGGGAGTCGAGCGCCACCGGCCTCCCCGAGCTGGAGCCGGTGCTGCTCTACCTGCATGTCGCGCTGCTGGCTGGGCCTACCGCGGCGACGAGTCAGGCCGAAGCCCTCTGAGGAGGCGCGCCGCGACGCCGCGGAGGGTCTGCGTGGCGTACGCGTGGCTCGGGCTGCCCGTGGTCATGATCGCGAGCGAGAGCCGCCGGCCGCCGCGCCGAAGCAGGGCCACCTGGTGGTCGACCGCCCCGCTGCCGGAGCCCCAGCCGCCCTTGAAGTAGAGGGCCCAGCCGCGCGGACGCGCACGGGCGATGCCCCAGCGCTGCGCCGGCACGACGGTGCGCAACAGGCGAAAGGCGGTGCGGCGATGGCGGCGGGGAACGAAGCGCTCGAGGTGCAGGAAGAAACGAGCTTGATCGGCGGCGTCGATGCGTGACAGCCCCCAGATCGCCGCGGGCGCGAAGAAGCGCATGTGCACTCGCCGGGCGAGCCGGACGAGACTGCCGTTCCCGACGATGTCGCGCACCCGCGATGCGCACACGTTGTCCGACCAGCGGACCATCGGCGCGAGCAGGGCGAGATCGCCGCGGCGAAGCCCGCGACCCCGAACATCCGGCTGCCGCAGATAGGCGACGAGCAGCATCGCCTTGAGCACGCTGGCGGCGGGAACGGTGCGCCAGGGCGCCATGCCGTACAGCCGCCGCTCGGTGCGCACCGCGAAGGAGACCTGCCCAAGCCGGCCCGCGGCGTACTCGCGCGCGCCTCCCACATGCGGCTGCCATGTGGACGACTCCGCCTCCTCCGCTTTGGCGGCGCCCGCTCCGCAAAAAAGAAACGCGACCGTTGCATAAATCGCGAGGCTGTGCTTCAATAGCGATACGCAACGGTTTCGTATCGATTTATCAAGAGGAGAGCTTCTCATGGCACCTACGAGCGGAAAGGCATTCGAGCGGCGCTGGTGGACCCTCGCGGTCCTGTCGGTCTCGCTCCTCGTTATCTCCCTCGACAACACGATCCTGAACGTGGCCCTGCCGACGATCGAGCGCGACCTCGACGCCACCGCGGGCGATCTTCAGTGGATCGTCGACTCCTACACGCTCGTGTTCGCGGGCCTCCTCCTGACGATGGGGAGCCTCGGCGATCGCTTCGGTCGCCGCCTCGCCCTCGTGGTCGGGCTCGGGATCTTCGGGGCGGGCTCGCTCTGGTCGGCGCTGGCGCCGTCTGCCGACGCGCTCATCGCAAGCCGCGCCCTGATGGGCATCGGCGGCGCGCTGATCATGCCGTCCACGCTGTCGGTCCTCACGAACGTCTTCCCCGCGAACGAGCGGCCGAAGGCGATCGGGATCTGGGCCGCCGTGGCGGGCCTCGGCATCGCCATCGGTCCCGTGGCCGGCGGGTGGCTGATCGAGCACTTCGACTGGAGCGCCGTGTTCCTCGTCAACCTGCCCATCGTGGCGGCGGCCCTGGCGGCCGCCCCGGCGCTCGTGCCGGAGTCGCGCGACCCGGCCAAGTCGCGGCTCGACCCGCTCGGGGCGGTGCTGTCCACGGCCGGGCTCGGCCTGCTCACGTGGGCGATCATCGAGGGCGGCGAGCGCGGCTTCACCGCCGGCCCCGTGCTCGGCGGCTTCGCCGTCGCCGCGGTGGCGCTCGCGGCCTTCGTGGCCTGGGAGCTCCGCACCTCCTCGCCGATGCTCGACGTGCGGCTCTTCCGCGTGCGGCGCTTCAGCGGGGCGAGCATCTCGATCGCGCTGGTGTTCTTCTCCCTCTTCGGCGCGATCTTCTTCCTTACCACCTACCTGCAGAACGTCATGGACTACGACGCCCTCGGAGCGGGCCTCCGCATCACACCGATCGCCGTCGGGCTCGTGCTCGGCGGGCCGATCTCCGCGAAGCTCGCGGCGCGGATCGGCACCCGCAACGTCGTGACCGCCGGCCTCATAGTGGTCGCCGCGGCGCTCCTCCTGCTCTCGCTCGCGGACGCCGGCAGCGGCTACGGCCTGATCGCGGCCTCGATCGTCCTGCTCGGCTTCGGGATGGGCACGACGATGGCTCCGGCGACCGAGTCGATCATGAGCTCGCTGCCGCTCGCCCACGCGGGCGTCGGGTCGGCCATGAACGACACGGTGCGCATGGTCGGCGGCACGCTCGGCGTGGCGGTGCTCGGAAGCCTCCTGTCGAGCAGCTACGGTGCCGACATGGACGGCGCCGTGGACGGACTGCCCGACCCGGCCGCCGCGGCCGCCGGCGAGTCGATCGGCCACGCGACCGTGGTCGCCCACGAGACGGGCGGCGACCTCGGCGCCACGCTCGACCGCGTGGCCGAAGCGGCGTTCAGCTCCGCGATGAGCACGACGCTCATCGTCGCGGCGGGTGTCGCGCTTGCCGGCGCGGTGGTCGCGCGGGTCGTGCTCCCCGGCCGTGAGCGCGAGCGGGCCGAGAAGGCGGCGCTGGCCGCGGAGGCGGCCGGCGCATGAGCTCCGAGGCACCTGCCCGCGGCCGCGGCCGCCCCCGCAGCGAGGAGGCCCACCAGGCCATCCTCGCTGCGGTCGTCGAGCTCCTGCCCGAGCAGGGGCTCACGGGCTTGACGATCGAGGCGGTCGCGGCCCGGGCCGGGGTCGGCAAGACGACCATCTACCGCCGGTGGAAGACCAAGAACGAGCTGATCGTCGCGGCAATCGAGATGCTCCGCCCGCCCGGCTCGCCGCCCGACACGGGCAGCGTGGTCGGCGACCTCGGCGCGATCGTCGCGATGCAGCGCGAGCGCCTGGAGTCCAGCCGGCTGCCGCGCATCGTGCCGCGCGTGCTCGGCGAGGCGATGGAAGACCCGGAGCTCCACTCCGAGATCCTCGCCAGGGCGGTGGCGCCGATCCGGGGAATGCTCGTCGAGATCGTCGAGCGCGGGATCGCGCGCGGGGAGCTGCGCGAGGACCTCGACGTCGAGGCGCTCGTCGACGTCCTGCACGCTGTGCCGGTCTACAAGCTCCTGATGACCGGCGGCGCGTTGGATGCCATCGCGGACGTGCCCGAGCGGGTCGTGCCGATGCTGCTCGAGGGCGTCAGTAGCTCTTCGGGAGCCCGAGCGAATGCTCGGCGACGTAGTTCAGGATCATCTCCCGCGAGACCGGCGCGGTCCGGGTGAGCCGCACGCCCCACCACATGTCGCTGAGCCCGTACTCGAGCGCGAACCCGTTGCCGCCGTGGGTCTGGATGGCGCGGTCCACGCACTCGATGGCCGCCTCGGCCGCGGCGTACTTGGCCATGTTCGACGCCTCGCCGGCGCCGGGCGCCCCGGCGTCGTAGAGCGCCGCCGCCTTCTGCATCATGAGGCGCGCCAGCTCGAGATCGACCTTGGCCTCCGCGAGCGGGTGCGCGATGCCCTGGTGGGTGCCGATCGGCGCCCCCCACACGACCCGCTCGTTGGCGTAGGCGGCCGCCTTCTCGAGCGCGCGCCGGCCGGCGCCGCAGGCGATCGCGGCGCCCATGATCCGCTCCGGGTTCAGGCCGTCGAAGACGGGCCCGAGGCCGCCCCCCTCGCCGCCGATCAGGCGCTCCTCGTCGAGCTCCACGTCGTCGAAGAAGAGCGTCCACTGCTTGTCGGGGCCGAGATAGGGCATCGGGATCGACTCGCGGGTGAAGCCCGGCGCGTCCACGTCCACCAGGCACAGTGACGGCAGCCCGAGCGCGCCGTCCGGCATCCGGCTGCGCGCCACCACCAGCACCGCGTCGGCGTGCTCGACGCCCGAGATGTACGTCTTCTGGCCGTTGAGGACGAGCCGCCCCTCGCGGCGCTCGAGCGAGGTGGCGAGGTTGTGCGAGTTGGTTCCGGCGTCGGGCTCCGTGATCCCGAAAGCGACCTTGGTGGTGCCGGCCGCGATCCCGCGCAGCCACTGCTCCTTCTGCTCGGTGGTGCCGTGGCGCGCGAGAATCGAGCCCACGATCGCGGGCGAGACCACGATCAGCAGGAGCGACTTGCCCGCCGAGGCGATCTCCTCGCCGACCGAGGCCAGCCCTGACATGCCGAGCCCGCCGCCGCCCCATTCCTCGGGCAGGTTGACGCCCAGGTAGCCCTTCTCGGCGAGCGCGTCCCACAGCTCCGTCGGCGGCTCGCCCTCGGCGTGCTTGCGGCGCGAGTAGTCCTCGGGGAACGAGTCGCAGATGCCGCGCACCGCCGCACGGATCTCGCGTTCCTCGTCGGTCGGAATCAGCTCGAGGCGGGCCACGGGGCCCGGGAGGCTACCCCTCCCCGGCGTTCTGGCGCGCGAGATCGAGCTCGGCCTGGACCGTCTCGCGCTGGTCGTTCCACTGGAGCCGCTGCTCGAGGTACGGGATGGCTTCGTCCGGCCGCCCGGAGCGGTTCAGCGACTTGCCGAGGTTGAACAGCGCGTAGGCGTAGTTGATGTCCTGGCTGCCCTCGGGCCACGAGGCGACGGCGTCCTGGAGGATCGGCACGGCGCCTTCATAGTTGCCCTGCTGCATCAGGGCGTAGCCCTGGTTGTTGAGCTCGACCCCGCTGGCCGAGTCCGACGTGGTGGGCGGCTCCTCCGACGCGTCCTCGTCGGGCGCGGGCGCCGGCGCGGGCTGGGCTTGCTGCTCCTCTTGCGCCTTCGGCTCCTTCTCCTTCTTCTTGGCCTTGTCGGCCTTCTGGCCGTCGGCGGGCTGCTGCCGGCGGTTCTCGGCCTGCTGCGGCTCGTCGTCGCCGCCCGAGGAGAGCACGGCGCCGATCACGGTCGCCGCGGCCAGCGCGAGGAAGATGAGCGCCAGCACGATGGCCGCGACGGGCCGGCGGCCCCTGTCGCGCGCGGGCGGCCTGCGGGCCGGCCCGGTCGGCGGAGGCGGCGCGGCGGAGGCGGGTGCCGGAGCGGGCGCCGCGGCGACCGGCGCGGCGGTGGGCCTGGTCGGCCTCGGCACGGTGGGCGGCTCGGTCACCGCGCGGCCGACCCGGTGGGCGAGCTCGCCGGCCGAGCCGGGCCGCTCCGCCGGGTTGCGCGCCATTGCCTGCCTCAGGACCTCCGCGGCCGCCGGCGAGGCGTCGGGCATGGCGTCACGGAGGTCGGGCGGCGGGCTGGTCGCGATGCGGTGCGCCACCTCCATCGGCGTGCGGCCCTCGCGGGCGCGCATGCCGGTGAGCGCCTCGTAGGCCACGACCGCCAGGGCATAGATGTCGGTGGCGGGGGTGGTCTTGCCGCCCTCCAGCTGCTCGGGCGCCATGTAGGCGGCGGTGCCGAGCACGATGCCGCTGTGGGTGATCCGCGTCTGATCCGCTGCGGTGGCGATGCCGAGGTCGACCAGCTTGGTGACCCCGTCATGGCGGAGCAGGACGTTGCCGGGCTTGACGTCGCGGTGGACCACCCCTTGGCCGTGGGCATGATCGAGCGCGTCGGCGACGTCGCAGACCATCGCCACCGCGCGCTCGGTCTCGAGCGGCCCGCGCCGCAGGGCTCGCGACAGCGCCTCGCCCTCGACGTACTCCATGACGATCAGCACGCCCTCGTCGTCGGTGGCGGTGTCGAACACCGAGACCAGGTTCGGGTGGTTGAGCGAGGCGCCGAGCTTGGCCTCGCGCACGAAACGGCGCTCGACGTCGTCCGGGCTGTCGGCGTGGAGGCGCTTGACCGCGACCTCGCGGCCGAGCCGCTCGTCGTGGCAGAGGAGGACGGACGCCATTCCGCCCGACCCGAGGTGCCTCAGGACCCGGTAGCGCCCGCCCAGCAGAGATCCCTGGGTGTGTACCGGCACTTAGCGGCTGTACCCGCACCCGCGGCCTGATAACCGCGGGTGCGGTACAGCGGTTCAGACCCGCTGGATCAGCGTTCCGGTGCCGAGCCCGCCGCCGCAGCACATCGTGACCAGCCCGACCTCCTTGTCGGAGCGCTCGAGCTCGTGCAGCAGCGTGGTGATCAGCCGGGCGCCGGTCGACCCGAGCGGATGCCCGAGCGCTATCGCCCCGCCGTTCACGTTCACGCGGTCCATGTCCGGCCCGACCTCGCGCCGCCAGGCCGCCAGCACCGACGAGAACGCCTCGTTGACCTCGAACAGGTCGATGTCGCCGATCTGCATCCCGTTCCGCTCGAGCAGCTTGCGCGTAGCCGGAATCGGTCCCGTGAGCATGATCACGGGATCGACGCCCACCGTGGTCTGATCCACGATGCGGGCGCGCGGCTTCAGCCCCAGCGCCTCGGCCTTGCCCCGCTCCATGAGCAGCACCGCCGCGGCGCCGTCCGAGATCTGCGACGAGTTCCCGGCCGTGATGCGGCCGTCTTCCTTGAACGCCGGCTTGAGCTGGGACAGCGCCTCGAGGTTCGTGTCGGGGCGGATGCCCTGGTCCGTGACGTACGTGTCGCCGTTGACCGGGAACGGCACGATCTCGCGCTCGAAGCGGCCCTCCTCGGTCGCCTGATGAGCGAGCTGGTGTGAGCGCACGCCGATCTCGTCGAGCTCGGAGCGCGGGATCTCCCACTTGTCGGCGATCATCTCGGCCGAGATCCCCTGCGGCACGAGGTTGTAGCGCTGCATGAGCTCGGGCGGCCAGGGCGAGCCGACGTCGTCCACCCACTTGAAGCCCACCCCCATCGGGATGTGGCCCATGTGCTCGACGCCGGAGCCGATCGCGACGTCGTGCACGCCCGACGCGATCAGCGCCGCAGCGAAGTTGACCGCCTGCTGCGCCGACCCGCACTGGCGGTCGACTGTGGTGGCGGGCGTCTCGATCGGCAGCCCCGCCTGCAGCCAGGCGTTGCGGCCGACGTTGAACATCTGCTCGCCGTACTGCTGGACGCAACCCGTGACGACGTCCTCGACCTCCGAGGCGTCGATCCCGGCCCGGTCGATGACCTCGGTGTAGGTCTTGCCGAGGAGCTCGTTCGGATGGGTGTCCTTGTAGTAGCCCTTCTCCGGGTGTCCGCGCCCGATCGGCGTGCGGACCGCCTCGACGATGACCACCTCGCGCCCGTTTCCACTCTGCATCGTCTGCTGCCTCCCGATTCACACCCTGCGCATCCGGCTGAGC
>Ga0081538_10001920_pt1 | contig 20822 bp, 19 predicted proteins | sample TabmetS5T2R1_FD_71022 | JGI IMG/M metagenome (GOLD analysis project Ga0081538, IMG submission 71022) | Tabebuia heterophylla rhizosphere microbial communities from the University of Puerto Rico - S5T2R1 | ecosystem: Host-associated > Plants > Roots > Rhizosphere ...
CGACGGCGTCCGCCGCTACCGGGTCGGCTACGAGTGCGTGCACGTGTGCGTCGATGACCACAGCCGCCTCGCCTACGCGGAGGTGCTCCCCGACGAGAAAGCGGCCACCGCGATCGGTTTCCTGCGCCGGGCTGTTCGTTTCTACGCCCGCTACGGGATCAAGGTCGAGCGCGTGCTCACCGACAACGGCAGCGCCTACACCTCCGCCCTGCACGCGCTCGCCTGCCGCAGGCTCGGCATCCGACACCTGCGCACGCGTCCCTACCGGCCGCAGACCAACGGCAAGGCCGAGCGCTTCATCCGCACCCTGCTCGCCAGCTGGGCCTACGGCGCCGTCTACGGCTCGAGCCCCGAGCGCACAGCTGCCCTTGACGGCTGGCTCTGGCACTACAACCATCGACGACGACACTCAGCCCTCGGCCACCAACCGCCGGTCAGCAGAACCAACCTGCTCGGGTCTTACACCTAGGGAGTCCTTGCGGCCCGCGTCTCGGTGCCCCCAAGCTAACGTCCGAGGGCTCCCCGCTCCAAGCCGCGGACGAGATCCACATTCAAACACGGAATAGGTCGGCCCTAGCGGACGATGATCCCGTCCAGCGGAAGCTGCTGCTGCGCGACGTCGATCCGAAGCGTGTGTGATACGTCGGGTCGAACCCGCTTCTGGAGAACACGACGCAGCGAGACCCCTCGAGGAAGTTGCCAGGGAAGAAGTTACCGACGTGGATGCCATCGACGAAGACGCTTCCCTCGGAATCGATCCAATCATTGCCCGTGGGTGCGACAATTGCGAAGTAGGAGCCGCTAAACGCGTACGTGATCGACGCCGGAGTGACGTCGTCGTCCCCCAGGTGCAGCGTTCCGAGGAAAGCGGACGTGAGTGCGAAGGCGGACCTCCGTGGTCAAGAAGACCACCAGCTCACAACTGATGGCGCGTCGAATTCGCACGGCCTGGAAGACTGCGCTTCGCGGAGGCCCTCTTCGAGAAGTGAACGAGCGGATCGAGACGCTCGCCGAGACGGATAGCGACCGAGTTTGTGTGCGAGTGCAGCAACACTGCGTGCATCGAGACGGTCGAGTTGGCCCTCACGGCCTATGAGCGGATCCGCTCGGAGTCGACCCGGTTTGTGATTAGGGCAGATCACGCCATCCCCCAGATCGAACGGGTTATTTCCCGAGACGACGGGTACGTCGTCGTCGAGAAGCTCGTCGCCCAGGAGTACATGAAGGAGACAGATCCTCATTCAGCTGGATCCAACAGGTCATGACCCGCAGGTTCGTGAGGAGGCCCTGAGAACCCTGTATCGCCTGCGGGCAGAGTTCCGTGAGCGAAACGATCGCCCGTCCAGCTTGCTCAAGGCGGTCGAACCGCTGATCGCGGAGTACGAGGAAACGCGCACCTAGACGGGGGGAGATGGGAGCGAGCGGTGTCTCTCTCTGACGAACGCCTGGCCAAGAACGAGAGTCTCTTTCGGGCAGTGAACGAGCGCCTCGACAAAATCGGCGAGGCCGCCCCGTGGTCGAAGACGACCGACTATCTGTGCGAGTGCAGCGACACGACGTGTTTTGCAAACATCGAGCTCACGAACGACGAGTACGAGCGGGCACGTTCTCACCCGGCGGTGTTCATCTTGGTTCCTGGCCACGAAAGGCCCCAGATCGAGCGGGTAGTCGAGGAGAACGAGCGCTTCCTGCTCGTCGAGAAGATCGTCGCAGTCGAGGAAACCATCGAGCAGGATCCACGCTCCAACGAGGCCGGCACAACGTAGAGCGGACGGCTAGGTCGCCCACGCGTCCTTCGATTGGGAAAAACATCCGACGGGCGCCGATTCTTGCCCAACTCCCCACCGGCAGCCTGCTCTCGGGACAAACACGGCAGGCGCACAGGAACCCGGTGCGGTGTCCCGGTGTCCCTGGCGAGCAACGTCGACGCCCGTCCGGGTCCGGGCAGCGGTCGGCGCCAACCCACCTTGTAGACGTCCGCCGAGGCGTGGGCAGGGTAGTCCTAGGGAGTCCTTGCGGCCCGCGCCCCGGCATCTGGCGGGCGGTTACTGAGCCCGAGCCTCAGCCGTGAGAACGGTGGTGGCCTTTCCCCGCTACGAGGAACGCTGTACGTCCGCACGCATCTGGTCGGCGAGGCGCTCCGCCTCGGGCTCAGGGAACCCCTCGAACCGCAGCCTGCCAGCTATCTGCAGTCGCACGTCGAAGTCCGGCTCGGCCAACGCGTCCGGCCCCCACGAAACGCGGTGTCTCGGCCACCCGTCTTCGTCGAAGAACGTCAACCAGACCTCGCGCGACTCGAATGTCTCGAAGGCCTCGAGTTCAAGCCACCCTCGGGACGATTGGTAGATCCGCTTCAAATCGGGCAAAGCGTAACGCCGGTAACCCCAAGCGCCACTCCTCCGGCTCTCTTCGCTCTAGTCGAGGGTTATCGATGCTCTGTAGTTAAAGAGAGAACCCCGCCTGCGGCCTGAGTGTCAGACGGTGCGGGCGTCCGGCGGTTCTGGCTTGCCTGCGCTCGGTGCGGCGAGGGAGCCGCGCACTGCTCTACCCCATTTCCGCATCTCCGCGTCGGTGAACGGATAGGGCGAGTTCTCGTCGGCGAGCCAGGTGAACGTCAGCTTGAACATCACGACGACGACGAAGACAGGCAGCAGTAGGAGCGCTCCGACCCAGTCCCACAGACCCGCCAGGTCGCTGGACTCGACGTGGTAGACGTAGTAGACGCCGAGCGCCACGCCGACAACCGTCGTGACGAGCCCTGGGTTGTAGGGATACCTGAGCGCCTTCGTGGTGATGACGCCGTGGAAGATCAGCTGCCCGACCCAGAAGAAAAAGGCGGCGAACAGGCCGAGCCAAATCTGATCGGAGAAGACCGCGGCGATGATGTAGATGGGGTACGCGGCGAAGATGTTGACGACCATGGCGCTGTTCGCGTTCGACGGATACCGGTCAAAGTTCGCGCTGTTCGCACCGGCACCAATCATCTTGTTGATGGGACTCGCCATGGGAATCACCCTGTTGAGGACAGCAGGCTCGCCGCCGGGCCAGCCCCATTCCTCGAACTCGTGCATTAGGAGCACGATGAAGCTCCCGAGCATGACTCGCTGCGGGATGTCGAGGCTGTCCCAGCCGATCCCCAGATAGGCGAGCACACCGGCGGCCACGACCAAGCCGACGTACTGCCAGTGGTGGCGGTACCAGCCCATGCCAGGCGAGAGGCTACTGCGCTTTCATCGCTACTGCCACGGTAGTCCGGGATTACCACTACTCCGTAGTTAGAGGCCGCAGCCTGGACGCAAGGATTGGAGCAGAGTAGTTCTTCGGAGTCCTTGCGGCCAACGCCCCGGCCTTGGCCTCCGTGCGCCTCCTTGAACTTGCGTGCAGCGCGGGAGAAACGCTCAGGTCGGTGGAGGACGAGTCCCCATCGATCGCCGCCCTTGTAGCGGCGGCGGTGCCGATTGCTGGCGGAGCCTTCGCTCTTGGACGTGGCCTCTTGCTGATTGCCCTAGGAATCGGAATCGCGGCGATCGCCTCCTCAAGACTTGCTTGAGGAGTCAGAGATCGTTCCGGTCCTTCGTCTGCGAATCGGCGCGGCAGCGAATGGCCCCGAAGCGCCGCGGCGCGGGCCAAATGGCCATCTAGGCAGGCCCGCCCGGTCGCCGTAGTCTGACCCTCGCCGGGCGTAGGCAGGGTAGTCCTAGCGAGTCCTTGCGGCCCGCGTCCCGGCTCCTTAGCGTTGTCAGCGCCGCAAAGGAGGAGCCCGCCTCTCGGCGGGCTCCCTTCGTGAAAGGGGTCCCCGCCTGCCGCATTGGCGGGACGGCCCCACCTCTGGAGGAGGACAGACCTCCCCTAACGGAGGATTCGCAGCGCGGCTTCTAGCGGTTCGGTCCCAGTCTGACGAGGTGTCCCCACCAGCCATCTAGGCACCGGCTCTCCGCGGGCGTAGCCTGAGCTCGCCGGGGGCGCGGGCAGGGTGGTCCTAGGGAGTCCTTGCGGCCCGGCCCGGGGTCCCCCCTCAACACCAGCCGCTGCAGTCCACCAGCTTCCAGACTTCTCCTGGGTAGCTCATCGTGAGCGCCCACCCGGCAGCTGTGAAGTCGAGGGGGTGCGTGAGCGCCTCTTGCGTCAGTTCCTCGGTGAGGACAGGCGTCATCGTCAAGTTGTCGCCATCGATCTCGTAGTGGAAGGTGACGTCGGGGAACTCCTTTGAGATGACGAACGTGCCGTCGTCGGTGATTTCGTAGCTTCCGTCGTCGACTTGTTCAAGGTCTTCAGTCAAGGATCCGAATTCGCCGGTGTCAGTGAAGAAGTGCGAGTGCACGAACGATCCAGCGCCTTCACAGAGGTCGTCCTTTTGCGCCAGCGCCTGAGGCTTCGCCTCCGGGAAGTAGTCGCCGAGAAACGCTGGGGCGAGCTCCACGAGGCCCGCCTCCTCGAACGCCGCCACGAGCTGCGGACACTCGTTCACCCTCTCCCATCGTCCGACGAGCGCGGGCGTTTCTGTTTCCTTCGTTTGCGTTGCCGAGTCGGTCGCGCCGACAGTAGGCGTCCCTTCGGCGGACTGCCCCTCCGAGCCGCATCCGACAGCGATTCCGGACAAGCACATCAACAGCACGCAGATGGCGCGCTTCACCGCAGGCCTCCTTCTCGGGGTCGCATCGTTTCACCGATTCCGTTCGGCTTCAACGCCGCCAATGCGCGGGGCCGGGCGGCGAGCCGAACGCCCGGGGCGCTTGCTGCCGTGCGCAACCCGGCCCGACTCGAGCCTAAGCTGCTGGGCGTGAGTCGGCTACATGGCCAAAAGGGACTTCGCCCGAGACTCTAAGCAGGGGCGGGGGCAGGGCAGTCCTAGGGTGTTCCTTGCGGCCCGCGCCTCGGCTCCTAAGCGTTGTCAGTTCCCCGCAAAGGAGGAGCCCGCCAAGCGCGGCGGACTCCTCCCTTCGTGTAGGTGGGGCCATCCCGCCATGCGGCGGGCGGGAACCCCTGGAGGACAGACTTCCCCCTGACGGAGGATTCGCAGCGCGGCTTCAAGCGGTTCGGTCCCCTGGTGACCTTGGCGGCCCGCGCTCCCGGCGCCAGCGCATCGAGCTATCCGTCGCGTTCCCATGCCTCGATGTACTCAGCCAAGCTGTGGCCGAATGTCGCTGGCCCTGAAGCCTCCAGCAGCGTGGACGTGTAGTGAGCAGCAGCAAACGAAACGACTCGCTGCACCTCCGGGCGCCGTTCACCCGTGTCTGGGTCGATGCTGACGAACTCCTCAATCACACCGGTCTCGATCCGGCCGTAGACGACTCCGACGACCTGGGGTCGAGAACCTGGAATTGCTAGCGTCGGCACCCGAACCACGGGCGCACCGCTCAATCCTTCAGGTGCGGGCATGTCGAGCTCGTACGAAGGAAACGCTCCATAGCGCGGGCGTTCGTGCCAGAAGCCTCGCGTCACATATCCCTGGAGATAGCGGGGTTCCAGGTGGAACCTCCGAGAACCCGTCGGGTCTGTGATCTCCGTGGTCAGGGGATATCCGTAGCTCCAGACATCCGCTCCGCTTGTTGTTGCAACGCTGGCCAGCTGAAGGTTCATGCGGGCTGGGATGTCGATCTGAAGACGTGCGAGCGCGAGGTCAGAGCCTTTGGCGTCCTGCGCCAGCTCCCGAAGCTCAAAGCTTCGGTAGCGTCCGTCAGCTTCGATCACAGCGGCGAGGAGTTGGCCCTCTTTCGTTTGAGGAATGCTGTGCCAGCACGTCACGAGTATGTGATCGGCGATGCGGAAGCCTGTCCCAATGAACGAGACAGGTCGAAGGCCGGCAGGCGTTGGCTCGCACAGGAAGATGGGCAGGATGTCATGCCCTGGCGCCAGGCCGCTTTCGGTCGCGATCTGAGGGTCGGGCCGAGGGATAGCCGTCGAGCTTAGTGATAAGAGCCGACGGGCCCACGCCCCTGAGCTGTGCCCACCTGTTCAGGAACCCGCTTGCTCGTGCGAGGTCGCGTCGGGGCAAGCGGCGTGGGCGGCTGGTTCCGCCCGAGCTCCGCGCAGTCGCACGTCTGACCACGCCGCGCGTACCGGCGATGCGTGAGCTCGCCCTGGGCTTCAGGCGGCGATCGAAACTCTCACTGGCGTGTGCGGTCTCTTGCTTCTGGTCGGTCGCGGCTTCACGCGCATCTCGATCTCCAGATCAAGCGCGTCTGCCAGGTCCGCGAGCGTGTTGAAGGTCGGGTTGGCGTTCCTGCCGGCCAGAAGGCGAGAGATTGCCGACCTCTCGCTGCCGACGCGTCTGGCTACTTCAGCCTTAGAGAGTTCGCGACGCCGTCGCGCCTCCTCGATCGTCTCAAGCAGTGTCGCAAGCGCGTTTGCCTTCGAGAGCTCACGCTCGAAGATCGCACGCGCCTGTGGATCCGCGAGTTCGCGCTCGAGATCACTCTCGAATACGGCACCCGCTCGAGTGTTCTCAACCATGGAACTTCTGCCTCCTCCTTCGCTGCATGCAGCAGCGTATCATAAAAGTCACGCTCTCGCCAGTCTCGCTGGCGGGCCTAGACGGTCGGGGGCAACATTATGGGCCGCGGACTTGTAGCGAAGTAGCGGTCTGCCTCCCCGCGGACACGTCGATACACCGATGAGTTCATCGCAGTTCTCTCGGGCTTGATCCCAAGCGAGAGCATCACAAGCAGACGTGCATCAGCGCCGTGGTCGCCCGCGTTGCTGTCAAGTACGCAAAACAGGCGATAAAGCAGCGGGCCATGCTTGTCTCGCACCTCAAAGATGCCGCTCATGTCGACTCCTCCCCTCTGAGGATCATCTCGCATCAGCCTCCAAACGTTCGTCCCGGTCGGGAACGAGAGCGGGGGGTGATCACGCACGGCAACGACTCGAGCCAGTAGGGCGAGCCGGACGGGCTGAGGGAATTCTTCGTCGTACAACGCCTCGCGAGCGGGCGCCGATCCGTCGGCGTTCAAGTAGTAGGTGGCGGCCCAGGGGAGGTCACCCACGGGATGCGGACTTGCCGGCGGCGCCGTCTTGCGTTTCCGGCTCATCGCAGGCCGTAGTATCTAGGGAGCCGCCGCCCTCCGGTGCCCAATCCGTGCCCAAACGTCTCGGAACGGGTTCCTGGAGCCATGCGGCGTCCACGTCCTGGGCAGGCTGCAACGGTAGGCATCAAGCCACTTCGCGCCCCTCCGCGACCCTCGGCGCCTGCACGTTGGACAAGCCTGGGGACTAGAGGTCCCCGGTTCAAATCCGGGCGCCCCGACCAAAGAAGAGTCCCTTACAGATGGGGCTCTTCTTCTACTTTGTGCGCTTGCAGCCCGCGCTCCGGCTGGCCGCTGCGTGGGAAGAACCGCGCCTCAGTGGGACAATGGGCCAGTGAGTCCATGTCGGAAGGCTTGACCGTCGCACTTGTCGCCGCGGGTGCTGCCATTCTTGGCGGAGGGCTGACTGCGTTCATGACCCGAAGCGTCGAGAAGATGCGCTTCAGGCATGAGGTCGAAGAAAAGAACGACGAGCGCAAGTTCGCGGCCGTGGTTCGATTCACCAACGCGGCGTTTGCCTGGTTCGATTGGCTGATTCTCATGGCTGAGCAAGGACTGAGCGAGGACGTACTCGAGGAGTACAACAAGCGGAGCAGAGAGAGGCAGCAGGCGTACCGCGAACTCCAGTTGCTCTGCTCGGATGAGCTCTTTCAGTGGCTCAGAGCGCACTACGACCCACTGGAGTATCGAGTTCGGGAGGAGTTTGGGACCCCGGTGCGTTGGGGTACTCCGCCCCCGGCGGAGAAGACGAAGGCCCTTCGGCGCGAATACACCGAGATGCTCTACAAGACGCTGATCGACCGGTTTCGTCCGGAGATACGGGCTCTTCAGGGAACAGACGTCGCCCCCTCTATTCCCCGGCTTGGAACGGCGCCGCGGGTCTAGGCGTGCTTCTGCAGTCCGGCCTTGCCGGACCTCGCAGTCCGGGTTGCACCCATTGGTTCAGTACCTCGCTCGCCCACGCGAGGTCGCGGCGATGCACGAGATCGGCGAGCGCGTGGGCAACCGGCTGCGGTCGGCTTCCTCGAGGCCCGAAGAGGCAGGCAGGCGAGCACCGCATGGGCCTCCTCGAACCCCACGTCTGGGACTTCGGCGCAGTAGCGGGCGTGCCAGCGCAGCGCAGCCCGTCGGAACCGGCGCGGGTCGTCGACCAGAAGCAGGACGAGCTCGGCGCGTCCGGCAGGCGAGAACGACGTCGTCGCCGGCGCCAGCGCAGACAAAGTCGTCGCCGCCCAAACCCCTGATCGTGTCGCTACCGCCAAGACGCGCCAACGTTCGGCCTCTAGGTGGACGCTCGGAGGTTCATCGGCTCTTCGTGGGATCCGACGATTGTTTCGAGGTCCGGAGCTTGTAAGAATCGCAACACGAGCGTATGGTGGAGTGCGTCCGGGGGTCGTTGGTTTGCCGGATCGGCGCGCCCAATTCTCTTTATCACTCGAGTTGATGGAGTGAACGAAACGACGGCGTAATGGACCAGGAGGAGCGACCTGAGGTTCGGCGCCTTCGACAGCACCTGCTCTCGGAAGAGTCGAGCGATTTCCGGGGCGCGCTCACGGACCTGCATCTGAGCTGGGATCTCGCCGCAGTCACAGGCCAGCTCCCCGACCTTGGCGACCTTGCCGAGGCCGCCCGGCTCGTAGGCGATGGTCTACGCCAACAACTGGATCAAGCGAGTACCGAAGACTGGCTCGGTCCGAAGGAATGGGCGGGGCCGGAACAGACCATCACTCTTGGGGCGCTCACCTACCGGGGCCGGGCCGCTGAACTCATGGCCCTGGGAGGTTTTCTCTTGGCCACAGGTGTCGAGGATCCCGACAGGTTCGTCAACGACCTCACCCAAGTGGCGTTCGGCCTCGATCCGTATAGCGCCATCCTTGGGACCTTGGTCGGCAACCGGCCCCTGGAGTTCGACCCGCCTGAGCTTCCGCCCGAACTGGTGGGGATACGTGATTTTCTCGACGCGACCTGCGTTGCGGGGATACGCAGCTCGGCCAGCCATTTCGGCCAAGTAGCAGCCCAGCGACCACGGCCGATGGCGGGAGTGACCATTGATGAAGTCGATCCCGACCGTGGATGCGCGGGCGATACGGTGGTAATCCGTGGCACGGGGTTCGGCCAAACGCAGCCGTCCAACGTGCAAGTTCTCTTCACATCCCGGAGCGGGGGGTGCGTCGCGGCCGACGTTACTTCCTGGTCAGATACGGAGATCGTAGTCACGGTCCCGCCCTCCGTGGGCCGCGGCTGTGTCGGTCTCGCCGAATATCCATCGGGATACACAGGAATCGCCGAGGCTGCCGACGAGTTCGCTGGAGCGCTCGAGTCGTGCCTCGGCCCAGTTGCCTCGACGGCAGCGAATCGGATCCGCGGATCCGCAGTCAAGGTGATGGGAGCCTCGTGCCCCATCTGCACGGACCCGCGTACAGCGTTCGCGGGTGGGGCCCCGGTCATCAAGCGATTTGCGGCCAACGGCGACGCCGTAGCCGAGATCGTTCCCGGAGACGACGTCTCGGTCATTTGGGAAGTCGAAGGCGCGGACAAGGTTGACATCGTGCCGGTCCTCGGCGTGCTTCCGACCTTGCGTGGCCCGTTTGATCGTCAATTGGGATCGGTGGTGGTCGAAGACATCGCCTTGGACGACGGCACCGTCGCTGCATGGAGGCTTGTCGCGACCAACGCTTGCGGCGCCGTCACCGCCACCGTCCAGGTCGTTGTCCGCGGACGCAAGGCGCTAGTTCTCGGGGTCGGTGGAGCGAAGGGGGCTTTCGAAGTCGGCGCCGTCCTGTGTCTCTACAACGTCGCTGGTTTGCAGCCCGAGATCATTTCCGGAGCCTCAGTCGGGGCACTCAACGCCGCCAAACTCGCTGAAGGACGACCTGCGCTGCCGCAGCTCGAACAGCTGTGGCTCGGCATGCAATCGAACAGCGACCTGTACCTCGAGCGGTCGTGGTACCAGGTACTGTCGCCGGTCGTCAGGTCGGTCTTTCAAGCTGGATCGTCAAGCCTGGGCTTCGAGGCCGCCCGTTTTGGCGCGAATCTTGCCGCTAACAAAATCCTTGGCAGCCTTCTTTCTGCGATGGGCGTACCGGGGATTGTCTTCAGCGTCTTCACCGGTCTGTACCCCGTCATCACCGGGATCATTGACGCGGGTAGGTACTACAACGCCGTTACACAAGCGCTCGCGTCACCGTCCATCTTTCTGTTTACGCCCGTCGAGCAGAAGATCAACACCAGCATCGACCCGGCTGCTGTGCTTGCGTCGGGGATCAAGCTACGCATTACCGCGGTCGCCCTCGAGTCCGGCAGGGCGCGGGTCTTCAATGAACAGGGCGTGATGCTCGAATCCGGGTTCCGGTCGCCGCTACGGGACGTGATCCGGGCATCGGCCTCGATACCGATCGCTTTCCCGCCGGTCATGCTCATTGGCCCAAACGGCTGGGAGCAGTACATCGACGGCGGCGTTCGAGAGAATGTACCCCTGCAAGCGGCGGTCGATGCTGGGGCCCACCGGGTCTACGCCGTGCTCCCCAATCCTCTCAGTGTCGACTTCACGACCGCGTTCTCGCCACCGAGGATGATCAACATCGCTGGCCGGACCGTTGACCTCGTCCTCCACGAGGCCCAGCAGAATGACATGTTCCCGTACCGCGGATTCGGAATACCAGTCACCCCGATCGCCCCAACGTTTCTCGTCAACGACACTCTTCTCGTCGACCCTGGCCTGATCAGAATTAACATGGATTACGGTTACATGCGGGCGTACGACGATGTCGTGGCCGATCCCACCGAGCGGGCGACGATGCGTCGTCTATCCGACCAGATCACGGCCGCGAGAGTAGACGCCTGGTCACTCGAGCACCAGGCTAACGGGGAGCGCCTTCCGGGCTCGCCCCACGTCCAGAGTGGGCTGGTTCCTGTCCCCGACCCGGTAGCTCTCCAAGCCGCACGAGGAGTCAAGCGAACGATCCGAGCGCTGGCATACAACCGGATAGCGGCTGACCCAAGGTCGGTGCCCGCGCATCGCGCTGCGTGGTGGCAGGAGTGGGAACGGCACCCCTGGCCGCCGCTAATCCCTTCGCCGTGGGGACTGTTTATCTCGCGCTTGGGCCAACTGGCTGCCGAGCCTGTTCCGCCGGCCTGAGGAGCTTGGAGACGAGGATCGGCTCGAGCCGCGTACGGCGTCAATGGAGTCGCAGCCCTACCGCCGGATGGACGAACCCGGACTTCCTACGCCCCCGACAGGTGTTAAACGGACGAAACCTGCCGGGGCTAGAGAAAGCGAAAGAACGACTAGGCCTTGGGGCGACGACCGCGACGAGCTGCCGGCCTTGCGTGAGTTGCGCTTACGATGGCAGCCGCTTCATCGTCCGTGAGGTCTGCCTCGTGAGAGCCACGGCGAGCATCGCTATAGGTGATCCTGAGCTTGGCTCCCTTACCGTCAGGCACCACTTTGCCCGACTGGTCTGAAACAAGAACGGTCTTTCTCGCCATACTTTCCTCCCGGCTTTGAGGGTCGTAGGGTTCTAGCAGCCGTGAGCTGTCTCTTGCAATCGAAGTTTCTGGCTGATCGGTTGTTTTTTAGGTCGGGCTCGGCTCATTCGGCAACGAGTATATTGGGCTTCAGCGGCCCCAAACTCACCTAAGCGCGGCTCTGCGGGCGACGCGAACCTGGGGCGAGGACTGTCGGCCCGAGGCCCACCAAGCTCGCCCGACTGGGCCGCAGGGCTCTTCCCCCAGCCGTCACCGAACCTTCGCCGACCAGAACACCGGCGGCGGGCTCATGGATGAAAGTCTGCGGCGTACTAATGGTGGTTGCTGGGCTTGGATTCGGGCTAGCGGTCCCCGGGGCCAGATGCTTCCGCGCTGGACGGCCACCGTCCGAAACGGCATCAGGAACGCGCCCTTCGACCCTCTAGCCTGACCTAGCCGGAGCGTGGGCAGGGGTAGTCCTAGCGTCACCTGGGTGGTCCCGCGGCCGGTTTGGCTACGCCTCGCAGTGCCCGATGGTGCCGACGCCAGGCTAGGGGATTCCCTCGGGGAGCCCCAAGGCGCCGTCTAGTTTGGCGTCCCTGAGGTCGGCGTCCGTGAGGTTGGCGTCCCTGAGGTCGGCATCCGTGAGGTTGGCGTCCCTGAGGTCGGCATCCGTGAGGTTGGCGCTCGTGAGGTTGGCGCCCGTGAGGTCGGCAGTCCTGAGGTAGGCGCCCGCGAGGTCGGCGTCCGTGAGGTTGGCGAACCCGAGGTCAGCGCCCCAGAGGTAGGCGCCCCCGAGGTCGGCGCCCGCGAGGTCGGTGTCCCTCTGGTCCCTGAAATTGAGGATGGCGTTCACGAGGTTGGCGAGCACGAGGTCGGCGCCCGGGAGGTTGGCGTCCCTGAGGTTGGCGCCCGTGAGGTTGGCGCCCGTGAGGTTGGCGCCCGTGAGGTCGGCGCCCGTGAGGTAGGCGTCCCTGAGGTCGGCACCCGCGAGGTCGGCGTCCGCGAGGTCGGCACCCGGGAGATCGGCGTCCGTGAGGTCGGCGTCGGTCAAGTCGACCGCGGATTCCCCGACGATGAGTTTGGCATCTTGCAGGAATTTCACGACTTCGCTTTTCGCTGTCCGTCCAAGCGGCGGAGCGCGGTGAGGGTGGCCGTACCTGCAACCGACCAGACCGGATCGCCCGGCTTCGAGGACAACAGTTCCCTGGTGAGCATCAGGTCGCTCATCTGCTGGAGGTAGTCGTTAAGCGTCGTGTCTTGGCGTACCTCATCCGCCCGCCTCATATCGCGGCTGTCCTGCGAGGCGCTCCACCACAGCGAGATAGTCAGATTTTTGTGTGCGTGACGATGCCTAAGGCCGGTACAAGCACACAGCGTGGCTATGGCTCTGACCATCCAGGCAGAGCGCCGCCGCTGAAGGGGGGCAGGGGTCGCCTCGAGAAATGACAGCCGCCGGCACCCCGCCGCTACTCAGATTTCCCTCTCCCGATGAGAAAAAGGGCTGACAGCGGCGTGGCTCAGGCGGTGGAGGCCTATCTGGGCGAGCTGCGCCTGGACGGGGCGGGAAGGCCGTTGGCGTCGGTGGCTCGACTGCTCGCGGAAAGCCTGGAGGCTGCGCCGCCCTATGCGAGAGCGCGGTTGGCACGGGAGCTCCACGACTTGCTTACCGAGCTCGAGGTGCAGGCGGCACGGGAGAGCGAGATTGCGGAACGGCGGGAGCGGCGTGCCCGTCAGCGGGCGTGGGTGAGCAATGGCTAGGCGCAGGCGAAAGTCAAACTGGTTGCGGCCGACAGCCTCGACGACGGCCAGGGGCTACGGCTCGCGCCACCAGGCTGAGCGCAGGCGGTGGGAGCCGATTGTCCAGGCTGGCGTTGTCGCCTGCTGCCGCTGCGGCCCTGCTGATTCTTCCCGACACACGCTGGCATCTCGACCATGAGGATGATGGCCTCCATTACCGAGGGCCGGCGCACGCAAACTGCAACCTGCGGGCTGCCGCGAAGCTCGGGAACCGGCTGATGCGTGCCAGGTACGCGCCGCGGTCGGCGTCGAGGGAATGGTGAGCTCGGCCGGTCGCGGGAGTTAGAGCCGCTCGAGTTCGTCGGGGGCAAGCTCCTGCGGCGCCTCTCTAGCCATCGGGTGGCGATTCGCTGTTTTCCTCAGATAGTCGGGCCCCTCCGGCTTTCGGGTCGAATCCTGCGGGCCACTTGGTTCTTGAGTCGTAGACGGCGTCCGTGAGGTTCGCCTCAAAGAGGGTCGCCTCCGTGAGGTCTGTTCCCGTGAGGTCCGCCCCCGTGAGGTTCGCCCCCACGAGGATCGCCCCCGTGAGGGTCGCTTCAAAGAGGATCGCCTTTGTGAGGGTCGCCCCCTCGAGGTGCGCCCCCGTGAGGTCCGCCCTCGTGAGGATCGCCTCCGTGAAGTTCGCCCCATAAACGAGGGTCGCCTCCGTGAGGTTCGCGTCACGGAGGTCCGCCTTACGGAGGTTCGCCGCGGTGAGGTGCGCCTCCGTGAGGGTCGCCCCCTCGAGGTGCGCCTCCGTGAGGGTCGCCCCCTCGAGGTGCGCCTCTGTGAGGGTCGCCTCCGCAAGGTCCGCCTCCGTGAGGGTCGCCCCCGCAAGGTGCGCCCCGGTGAGGTCCGCCCTCGTGAGGGTCGCCTCCGTGAGGTCAGCGTGCTCCAGGTTCGCCCCGGTGAGTTGCGCGAGGTCGAGGTCTGGTCGTTCGAGCTGGGCTCCTGCGAAGTTCGCCTTTTCAAAGTGCCCCTCATCAGCGCCCTTGCCAAACCGTGCGCGCCGGAGATCAACCGACCTCAGGTCAAGGTCGTGCTCTCCTTTGCGACCGACCACTCGCCGACCGAGTACCGCGATGACTGCTTGAACGTCTGTAGCGGGCGCGGGTAGGTCATCCTCATCACGTTCGCGATGTTCAGCGGAGCTAGCCTCCTCACCTTCGTCTGATGCAGGAGCCGACCAGGGCGCGTGTTCGCGCACGTACGCGGTCAGGACCTCCATGATCGGCCCGTGGTATTCCTCGGAGTCCCTGGCGATCCCCTCGAGGGCGTAGATGCCACCCAGGCACACGTCCGGTTTCTCATCGCCGAGTTGGTCGATGGCTCGGGTGAACCGCTCGGTGATCTGCCCCTCGCGTTCAAGCCGGTATGTTCGCTCTGCCGATTCACTAGTTCGCTCTGCCGATTTGCGATTCAGCCGGAGCGTCTGAGCGGTGAAATAGAGACCGCCGGCTAGAAAGAGGCCCGCCAAACCCTGGAGCAGCGTGCCTCGTACATCGTTCTCCGTGTCCTCGCCACCGGCGAAGATCGGCGGGAGGATCACAATCGCGAGAACCAGCAGAGTCGCCACCGTGACGACGAGGACGACCACGTCCCTGTGTTCTCGCAGCGCTGCACCTGCAGCCTTGCGCACGGCCAGCCAATTCTCGGTGCCGCGACGAGGCGGCGCAACCGAATCAACCGATGCCGCTGGGCCACCGGGACATGCCGGAAACGGCCATCTAGGCAGCCCACCGCCGGCGGCGTAACTTGACCTAGACGGGGCGTGGGGCAGGGTAGTCCTAGGGTGTCCTTGCGGCCCGCGCCCCGGTGAGCCACTACTGAGGTGCTGGCCCCTCGCAGTTCAGGACGGTTTCACCGGTGAAGCACTCATCCGTGCCGTCGCCGCCGTCGAGGAAATCGCTGCTGCCCTCTCCGCCGACGAGGAAGTCATCACCGCCGCGCCCTTCGATGTGGTCATCCCCTCCCTCACCGATGAGTGCTTCCGCGCCGAGGCTCCCCAGGAGAGTGTCGTCGGCTATATCGGAGCCCGAGACTTCTTCGACTGACCGGACTGTGTCGCTGCCTCCGACCTGACTGACATAGGTTCCGAGCTCTAGGTCGGCGCTGATCGGCCCTTGGTCTAGAAAGAAGTCGGGCTCGACACGGTCTGTTCCGGAGCCGCCCATGAACGTGTCGTCGCCGCCTCTGCCAAGGAAGATGCCGTCGTGACCCTTTCCCCCGCTGAACCTGTCGTCTCCGCGCCTATCGAGTGCAAAATCGTTGCCTGAGCCCAAGGAGACGACATCCGAGCCTGCGCCGTCGGACACCTCGTCCCGGCCCGGGCCGGTCTGGAGCGTGTCGTTGCCCCGTCGGTCGAACACATCATCATGGCCTGGCCCGCCATACGTCGCATCCCGCCCTGGCCCATCGAACATCCGGTCGGGACCTCGTCCGCCGTACGCCCGGTCGTTCCCGCCGCGCATGCTGACCCGATCAGGCCCCCGGCCAGCGAGCGCCACGTCGTTGCCGTCGCCGGCGCAGATGATGTCCTGCGACGCGCCACTCGAGATGACATCGTTGCCTCGCTTGGCCACGATGACATCGCGGCCGAAAGTGCCCACGATGCGGTCATTACCGTTCGTTCCAACAATCGTTGCGGTAATCCCAGAGCAGACCTCCGCAGATGCGTTTCCGACCCCGACCGCTAAGAGTGCCGAGAGAAAAGCAGCTGTGGTTGCCCAGGTGCGCACGCAGCCTCGCTTGCTTCACGTGACGCTTTCACAGTCGGCAAGGTGTATCAAGGCCGGCGTCTCGAGGCCCCGCCGGAGAGTCCGGCCTGCTAGACGTCGTCGCCCTCGATCACGACCCCGTCCGCCGGCTCCTCCCGCTCGACCTTCTCGAACCGCGGCACCGGCCCGACGGTCCGCTCGGCGATCCAGAGGGCGAACGCGCCGGGTAGTCCGCCTCGGGGATTTGGCGCCTCGACGTAGCGATCGAAGTCAGCCAGGGAGACGGCGCGGACATTGGGCTCGTCTAGATCCTGCCGAACCTCGCAGCCCGGGTGGCGCGCCTGAATTGGGCCGCGTGGCAAGTCTGAATGGGCCGGGTGGCCTATTGCTCCTGGCTGCCGTCGATGCCATCCTCGTTGGGCTAACCGACCCAGGGGCATCTTTGAAGCGCATCGTGATCGGGCTCTGCGGAGCCGTACTCTTCTCGCTCGCGCCGGTCGCAGCAGCCCCAGGATGTCCCCGAACAGCGGGTGTTCCCACCCAGCGCACCCCCAAATTGCTATTGACACGTTCGGGGGTGCCGACAGGACGCTTTCGCATAGGAAGGCGGGCGGCTACGCTACGCAGCCCGCAGCCCAACCGGAACAGGGCCACCCGGAATCCGGAGCGCCCGGGCCTGTTCCGGTACGCCTGCCGGTAGGAACCGGCGACGTCGAGCACGCCCGCGGCACGCAGAAGGGCGATCAGGCGACGGCAGCGCTTCTGCCCGACCTTGTGCCCGAGCTTGTGGGCGACCGCCTGGAACACCCCTTCCGTCAGCGGGAAGAGTTCCGGCATCGCCGGCCGCGCCGCCAGCAAGTGCCGCAGGACATCGCGGGCGATCGCGCCGTCCCGACCGTTCAAAGCACGCTTTGCTCAGCCGTGAGGGCGAGGCGGGCGACCTTGTGGGGCGGACGCGGCCCAGCACCTGCTCGAGGGTGAGGCTCACGCCGCCACCCCCGCAGTGCGACGTACGCGCCGTTCGCGTGACGGCTCCTGCGGCGCCCCTTCCACATACTTCCGACCTTGAAGTCGCCCCCGGTACGGCGGCCGATGCGCCGCCGAGCGCGCCCACGGTTGCATGGCTTACCCGCACCGACTAACGTTGCCCACAAGAACGGGAGCGAGGTGGGCGACTCCGTGAGGCGACGAGCTCGGGCTGCGGTGAGACGCCGGAATCCCGGACAGAACCGGCGACGAGCTCTTGCGATCGCAGTTGCCATTGCGGGTGCTCTCGTTGCCGCTGCTAACCTCGGCTCGGCCGGCGGCGGGGGCTCCGCGGGCGGCTCGTTTTCAGGCGATTCCGCGACCGCCCGAGACGATCCCATCATTGCCGCGGCCGGTGACATCGCCTGCCCGCCGGGGGCGTCGGTGACTCCCACCCACTGTCATCACGCTGCAACATCCGATCTCCTGGAGGGCGCAACAGCGGTTCTCACGCTCGGCGACAACCAGTACCCGAACGGCACACTCGCCGAGTTCCAGGGGTCGTTCGACCCGACCTGGGGCCGGTTCAAGAGCGTCATGTACCCGAGCGTGGGCAACCACGACTACCACATCCCCGGAGCGGCGGGATATTTCGACTATTTCGGGACGGCTGCGGGACCCCGTGACAAGGGGTACTACAGCTTTGAGATCGGGGCGTGGCATCTCGTCGCCCTGAACAGCAACTGCGTGGAGATCGGCGGATGCGAGGAAGGCTCCGCGCAGGAGCAGTGGCTCCGTGCCGACCTTGCCGCGAGTTCGGCGTCGTGCACGCTCGCCTACTGGCACCATCCCCTCTTCTCGTCGGGCAAACACGGGAGCGACCCTCGCATGGCGACAATCTGGCAGGCGCTCTACGAGCACGGGGCAGACGTCGTTCTCTCGGGGCACGACCACGACTATCAACGCTTTGCGCCCCAGACGGCAGCCGGCGTGGCGGATGCGCGAGCGCCGCGGGAGTTCGTCGTCGGCACAGGTGGTTACAGTCTCCGCTTCGGCGGGCCGCCGATCGCGAACCAGGAGGCACAGAGCCACGACACGTTCGGCGTGCTGAAGCTCACGCTCCATCCTGCGAGCTACGATTGGGAGTTCGTCGCAGAGGCGGGCGGCGCGTTCAGCGACTCGGGCTCCGCGGACTGCGTCCGCGCGGCGACGGACAACGGCCCGCCCACGATCACTTCAAACGGCGGCGGGGCGAACGCCTCGGTTTCCATGCCCGAGAACCAGGCCGCCGTGACCGACGTCGACGCGACCGACCCTGACGCCGATGCGCTGACGTACACACTCGCGGGCGGAGCCGACGCCGCCGCGTTCACGATCGAGCCGACGAACGGTGTGCTCGGCTTCGTCGCCGCGCCCGATTTCGAGAGCCCGGCCGACGCCGACGGCGACAACGTCTACCTCGTTGTCGTCTCCGTCTCGGACGGGCGGGGCGGCAGCGATGCGCAGGAACTCTCCGTCCGGATTACGAACACACCTGAGCTGTACTTCACCGTGCAAGACGCGGCGACCCTCGGCGAGGTCGTCGCAGCGAACGAGGACGTCATCTCGTACGACGACGTCGAGAGCTTCCAGCCTGTCTTCGACGGGTCGGACGTCGGCCTCGCACGAGTCCGAATCGACGCGTTTGCTTGGCGCGACGCAGACACGCTGCTCCTGTCGTTCGCCGCCGATGGCGAGGCCGTCCCCGACATCGCGACGCCAGTCGACGATGCCGACATCGTCCGCTTCGACGCGACGTCGCTCGGCACGACGACTGCCGGCGCGTTTTCCGTCTACTTCGACGGATCCGACCTCGGACTAACAGAGCCGGGGGAAGACGTCGACGCGCTCGAGATCTTGCCGGACCGACGGATCGTGATCTCCACGACCGGTCCCACTTCCGCCGCCGCAGCAGTGGCGGCGGACGAGGATCTCCTCGTGCTTGAGCCCCGCTCGTTGGGCGACACGACGGCGGGCATGCTCACGCAACTCTTCGACGGCGAGGGCGTCGGACTCGGAGACGTCGGTGAAGACGTCGATGCCGCTGCGATCGACGCTGACCGAGAGATCTATCTCTCGACGGGCGGAGCGTTCACGGTTTCCGGGCTCGGCGGCGAGGACGAGGACGTCTTTGTCTTCAGCCCGACGTCGCTTGGCCCGACGACGGACGGCAGCTATTCGTCCGCTCTCTTCTTCGACGGATCGGTCTTCGGTCTCGAGGCGACGAACGTCTCCGGCATTGACCTTCCCTGAAGAGCCTCCAGACGGGGCATTCCCGTCGGAACCGGCTCCGGCCTCTCGACCGCTCCATCCAGTGGGGTAGGCCGTGTCGGGCGCGTCGACAGCGCCCGACAACGCGGAGCACGCCTCACGGCTCTCGTTCTCAATCGCCTGCGCATACCAACTGCGTCGCCGACACCCGCATGACTAAGAAGCCAGGGCAGTGTTCGAGCCAATACTCTCGAACAAGCCCGGAGCCGGAACGCCCGCGCAAGGGCGGTGGGGGGAGTGACGGAACTTCTGGCTCTGACGTACCGTCTGAATGGATATGCGCTTTCGGCTCTCCGTCTTCCTCGCTCTGGGCCTTTTGGCTTTCGCTGGCGGATGCGGGGGCGAGCGAAGCGGTGAAGCCCCTCTCGGGGACTCGGATTCCCATCAGGGAACCGTCTCCACGATGGCCTCGCCCGAGGAAGCTGCGGCGATCGGGAAGCTGAAGCAGGAGTGGCGACAAACACTTGCCGATGGCGCCGACGATGACCCGGTGGCTCGTTTCGACAACCTGACCGAGGATGAGTTCCTTGGCCGATTGCAGGAAGCGGCCAACCATTACGGGTTCCGAGTTGTCGAGATTCAGTGGCTGAAGCCACTCCAAGCGGCTCCGCTCGTCGTTGTTGAGGCCAACGACCCCGCCTCGCTGGCTGGGGATGTGCCTGCCATCCTTCGCCTTCTCGATCCGTACGCCGACGCAGGTGAGGACCGGCAAGACTGGTCGTTCGAGGGGTTCTTCTTCGAGGCCCGCGATCAGAGCGGAACCCCCTTCCTCGCTGTCTACAACCACTTGCGTGGCTTCGACAGGGGCTTCGGAGAGTGGGCGCGAAGCGAGAGCCTCTATCCATTCCCGCACACGGGCCCCCCTGTGTTGCAGACCGACACGGGGTCGTAGCGGAAGCCGGAGCCGCGACGCTTGGGGAGGGCGGCACGCTGGAACCGGCGGCTGTTTGCCCTACAGCCGCGCCGCCGCACGGCCGCCGACAGCGCCGAGCCGGTGATCGCCCTCCTGTAACCGGCCGAAAGAGCCATCTGGTCGAGCTCGCCGGCAAGGCGTAGGCTCGAACTCGCCGGGGCGTGGGCAGGGTAGTCCTAGGTGTAAGACCCGAGCAGGTTGGTTCTGCTGACCGGCGGTTGGTGGCCGAGGGCTGAGTGTCGTCGTCGATGGTTGTAGTGCCAGAGCCAGCCGTCAAGGGCAGCTGTGCGCTCGGGGCTCGAGCCGTAGACGGCGCCGTAGGCCCAGCTGGCGAGCAGGGTGCGGATGAAGCGCTCGGCCTTGCCGTTGGTCTGCGGCCGGTAGGGACGCGTGCGCAGGTGTCGGATGCCGAGCCTGCGGCAGGCGAGCGCGTGCAGGGCGGAGGTGTAGGCGCTGCCGTTGTCGGTGAGCACGCGCTCGACCTTGATCCCGTAGCGGGCGTAGAAACGAACAGCCCGGCGCAGGAAACCGATCGCGGTGGCCGCTTTCTCGTCGGGGAGCACCTCCGCGTAGGCGAGGCGGCTGTGGTCATCGACGCACACGTGCACGCACTCGTAGCCGACCCGGTAGCGGCGGACGCCGTCG
>Ga0081538_10001921_pt1 | contig 20817 bp, 18 predicted proteins | sample TabmetS5T2R1_FD_71022 | JGI IMG/M metagenome (GOLD analysis project Ga0081538, IMG submission 71022) | Tabebuia heterophylla rhizosphere microbial communities from the University of Puerto Rico - S5T2R1 | ecosystem: Host-associated > Plants > Roots > Rhizosphere ...
GGGGGGGGGCGCGGGGGAGCCGTACCACGCGGTGACGAGCCGGGCGGACGCGCGGCGCCGGATCGACGAGATCGCGAAGCGCCTACGGGCGGGCGCTCAGGCGTAGAGCTCCTCGATCTCGCGCGCGTATCGCTCCGCGATCGCACGTCGCTTCAGCTTCATCGTGGGCGTCAGCTCCACGCCACCGGGCATCCAGTCGCCGTCCAGCACCCGGTGGCGTTTGATCTGCTCGACGCGCGCGAGCCGCGCGTTCGCCCGCTCCACGGCGGCGGCCACCTCGGTCCGGAGCGCGTCCTCCCCGTGCGTTGCCGCGTAGGCCACGGCGGCCTCGGCGTCGAGCGTCAGCAGGGCGACGTTGTACGGCCGCGCGTCGCCGATCACGCAGGCCTGGCCGATCAGTGGGGTCGCGGCCTTGAGCGTCGTCTCGATGTTGGCCGGTGACATGTTCTTGCCCGCCGTGTTGATGATGAGCTCCTTCTTTCGGTCGACAACCCGCAGGTAGCCGTCCGCGTCCACCGTTCCCACGTCGCCGGTGTGGAGCCAGCCCTCGGCGTCGATGGCCTCGACCGTCTTGTCGGGCCGGTTGCGGTACCCGCGCATCACGGAGTCGCCGCGTAGCAGCACCTCGCCGTCGTCGGCGAGCCGCAGCTCCACGCCCGGCACAGGCAGCCCCACCGTGCCGATTCTCGGCCGCGAGAGCGGGTTCGCGGTGGCCACGGCGGAGGTCTCGGACAGGCCGTACACCTCGAGGATCGGCAGGCCGACGGCGTGGAAGAACTCGAGCACCTCCGCCGGTACCGGGGCCGCCGCGCAGACCGCCACCTCGCAGCGGTCGAGCCCGATCCGCTCCCGGATCCCGGCGAGCACGAGGCGGTCGGCCTGCTCACGCTCGCGGCGCAGGTCGTCCGGGACCGGCTCGCCGCGCTGCTCGAGGGCTACGGCCCGGCGGCCGACGTCGATGGCCCAGCTCGCAGCCTGGCGACGGCGCTGGTCGGGCTCGGCGAGCATCGCCGCCTCCACCCCGGCCTTGAGCTTCTGCCAGACGCGCGGAACCGCCGCGAGCATGGTCGGCCTCACCTCGGGGAGCAGCCGGCCGACCTGGCGCGGGTCGGGACAGGAGGTCACGGCCGGCCCGAAGAGCATGCCGGCGTAGTGAGTCGCGAAGCGATCGGCCACGTGGGCCGAGGGCAGGTAGGAGATCGTCGACCCGCCGGGGTGTGGCAGGTTCCATGCCGCGTGCATCCCGCGCCAGGCGGCGAGCAGGTTGCCGTGGGTGAGCTCGACTCCCTTCGGCGGCCCGGTGGTGCCCGAGGTGTAGATCAGCGTGAGCAGGTCGTTCGCCCCGACCGCGCGCCAGGTGGCCTCGAAGTCGAAGCCGGGCGAGCGGCGGCGCTCGAGCTCGTCCAGGCACTCCACCATCAGGAGGTGATCGACGCGGGACCCGCCGGCGAGCGCCTCTTCGAGACGACCGAGCAACGCCTCCTCGGTCACGGCTATCCGAGCGCCCGAGTCCCGCATCAGGAACTCGATCTGCTCGGGGGAGCTGGTGGTGTAGATCGAGAAGGGCACGGCACCCAGATGGATGGCGGCCGCGTCGAGGAGGTGGAACTCGGCACGGTTCGTGAGAAGGAGCGCGAGCGTGTCGCCGCGGCGCAGCCCAAGGGAGGTGAGGCCCTCGGCCAGTCGGCGTACGCGGTCGGCGTACTCGCGCCACGTCATGCCCACTGGGTCGCCCGCCGTGCGCAGGGCGGGCTCGTCGGGCCGCTCGGCGGCGGTCCGCTGGAACGCGGCGCAGAGGGTGTCCTCGTCGAGCGTGTGGGGTCGTTCGGTTCGGACGGTGGAGGGGGAGATCGTGCTCATGCGCCGACTCTCTCTCGTTGCGGTGGGGCCCGCATCGTGGGCGGACCACGAACTTTCAGCCGCCGGTTCGGTCCTCGAGCGCCTCGGCGAGCTGGGTCCGCGAATCGATCCCGAGCTTCTGGAAGGCGTGGGTGAGGTGCGTCTCCACGGTGCGCAGCGACACGAACAGCGCCTGGGCGACCTCGCGGTTGGTCAGCCCCTGGGCGGCCATGTCGGCCACCCGTCGCTCGCTCCCCGTTAGCGAGCGTGGGCCCGTGAGGAGCTCCCGGCGCGGCCGCGCGCCGGTCGCCAGCAGCTCGGTGTGAGCGTGCTGGGCCACGCGCTCGCCGCCGCAGCGGTGTGCCAGGTCGAGCGCGCGGCGCAGGTGCTTGCGCGCCTCGGAGCGGCGTCCCGCCCGGCGGAGCGCCGCCCCGTGCTCGGCGAGCGATCTGGCCAGCTCCAGCGGCGCCTGCGACGTCTCCAGCGTGCTCACGGACTCCGCGAGCATCGCGAGGCCCTCGTCCCCGCCCTCCGCGAGGCCCGCGGCGCGCAGCGCCACCCCGAGCGCGCGCGGCGCGCCGATCTCGCGGGCCAGGGCCACTTCCTCGGCAGCGATCTGTCGCGCATCCTCGGGGCGCCCGAGCGCCAGTTGGGCCAGCGCCGCGCCCGATCGCCACGCCGTCGCGCTGGGTGACACGCACAGCGCGCGCTCCAGGTGCCGCCCGGACGCCAGGAAGTCCTCGAGCGCCTCCTCGGGACGCTGCACGGCAAGCCGGAGCCGGCCACGGGCGTAGAGGAGCACCCCGAAGGTCGCCGCGGTCGTTCGCGCCGGCATGCCGATCCGCTCAAGCTCGTGATCGGCCTCGTCGGGCCGGGCGCGCTCCACAAGGGTCTCGACGAGCGTGGCCAGTGCGAACATCCCGTAGAAGCCGTGGGCCTGCCGCGGGGCGGCCTCGAGCGCGGCGCGGGCGTCGTCCTCGGCGTCGCCGAGCGCGCCACGGCGCAGGGCGAGGCAGCCTCGCATCGCGGAGCACATCGCGAAGTGCACGGCCGAGCCCCGCGCGCGGACGATCGCAAGCCCCTCCTCCACCGCCTCGCCGGCGCGGTCGTAGCGCTCCGCGAACAACAGCGCGGTGAACACGGCCACCAGCGCCGTTGCCCACCCGAGTCCGCGATGCTCCTGGCCGGCGAGCGCGCGCTCCGCGAGCGCGGCCACGCGGTCCGCGGGCTCTTTTCCCTGCGCGTCGGCGATCGCGAGGGCGGCGAAGACCACGGCCGGAACGTCGGGGTCCTCTGCGGCCCGCTGCCGCAGCACGGCAAGACGCCCGCCCATCCGCGGCGCGGCCTCCGCGTCGCCGATGCCGGCCGCCACCGCCGAGGCCTCGAGACGCAGCTCCCAGCGCTCGGAGCCCGTGTCCGCCTCCGCGAAGCTCGCCGCGGCCCGTCCCAGCTCGCCGGAGAGCACGAGAAAGCGGGCGAGCGCGACGGCGGCGAGCCGCCGCGGCTCGGCGTCGGTCGCCCGCTCGAGCGCCTCCCGGAGGTGCTCGATCGCCCGCGCGTCGCCCACCAGCGACTCCGCCGAACCGAGCTCCGCCAAGAGCGCCGGCCGGGCATCGGCCTGGGGCGGCTCGGCGAGCGCGCGCCGAAGGTACGAGGCCGCGGAGCTGGGCGCTCCGCGGGCCAGCGCCTCGCGCGCGGCCTCGACGAGCATCTCCACGATGTCGGTGTCGCCCGCAGGCTCGACCACGAGCAGGTGGCTGGCCACGCGCTCCGGTGTGGCGGCCTCGTCTCGCAGGATCGTGGCCGCCAGCCCGTGTAGCCGGGCACGCTCGCCCACCGGCATGGCCGAGTAGATCGCCGACCGCACAATCGGATGCACGAACCCCACCGGGCGGTCGCCGGTCACGATGCCCGCGGCCTCGAGCGAATCGAGCGCCGCGGCCACGTCGGAAGGCGGCAGCTCGGCCAGGCTCGCGACGTGTCGCACCTCGGCGTCCGCGCCGAGCACGGCGGCGGCGCGTACCACGGGCACCGCGAACGGCGATGTCCGCCCGAGCCGGGCGAGCAGTCGCCGCGCGACGGTGCGGGGCCCCAGCTCGCGCACGCGCTCGGCCTCCCCGGCCTCCGGCACGATTCCGTGCTCGCCGACCTCGCGCGCCAGCTCGCGCACGAGGAAGGGGTTGCCCTCGGTGACGTCACTGCAGGCGCCGAGGAACGCGGGGTCGGGCGTCTGCCCCGTCTCGGCGCGGACCAGCTGCGCGACGGCATCCGGCCCGAGCCCAGCCGGGCGCAGCACGACGACGCGAGGGTCGGCGCCGAGCTCCCCGAGCAGCGCCTCGACCGCCTCCTCGCCCGGGCGGCTCGCCACGAGCAGGGCGACCGGCAGCTCGCCCACCCGGCGGGCCAGGTACGACACGAGCTCGAGCGACGGGGGGTCCGCCCAGTGCACGTCGTCGACCGCCAGCAGCAGGGGCGCGCGGTCGGCGAGATTGGCGCAGAGCCAATAGAGGCCGTGCATCACGGCAAACGAGCGGTCGGCCACGACGCCGCCGCCTCCCGCGGCGGAGGGCGACTCGAAGACGGGCGCGGCCAGCGCCGCCGCCCCCTCGAAGAGCGCCGGCCGGTCGGGCGCCGAGACGGCGGGCTCGAACAGCTGCCTGACAACGCCAAAGGCGAACTCGCGCTCGAGCTCCGCCCCGCGGGCCGTGGCCACGCTCATTCCCCTGGTGCGGGCGGCGCGCTCGGCGGCGAGCAGCAGCTCCGTCTTGCCGATCCCGCCGGGACCCTCCACCAGTAGCGCCGAGCCGGAGCCGCCGCACGCCGAGTCGAGGCGCTCCACGACTTGGCCGAGCTCCTTCTCGCGGTCGAGCAGCAGCCGCTCGGTCACCGGGGCAGACCGCGGCATGTGCGCAACGTATCGCCTCGAGGAGCCCGCCGGGGAGCCGCGGCGGCGGACTTAGTCGCCGGTCGGCGCGACCCCCTCGGCCTCGACCATCAGGATCGCCGTGCGGCTCGGGGCGCGAGTCCGGTGCACCACGCCCTGCGGGACCGTGTAGCCCTGATGCGGCTTCAGGGACACAGTCTCACGGTCCTCGAAGTCGAGCAGGAGCTCGCCCTCCAACACGAGGAAGAACTCGTCGGTGTCGTCGTGCTTGTGCCAGTGGAACTCGCCCTCGATCACGCCGAGCCGGATGACCGAGTCGTTGACGGTCGTGAGCGTCTGGTTGAACCAGGGTTCGTGCGCGGCGGCCTCCCGGGCGACGTCGACGAGGGCCATCTTCCCGAACTTGTCGTCGAGCTGGATCGTGTAGCGGTCGTCATATTCGGCGCTCATGACTTCATCATCCCGGAGTCGACCACGACCTCGGTCCCGGTGGTGCTGGCGGCGTGTGGCGAGACGAGGAACGCGACGGTGTCGGCGATCTCGTGCGGCTCGGCGAGCGGCCCGGTGTGAGCTGCATCATCTCCGCCGCCACGGTGGTGAGCACGCCCAGCCCGATGCCCCTGAAGGCGCCCGTCACCACCGCCACGCGGCCAGTCAGATCGGGGTCCATGCGACTCCTCCTCAGGTTGGTTGCTCCTACAACTGACGCCGTCGCCGCCAGAATCGTGAGATGCCCCCGCTTCCCCGACCCTCGATGAGGCCGCGCTGGGCCACCACGGGCGTGTTCTTCGTGAATGGCGCCGCCATCGGGACGTGGGTCGCGCAGATCCCGTGGATCCAGGAGCGATTCGACCTTTCGGAGGGCTCGATGGGCCTGGTCATCGCCGGGATGTCGATCGCCGTCGTGGGGGCCTTCCCGATCGCGGGCCAGGCGGTGGTGAAACACGGCTCCGAGCGGATGATCTGGGTCGGCGGCGTCGCGACCGCGCTCGCGGTCAACCTCCCGGTCCTCGCCCCGCACCCGGCGCTGGTGGCGGCCGGCCTGTTCGTGCTCGGCGCGTCCAGCGCGACCATGGACGTGTCGATGAACAGCCATGGCGTGGGGGTCGAGCGCTGCCTGGAACGGCCCATCATGTCCTCGCTGCACGCCGGGTGGGCATTCGGCGGGATGGCCGGGGCGTCGTTCGCGGCACTGCTGGCCGCCTTCGGCGCGGATCCGCGCGTGACGGTGGCGCTTGCCTGCGCCCTGATGATGCTCGCGCTGGTCGCGAGCGCCCGGCGAATCGGGCCCGGGTCTGAGGCGGAGGGCGAGCAGGCGCCGCGCTTCAGGCTCCCGTCGCGCGGGGTGGCGCTGCTGGCGGTCCTGTGTTTCCTCGTGATGCTCACCGAGGGCGCGATGGCCGACTGGGGCGGGCTCTACCTGAGTCAGGACCTCGGCACGGCGACGGGCGTGGCCGCGCTGGCGTTTGCTTTCTTCACGGCCGGCATGACGCTCGGCCGGCTGTTCGGCGACTGGATCAACCGCCTGACCGGCCCGGTGGCCCTCCTTCGCTGGGGCGCGCTGCTCACGGGGATCCCGCTGGCCGCGATGCTGCTGATCGCCGAGCCTGCCGCGGCGCTCGCCGGGCTGTTCGTGATCGGACTGGGCGTGTCGAACGGCGTGCCGCTGATGTTCAGCGCAGCGGGCCGGCAGCCCGACACGGCGCCCGGGCCGGCGATCGGGGCCGTCTCCTCGATGGGATCGCTCGGCTTCCTCGCGGGGCCGCCGCTGATCGGCTTCGCGGCTGACCTGATCTCACTGCCATGGGCGCTGGGGTCGCTGACGCTGGGGGCCGCCGCGGTGTTCACGCTCGCCCGGCGCGCCGCCGGCGAGCGGCGGCCCGCCCGCCCTGCCGCGGCGATCGCGGACTAGGGGCTTGATGTGGGTTCGGGGTCCCTGAAGTAGCGTCGGCGCGGGCGTGGCGACGGCAATGAGGGCGGCGCTCCGCGCTGGGATCCAGCCCAGGGTCGACGCGGTGGTGGGTCGGGCGGGGGCCGAAGATTGTTCGACCGCCGCGCTCGGGAAGCTCCGCACCGTCCGGACTTGTGGCCCCAGGAGGGCCAAAAGTCAGGACAGTGACGCCACTCGCCTCGCCGGGACCCGGCCCTACCCGAAGGAAGTTCGGCTGAAGATCGGCCCAGCCGTTGGCCCGGCCGGGGTGGGCCAACGGCACACCAACTCATGTAGGGGAGAATCCGTTTTCTCCCATGGATGCCCTGATCGCGTTTCTCGGTGTCGCCGTGCTGGTGATCGCGACGCCGGGCCCCGACACGGCCGTGACCATCCGCGCCGCGCTCCTGGGCGGACGAAGGGCGGGCGTCATGACGGCGACCGGGGTTGTGACGGGACAGGCGTGCTGGACCCTCGCGGCGAGCGCGGGCATCACCGCGCTGCTAGTCGCATCCGAGCCCGCCTTCCTCGCCCTGAAGTTCGCGGGCGCCGCCTACCTCGTCTACCTCGGGCTCCAGGCGCTCGCCGCCGCACTCCGCGGGCACGTTGCGCCGCTCGACGCCGACGCCGCGGGGAGTCGGCCGCGACTGCCGTCCGCGACGGCCTACCGCCAGGGGCTGATCAGCGACCTCGGGAATCCGAAGATGGCGGCGTTCTTCACGAGCCTGCTGCCGCAGTTCGGCACGACCGACGCGGGCCCGTCCTTCTGGTTGATGCTGGCGCTCGGGCTGCTGTTCGCCTTCCTGACCTGGCTCTGGCTGGTCCTCTACGCGACCGCGATCCACCACCTGGGCGACGCGCTGCGGGGCTCGCGCGTGCGCCGGACCATCGAGGCGGTCACCGGGACGGTGCTGGTCGCCCTCGGGCTGCGGCTGGCCACGGAGCAGCACGGCCCGTAGCCGGGCGTTCGAGCCGGGTACGATCCGCTCAGGCCGCGGCATCACCCCCTCCCCCAAAGGATGCTGAGCACCTGAGCGACGCAACCCCCGACTGGACCGAGAGGCGCGAACGGGTCCTCGAACTCGGCACGGCGGTGTGGGTGAAGCTGCCCCTCGAGACGGACGGCTCCCCCGACCCCGACTGGGACGCGTACTACCGCTTCGTCGATGAGGGCGGCGACGCCACGCTGGTCGAGGTTCGAGTTCTTCTTCGCACTCGCACCAGCGCCGCCGAGCGCGAGCTGCACGCGGCGCTCAAGCGAGACGGTGGCAGCCGGCGGGTCCCCGCGTCCCCGTTGACCGCCGAGGCGCTGCGCGGCGTGAGCCCCACCGACGCACATCACTTCCTGCGCGTGTCCGGCGGCACGGGCGAGCCCGCGGCCGGCACCATGACGGGGCTCGCCGAAACCGCCCTAGCGGGCGACCGGCGCCCACGCGGGAAGCGTGAGGCGGGCCGCATATTCGCCACCGGGATGCGCCCCGACCCAGACGTGCACCTGGCCGCCTTCGCGCGCCTATACGTGGACCTTGTCCGCCGCGGCAGCCGTTCGCCGATCGCCGACATCGCCGCCGCCAACCCGCGGTGGGACCTCACCTACGTGCGCGACCAGGTGTTTCTCGCGCGCGAGAAAGGGTTCCTCACACCGGAGCGCTACGGGCAGGTCGGGGGCGAGCTGACCTTGAAGGCACGTCGCGTCCTGCACGGCGCCGGCAGGTCAGCCGAACGCCACTGATCGAGGGCGCCAAGAGCAATTACGCCGCACGGTTGACGAACCGCGGTTGACGCGCTTTGATCCGCCAAACCATCAGGGGGGTTCATCATGAGGTTCAACGTGCTGCGGCGCGGCGCCGTCGCAGGCGTGCTTTTCGTGCTCGCGGGCGCAGTCGTAGCGAGCGCATATGAGGAGCAGCGGGGCATCGACCCGTACCAGGGCCTGAGCCTGGTCGAGGTCAGCCTGCCGAGCAAGGGAGCTGCGATGCGCATGCAGCTCCAGGCGGAGTCGCTCGGCATCGAGTTCAACGACCACTATCTGCGCAACAACGGCGACGGGTCGGTCACAGTCACCGTGTTCGGCACCGAGGGGGCGATCGACGACCTCCAGGCGGCCGGCTACGACGTCGGCGCGACGATCGAGGGCCCGCGCACCTGGCGCGAGCACGTCGAAGCGCGCCAGGACGCGATCCAGGCCGAGCGCCGGGCCGCCCAGGCCGCCAAGGGTAATTCCGATCCGCCCTTCTCCGCCCTGGAAGAGGTCGTGATCCTGCGGGCCGACTACTTCGAGAACCGCGACGGGCGCTTCCTGTCCGTCGAGGCCAAGACCCGAAGGGGCGGCGCGGCCGAGACCGGCTCCCAGTACATCGGGCCGACGCTGTCGCTGTCCTGGAACACCGGCGACGGGACGCCGATCTCCACCTCGCCTCGCGTGATGTCGACCAACATCGACCCCGACACGACGCCGGACACCTACATCGAGCACCGCGAGCTGGTGCGCATCGGCGAGGCGAACACGACCTCACCGCCCGCGCCGACGCGCATCCGGGTCGGCTCGAGCACGGGCGACTTCGAGGAGGGCTCAGTGCAGCGCTGGCTCGGCGGCGGGCTGCCGCCCCATCCGCCCGAGTACCAGAGCGACTTCACGACGCGCTACTTGGACCCGACCCAGGTCTACGCGAAGTTGCGCGCGCTCGCGGACGAGTTCCCCAACATCTCGGAGCTCATCACGCTGCCGAACAAGACCAACGGCTACCAGCGGCGCGCGCAGGCGACGATGGCCGGCAACCCCACAGGGACGGGGAATACGCCCGCCCGCGCGAACCAGGCCGGCGCGATCGTCCTGACGTCCCGCGCGTGGGGTCACGAAGGCGGTAACAACATCACCGCCGAGTTCCGCAGCCCGGGCAACGTCCCGAACTCGCAGCTCATGGTGAGCATGGCCGGCGATCACCTGGACGTGCTGCTGGGCACCAACGCGGCGGGGCAGCTCTCCAGCACCGGGACCCAGGTCGTCGACGCGATAAACGCCCACGCGGTCGCGAGGCAGAAGCTCGTCGCCAGCGTGTTCACGCGCGTCAGCGCGCCGAACGAGCAGAACCCGGATCCGATCATCCCGGGCAGCGGGATCGTCCAGCCGCGGTCGAAGGTGAGCCTGTCCGACTTCCTCAGCAGGGCGGACGGCGGCAACGCCCACGTGCAGCGCGGACCGTTCGAGTACCAGGTGATGCGGATCGGCGACGACCGGGACGGCTCGGACGTCGGCGTCTTCCTCTACTGCCAGCAGCACGCCCGCGAGTGGGCGACGCCGCTGACATGCCTGGAGACGGCCGAGCAGCTCTTGCGCAACTACGCCATCGACCGGGCGACGAAGGAGCTGGTCGACAACCTCGACATCTTCATCCTTCCGTCGTCGAACCCCGACGGCTCGCACTTCTCGATGCACAACTTCGCGCAGCAGCGGCGCAACATGACCAACCACTGCGTGATAGGCGGCAAGGAGACGGACGACCCGTTCGCGGCGGACTTCTGGACGCCGCGGACACCGCCGAACTCGACCACGCCGTACACGGCGATCGACCCCGCGGCGCGCAACGCGTGGGGGGTGGACATGAACCGCAACAACACGGTCGGCACGATCTTCGACGGCTACATCGGCGCGTCGCACTCGTGCATCAGCGACGTGTACGCGGGACCCGCGGAGGCCTCCGAGCCGGAGATCCAGAACGAGTTGTGGGTGGCGGACACGTTCAAGAACATCAAGTTCTCGAACAACATCCACAGCTTTGGCGGCTACTTCATGTGGGCGCCGGGCACGTACCTGCCAGACCGCTCGGAGGGTGAGGCGGTGCACGCCAACATCGGCGTGGAGAAGTACTTCTTCGAGGCGGGCGACCGGATCCTCAACCGCATCAAGGAGGTCCGCAACACCGCGATCCTGCCGGAGCGGACCGGCCCGATCGCCGACGTCCTGTACTCCGCCGGCGGCAACAGCGCCGACGAGCACTGGTACAACCGGGACGTCATCGCCTACAGCTTCGAGACGGGCGCCGACCTGTACTACTCGGAGCTGTCGGCGGACGTGTCCGCGGGCGCAAGAGGCATCCGGATCGGCACCGGCGGCATCGCATACCTCAAGCCCGGCGACACGCTGAGGGTCGACGTTGGGAGCGGCAACGCGGAGACGCGCACCGTCGAGTCGGTGGTGCGGCCGAACCCGCAGAGCCCCGCTCCGAACGTGTTCTTCACGGAGCCGCTCGCGTTCGCCCATGCGGAGGACGCACGTGTCGAGGGCGCGGCGCTCCAGACGGGCGTCGGCTTCCAGCCCGACTACGCGACGGAGGGCAAGTTCGAGGCGCTCGAGTTCGCGGCCGGCAACTTCGGCCTGCTCGAGTCGGCGCTCGAGTACGCCCGCGACGACGAGCCGCCGCAGGTCGAGATGCCGGGGCCGCGGGTCTCGCGCCAGCCGTTCACCACGACGTTCGAGTGGGTGAACGAGCCGTCGGTGATCCGCTACTCGACCGACGGCAAGAAGCCGACGGAGAACTCGCACCTATGGGATTCGACTGGCCCGCGCGAGCCCGGCCAGACGTTCCACATCACGCGGACGACGACGTTCCGCTGGATCGCCACGGACATCAAGGGCAACCAGTCCGAGGGCAGGGTGAAGTTCAACATCGTCCCGGACGGGCCGTAGGACTAGCCCGGAGGACGGTGGCGACGAGCGGCTCACCCCGGTGAGCCGCTCGGCGCCCCTACGCTGAAGCGGTGAGCCGGACTTTCCTAGCTGTCGCCTGCCTGCTGCTGGTGGCGAGCGGGATCGCCGGCGTGCTGGTGCTGGGCACTGGCGAGGACCGAGAGCCGCCGGCCGGCGTGCGCCCGGTGAACGTGCGCGGCTGCGACGGGCTGGACGACGACGCGCGACGCACGTGCCTCTCTGAGGAGTTCGCGGCGGTCGTGGATGGACGGGACGACCCGAGGCCCGCCGTCGAGCGCATCGCCGCCACAGCATGGAGCGAGGGCGGCTTCCTGCTCGAGAACTGCCACGTGGTGATGCACACGGTGGGCCGCACGTACGCCCGCGACGCGGGTGTGACGCTCGCCTCGCTGATGGACCACCTCCCGCAGGACAACGACCCGGGCTGCAGCGCCGGCTTCGCCCACGGCCTGGTGACGGGCGTGGCGCCCGACATCGACCCGTCGGCGCCGCGCGAGGCGGCCGCGGGATGCGCGGACGCCGGCACGCGCTACCAGCGGTACAGCTGCGTGCATGGCTTCGGCCATGCGTTCATGCGCCTGTACGACGACCAGCTCGAGCCGGCGCTGGAGCTGTGCACGGCGCTCGGGCCGGACACCGCCCCGGACTGCGCGCAGGGCGCCTACCACGACTACTGGTTCGCGGTGGTCGGCGCGGACGACGCGCGGCTGGCGCTCGGGGGGGAGAAGGATCCGTGGCGGCTGTGCGGGTCGCAGCCGGAGGAGTACGTGCGGCCGTGCTGGTACCGGGCGTTTCTCGAGAATCGCCCCGAGGGCTTCACCGTCGAGACCAAGGCGGACTTCGAAGGCCTGTGCGACGGCCTGGAGGGGCTGCAGCGGGAGGGCTGCATCACAGCGGCCTCGGTGATAGGCCCACCGGACCCGGCGGAGCAGCTCCAGCTGTGCGCGACGCTCGCCGACCCGGCCGACGCGGCGAGCTGCGTGCGCGGGACGAAGGCCCAGAACCTGCTCGACGCGTCCGCGGCGGAGCACGTGCGACTGATCGACGGGTGCGAGCGCTTCGGGACGCGCGCACGGGCCGCGTGCTACCGGTGGCTGGGGAAGATCCTGGCGGTCCTCACCGACGGCCGCTTCCTGCGCGCGGGCTGCCCGGAGGTCGCGGCGCCAGAGGGGCGCCGGCAGTGCGAGGAGGGCGCGCGGACTATGGAGGACGCGCTCGTCACCTTCAGCTGAATGGCAAGATCGTCCGGCAGCCGACGCCGATGTGGGTCGGCTGCGGCCTGGTTCATGCCACCACCCTGTACTTGAGGTGCGTCACGCCGGGCGCCTCGATCGCCCGGAGCTGCTCCAGCTCCACCTCCGGGGCGCCGAGGTTCTCGAGCAGGCGGGCGCCTCCGCCGAGCAGCACCGGAACGACGTGGAGCTCGAGCTCGTCCAGCAGTCCGGTAGCCAGGTACTGCTGGGCGGCCTGGGCGCCGCCCCAGAGCATGACGTCCTTGCCGCCGGCGGCCTTCCTTGCCTGTTCGAGCGCGGACTCGATTCCGTCGGTGACGAAGTGGAACGTGGTCCCTCCCCCCATCTCCACGGGGTCGCGCGGGTGATGGGTGAGGATGAACACGGGGTAGTGGTAGGGAGGGTCGTCGCCCCACCAGCCCGTCCACTGCTCGTCGCCCCAGGGGCCGCCGCCGGCCGGGCCGAACATGTTCCGGCCCATCAGGCCGGCGCCGATGTTCTCGCGCGATTCTTGGACAACCCGCGCGCTCTCGTTGACCTCGCCGCCTTGCTTGCCGTGGGATTCGCGCCAGGCGGCCAGCGGGACCACCCAGTCGTGGAGCCGCTCGCCGCCCTCGCCGAGCGGGTTCTCCTCGCTCTGGTTCGGGCCGGCGACGTAGCCGTCCAGCGAGATCGAGATGTGACACCTAAGTTTGCTCATCGTGCCTCCTCGGTAGGGCGGCCGCTGCGGCCGCGAGTATACTTAAGAAGATGCTTAAGCGTCGGCCCGGGCAAGGGGACGTCGATCGGGTCTTTCACGCGCTCGCGGATCCCAATCGACGTGTGATCGTCGAGCGGCTGAGCCGCGGACCGGCATCGGTCAGCGAACTCGCCCGGCCCCTGCCGATGTCGCTGCCGGGGGTGGTACAACACCTTCACGTGCTCGAAGCGAGCGGCCTCGTCCGCTCGGACAAAATCGGGCGTGTGCGGACCTGCCGGATCGAGCCGGCAGCGCTGCGGCCGGTCGAGCAGTGGATCGGCGCGCGGCGCACGAGCTGGGAGCGCAGGCTCGAGCGCCTCGGCGAGTACCTCGCCGAGGGCGACGCACCGAAAGAGGGCAAGCGATGAGGGAACGATCCGTAGAGCACGCCACGTTCGTCGTCGAGCGCACCTACGACGCCTCGCCCGATCGGGTGTTCGCCGCCTGGTCCGATCCCGAGGCGAAGGCGCGCTGGTTCGACGGTTCCGAGGGAGATGTCGAGTTCGATTTCCGTGTCGGCGGACGGGAGCGCCGCCGGGGCACCCTGCCGGACGGCCGCGACTACACCTTCCAGGCGCTCTACCAGGACATCGTCCCGGCCCGACGCATCGTCTTCACCTACGACATGCTCTTGGACGAGACCCGCATCTCCATTTCCGTAGCCACTGTGCAGTTCAGACCCGAGCGCGCCGGCACCCGACTCGTCTTCACCGAGCAGGGCGCCTTCCTCGACGGCCACGAGATGCCCGGACAGCGCGAACAGGGCATGGGCAGCCTGCTGGACGCACTGGCTGCCGAGCTGCGGAGTGACCCTGCCGAAGCCTGAGATCTACGTCGTAGTAGCGGTGCACCCACCGCAGCCGATCACGACCCGCATGCCGGTCTCCTCGCAGCCGCCTCCCACGATGTAGTTCGGCAGAGGACGGGCTTGGATGAGCGGCGGCGCGACCGCCTCGCCTGCGGCATCGGTCAGCGCTTCGGCGGGGGCTTCGGGCAGCCGAGCGCGCAGCACGGTGACCGCGATGACGATCCCGACGAGCACCAAGCCGGCGCCGATCAGGTACGCGAGGTGGTAGCCGGAGTTGAGGGCCTCGGCGGCCGGCTCGCCGTCGGCCAGCAGCGTGTCTGTGCGCTCGGTCGCGAACGTCGCCAGCACCGCGAGACCGATCGCGCCGCCGACCTGGACGCTGGTGTTGACGAGCCCCGAGGCCAACCCCGAGTCGCTCGGCGTGGCGCCCGACATCGCGAGCGTCATCAACGATGGGAAGCCGAGCCCGGCACCGAGCCCGATCAGGATCATCGCCGGCAGAAGATCGACGACGTAGGTCGCGTCGACGGGCGTGCGGGCAAGGAGGAGCAGCCCGACGGCAACGAAGACCATCGCGGGGAGGAGCGTCGCCTGCGGCCCGAACCGCAAGTTGAGCTGCCCGGTGAACCTGAACGACATGATCCCCATGACCACCGTCAACGGCAGGTAGGCGAGCCCGACCTGGAGCGCGTCGTAGCCGAGGATTCGCTGCATGTAGAGCGCGCCCAGGAAGAACATCCCGAACATCCCGACCACCAGCAGCGCCTGCACCACGTTGGCACCGGTGACCTCGCGCGAGCGGAACAGGCGCAGCGGCACCAACGGATTCGCCACCCGATCCTGGCGGATGACGAAGGCGGCAAGCAGCGCGATCGAGACAGCACCGAGGGCCAGCGTCTGGGTGGAGCCCCAGCCCTCCTCGGCGACCCCGAGGATCGTGTACACGAGGAGCATCAGCCCGCCGGTGAGCAGCACGGCACTGGGCAGGTCTGCCCCGCGGGTGAGTCCCAAGCCCGGGTGATCGGGGACCAGCCGGATCGCAAACAGCGCCGTGGCGACCCCGATCGGCAAGTTGACGAAGAAGATCCAATGCCAATTGATCGTCTCGGTGAGCACCCCGCCGAGCAGCAGCCCGATCGAGCCGCCCGCAACCGCGACGAAGGTGTAGGCGCCGATCGCCTTGGCCTGCTCCCGTGGCTCGGGGAACATGGTGACGATCATCCCCAGGATCACCGCCGACGTCAGCGCGCCGCCGACCCCCTGAACGAAGCGCGCCCCGATCAGCAGGCCCTGACTCTGAGCGACCGCACAGAGCAGGGACGCGCCGGTGAACACGGCGAGTCCGATCAGGAAGATGCGTCGCTGCCCGATCAGGTCGCCGACGCGACCGGCGAGCAGAAGCAGCCCGCCGAACGCGATCAGATACGCGTTGACCACCCACGCGAGGTCGTTCTGCGCGAACCCCAGGTCGTCCTGGATCGTCGGCAGGGCGACGTTCACGATCGTCGCGTCGAGGACGATCATCAGCATGCCCACGCAGAGCACGTAGAGGGCCATCCACCGCCGCCTATCATCCGCCGCCACTTACTCATCGTAACTAAACGCTCGGGAGGACCTCCGTCCGGCCGTGAGGGCTTGCCGCCATGGCGCTCCGCCCGCCCGGCGGCGAGCGAACAGACGTCGGGGCGGCGATGAGTTCGGTGCGGTGCGCCGGTCTTACCACATGGGACTCGAGCGACCGACGATCGAACAGACGCATACCCTGAGGTGACCAACGGCTCAAGGAGGACACACGATGCCGGAGCACACGACCGGAACGCGAGAGGAATGGCAGGCCGCCCGCGACGAACTCGCCAAGTTGGAGGCCGAGCAGGCGGAGCTCGACCAGAAGGTGACCGAGCGGCGACGGCAGCTTCCCTGGGTTCCAGTGGAGAAGGACTACGAGTTCGACACCGAGGACGGCAAGAGGACGCTCGCCGAACTGTTCGACGGGCGCTCACAGCTGCTTGCCTACAACATCATGTTCGGGCCCGATTACGAGGTCGGTGCCTGCCCCGGGTGCTCGAACCTGGGGGATGAGCTCGACGCCACGCGCATGCATCTGATCCACCGGGACGTAACGCTGCTCTGCTTCTCGCGCGCGCCGATCGATCGGCTCATCGCCTACAAGCAGCGGATGGGCTGGCAGTTCCCGTACGTCTCGACCAACGGGACGGACTTCCCGTTCGACTTCGGGCTCGCCCTCACCCCCGAGCAGGCGCAGCAGATCCCCGAGGTCAACGAAATACTCGACAACCCGCCGGGGTGGCTCCAGGACTGGGGCCGGCAGGTCGGAGCCAAGCTCGAGGACGGCCTCCGCGAGAACCCGAGCTTCATCGCCTTCGCGCGCGAGAACGGGACCATCTACCACACCTACACCGTGGCGGCACCCGATCCATTCGTCGCGCCGTACCACTCCTTCCTGCTCAAGCGGACGCCGAAGCCCCAGCCCGAGGAGCCGCGCGCCTGGCGCAAGGACGAATACCCGGACTGAACCGCGCCGCGGTAGGAGAGTCGGCCTAACGGCGGCGAAACCGCCGGAAATCCGGCGGTTTCGTGAGGTCGGGGCGACTGGTTCAGATCCGGGCTGGGCGCGGGCTAGCAGTCATCCTGCGTCGGGTTTGCGTCGGACTCGGGGAGGTGCCGTTCGTCTGTAGGGGGAGGGTTGCGAGCAGGCCAGGGCTGGCCCAGTTTCCACGACATGAAGCGCAGGTCGACACGGCGTCTTTGGCGACCTGACGAGCGCCTCGTGACGGCTCGACTGGTTGGAAGTGGCGGGTCACGCTGCCACCCCCGGAAGCCACTGCCCGCACCGGAAGCATTCGCCCGGGTCGAACTCCTGGTGCTTGCCGTCGCACCTGCAACCGGGCGCGGAGATGCCGAACTCCCCGGGAGCCGGGAGCTTGTCGCGCTCGCGCTTACGCCGCTGTCTGTCCGCCGCAGCGTGGGTGTCGTTCAAATAGCGAGCTTGCCGGGCCTTGTGCGAGATATCCGCCCGGAAGCCGCATTGGCAAAGCCGCCCGGCAGGGGGCGGCTCGGGTTCGCCGTCTTCGCCGCTGTCGCCCGACCGGGCCGAGCTACGACGTGAGGCACCGCGGAGCTTCGGGCGCCTTGCCGCTGGATTGCGAGCGTGGCCGTCCAGCACCACGAGGGCGAGGGCGCCTGCGCGGGGCTGCACGCCCGATTCATCGCGTCGACAGCGGCGTGGCCCTGCACGACGGTGCCGTCGTCATATTCGAAGTAGGCGCGGGGTGTGCGCACCCGCCCGAACTTGTCTACCCACCGAGGACCGACCTGTGCTGGATCGGGCCCGGTCGTCTTGGCCTTCACTGTTCGTCCTCCTACTCGGCAGCTTCTATCGCCGATCGTACGAGCCGCGCCCGACGACCTTGGTGGGTGCGCCGACCCCGAAGGGTCGACGCGCCACCGAAGCTGCGTCCGGGGACGAATCGGACGACCGGTGCCACCCATTGTTCCCCGCCCCTGTCACGGGTTCTCGGAGCGCGGGGTTGCCTTCCACATCTCCTCCTTGCGCTCGCGGATCCCCTGCATCCAAGCTATCCCGCGTCGAAGCTGCCCCGGGGCGTCAGCCTCAAGCTTTCTTATCGCGCGCCGGTTGGTGCTCGAACGCTGTTACAACCAGCCCGACGACGGCCATCGCAATCACCCACCCGCCGGCGACCTTGGTGGACACTCCCGCAATCGCGAGAAGCCACCCGAGGCCAAGATCGTCAGGGGAATACTCATACTTCCCCTCATTTACGTGCAGCGATGTGTCTCCGAACAGTGTGAAGATCACGCCGAAGATCCCGACGCAAACGCCCGCCACTACTGCAAGCAGGAGGACGCCCAAGAAGACGGCCGCTGTCACGCCCGCCCACCACCCTTCTTCGGGAATTAGCCGGTCGACCAGCCGCCCGACCGGAGAAGCCACCTGCAGGTTGGCGACCACCACAAGGAGAACGAACGACACTAGTCCGGTGATCAGCAGGATGTTCCCTAGGTCGATGCCGCGCAACCAGCCGATCACGGTTGTCACGGTGCCGGGGAGGCCCACGATCATCACCAGACGGTCAATCGCACGCTTCGCGCCCTTCGTGACCTGGTCCTCAGCCATGGACAGCTCTGACTGAATGAGACTCCTCGCGCGTCCCTAGGTCAAGGTCAGTTGCACTTGATATCGGTCCTCTGCGTACCGCCGTCCATCAGCCTGATGAATCCCCAGCACGTTTGCCCGCTTTTCGGGCCGCTGGTGTACTCCCACCACTGATAGGTCCGAGGCCCGCACCCCGCATCGCCGGAGCACTCCCAGCGGTCATGGGCGGCCCCTATTTCTATGTGGTCGGTCTTCAGGCTCCCATAGCCGCCGTCCCCCGGGGGTATGGCATTGGCTGGGGCAGCCGGTAGGGCCACTGCCGCTGACGCGAGTGCCACAAGGATCAGCGGGTGTCCCGCCCGGGTCAGCAGGCGACGTATCCCATCTTGTCCTTTCTGGAGCACCGCAACCTCCTAGTGCGAATCGTTCCGGGTGTTACTTAGAGCGGTTCGAGGGGCGCGTGATACAGACTTCTCCGTCGCTGGCAATGGGCGAGGCCGAAATCTAGGCCGACCGGGACTCCAAGCGGGACTCCAAGGCCCCCCAGGGGCTCGCAAAACCTGTCTGCTCATTTGAAGCGGTCGGGGGCGGATCCGCTGGCGCCGCCGCCAGCTGGCTCAGTCGCCGCTGACGACCCGCAGCTTCGGCCGGTTCTCCTCGGCCTTCAGGATCGTCGCCTGCCATTTCCCGGGGAGATCCTCGAAGGTGTTCGCCTCGAGCAGCGCCTCGTGGAACTCCCGGCGCTGGCGGTCGCCCATCTCCGAGAGCGGCGGGTAGGGGACGACCTTCCCGGCGGCTTAGTTCCGCGCTTGCCATTCGCGAAAGCTTTAGACGCCCAGCTCCCCGGGCCTTTCAGCCCCTCGCTTAGCCGAGCGCGAGCTGGGTGGCGTCGTCGACTTAGCCGCGCTTGCTCGGTCGATCTTCGCAACAGACGTATCAGAACCGACCGGTTGCGGCTCTTCTTAAACGAAGGCAGGTAGAGATGTGCCCCGCGTGGGGCGCACGAACATCAGTCAGGAGAAGACATGTTCAAGCGAATTGTGTTCAAGCCAACTGTCTTGCTGGCACTGGTTGCCGCGCTGTCGCTCGGCCTGAGCGGCGTGGCATCCGCGGCGGTCATCAATGGCACGCCGCTTGACGACCAGCGGATCCGCGGAACCTCCAGTGACGACCAGATGCACGGGCTCGCCGGGAACGACAACCTCTACGGCTGGGACCCCGACGGACCCTATTCAGTCGTCGACGGCAACGACACCATTTGGGGCGACGAAGGGAAGGACATGCTCTTCGGCGGGTTCGGCAACGACTCGCTGCTGGGCGGCGTCGGCGATGACTATCTGATCGGACATTCGGGAGACGACTGGATGCGCGGCGACGAGGGCGACGACCGCCTCTCCGGGGAGGGCGGAAACGACTCCCTCGGCGGCGGCCCGGGAAATGACCGCCTGGATGGCGCGTGGGGCGACGACCGCGTTGGCGTAACCGGTGCCAGCGGCCAAGATTTGCTCTTCGGAGGTCGCTTCGTCAACAACGACGGCAACGACACGATCATCGCAACCGGAGACCCGGCACGCGACGACGAGCGGGACGGGGTGTATTGCGGGGATGGTTACGACACCGCGTACCTCACCCCCGCGCCGTGGTACATGTGGTACGTCTCCGATTACTTCGTGGACTCCTCTGGCACCCCCACGAGCTCCGCGGGAGCCGGCTGCGAGAACGTCATCTGGCAGTAGTCGCATCGCGCCACCCGAGAATGCCCGTTCGAAGAGGCAGGGCGCCCCCGGGCGCCCTGCCTCGCGCCTCGCTGTATGCGCGTCGTTGCGGATGGTGATCGCATCCGGCGGCAATGATGGAACGGTGGGGGGGCCCGACCGGCGACCCGCTCACCGGCCACGTCCGCCGGCATCGCGCTCTGCGATCAGGGTGGCGAAGTGGGCCGGGTTATGGAACGCCACCGCAAGGTCAAGCTGCACGAACCCGAACGCGCCGGCCTCGTCGGCCATCTCCTCGCACCGGGCCCACAGTTCCGGGTGGTTCTCGTAGTCGAGCAGCGGACCCACCTCTACGTCCCCGGACTCGCGGAGCGCCTCGGCGACCTGCGCTATCTCGCGCCTCGTCGCGGCCGGCCCGAGCGCCCGGAGGGCGTTGAACAAGAGCGAGCTCACTGCCGCCTCGCCGCCATCTCCTCAAACAGCGCCAAAGCCTGCTTGCGGGGGTCTTTCTGCTCCTCACGTGCCAGCAACGCCCGGATAGCCGCCACATTTCCCGCCCGGGCCTTCTCCGTAAGCAGCGCGAGCAGTTCGGGGCATGAAAATCGTGCTCGGAGGGCTGCTGTCCGGTTCTGACCTTACGGTCGCCTGATCCGGGACGGGGGCTTTCTGGGAGAACGCAGCCGGGCAGGCCGTTTTGGACGATGCGCTGCGAGCGCGGGCAATTCTGTCTTGGCCGCCCCTGCGACTTGCCCGGGTTGTGCTTCGAGCACGTATCGGTCGTTGTCGTTTGCCCGCTGGTTCTCCGGTTCGATCGGCGCGAGGAGGAT
>Ga0081538_10001922_pt1 | contig 20816 bp, 16 predicted proteins | sample TabmetS5T2R1_FD_71022 | JGI IMG/M metagenome (GOLD analysis project Ga0081538, IMG submission 71022) | Tabebuia heterophylla rhizosphere microbial communities from the University of Puerto Rico - S5T2R1 | ecosystem: Host-associated > Plants > Roots > Rhizosphere ...
CGAGCTATTCGCGCTCGAGCTGTTGCCTAGCCTGTTCCAGAGCCTGGTGCTGCGCCTCCGTCACCTCCGGGTAGCGCAGGTCGAGGCCGAGCATGGCGGTGGTCAGGATGTCGGCGACGATGGCCCGGGTGGCCCACTTGTGGTCGGCCGGGACGATGTGCCAGGGGGCCCAGTCGGTGCTCGTGGCGCTGAGCGCCTCTTCGTACGCCGCCGAGTACTGGTCCCAGAAACCGCGCTCCGCCAGGTCTGAGGCGGAAAACTTCCAGTGCTTCTCGGGGGTCTCCAGCCGCTCCAGGAAGCGGCGTTTCTGCTCCTTCTTAGAGACGTTCAGGAAGAATTTTAGGATGATCGTGCCGTTCCGCACTAGGTGCCGCTCGAAGGCGTTGATGTCCTCGTAGCGGGCCTCCCAGAATGCCTTGCCCTGCTTGCCCGGGGGCAGCTTCTGGGCTGTGAGCAGCTCGGGGTGCACCTTGACGACCAACACGTCCTCGTAGTACGAGCGGTTGAAGATGCCGATGCGCCCGCGCTCGGGGAGGCACCTCATGTAGCGCCAGAGAAAGTTATGGTCCAGTTCTTCAGCTGTGGGCTTCTTGAAGCTGAAGACCTGGCACCCTTGAGGGTTGACGCCGGACATCACGTGCTTGATGGTGCCGTCCTTGCCCGCTGCGTCCAGGGCCTGCAGCACCACCAGCACCGCATAGCGATCGTCGGCCCACAGCCGCTCCTGCGCCTCGGCGAGATCCTCCAGGTTCTTCTCTAGGATGATCCTAGCGCGCTCTTTGATGTCGTCCTTGCCCAGCTCCTTCATCTCTTTGGTCTGGGCCCAGCCGGGGTTGTAATCCCTCAGCCGGATCTTCTTTCCGGGCGGGACGCGAAACAGCTCGATGATGTCTTTACGGATCATGATTGTTGTCCTCGATGCAGAAATAGAGAATACCGCGTGATACCCCGCCAGAACGCAGCCGTGACGGTGGACACGAGCGTTGGCCGTCTTTGCCCATGCGCCGCCGCCGACCTGCTCTACCGAGCCAAGGGAGGCGGAACCCGTTTAGCGCCTGGGTGATGCTGAAGCTGGGTGTTCCTCCCTTCCCGATCATCCCCCTCCTGCGGCTCGCCCGCCGAGGATGATGACGGCTCTTGCCGACGGGGTGCGTTCGCCCATCCGCCGTCCTACATGACGAGCGTCACATCCATCCCGGACACCGCTAAGCGGAAGTCAATGCCTTGGCCGACACCGGTCAGATTGATGATCACGCCCTTATCGTTTTGCATGGTCGTTGCCGCCGCCCCACCGCCCACAGCGAGGCCAGCAGCCGCCTTGCCATACTTCCCCTCGAAGTCCGCCACAGTCTTCGAGTGATAGACGTCGCCCACGCCTGTCGCCTGTTTGATCCCCACAGCCTCGATGTCGAGGCCATTGATCTTAAATGGATGCTGAGACCCATCGAGCAAGGTGAGCGTCCCTGAGCCCCACGACCAGGTGAGGCCGGCGGCCACGGAGGTGGCGGTCACCGTGACGGTGCCCGAGAGGTCTGGGGCTTGTTCGCCTGCCGCCACACTCCCCGCACCCCAGACAAGCAGGGCCAGGATCAGGAGACTGACCAGGTTCCGCGACGCACGATTCATGGTGTGCTCCTTATCTACAGAGGGTATAGCGGACCGACGCATGTGGTCGCTGTAATCGCGGCCGGGCTATCTGAGCCCGCGCAGGTGCATGCCCAGCTGCTGACGGGAAAGATACCATCAGGTGCCTGTTCAGGACGACAGCCAGAGTGTTCAAATGCGACACTGCTTTACGACAGAGGTGTTCAAATATTGTTCAAGCTGCGGTGACGGAAGAGGCTATGGAGCAGGGGCAGCACATTGATAGGGGAAGAGCGGAACCACCCCGGTCACGATCAGCCAGGCCGACGGCGCTCGGGGCGTTGAGAGCCCTCATCGCCCGACGCGGGAAGAATCGTGCGGCGGTTGCCTTGGCCAACAAGAACGCCCGGATCGTCTGGGCACTTCTGGTACATCACCAAGAGTATCGCGCGAAGACCGCAGCAAAAGCCGCGGGATCGTTGCTGTCATCCAGGATAATGCTCTCCGATCCGAGGTGCATGACTGAACTGATGACACGATGGGTCAGACCGGCTTCTCCAGACTCTGCTTTGCAACATGGTCTGCGAGGCCGCGGTAATAATGAGGAGGAGAAGCGCGCATTTCATCAGGGCCCGAAGGCCCTTACAGGCCTTCAATCAGAGGCCGGATACATGCCGGCATCTGTCCTCTTTCGTGTATCGGTGCAACCGCTCCTTGGCATCGGCGGCGGGTCCATATATGTTGCAAATTTGGAGAGAGAAGCCCCCTAATAGAGCAACACATCGGGTATACATGGATTCCTCCGACAGTCCCTGGATGGATCGCTGCTGGTGAAGATGGAAATCTTTCCATAAGTGTCCCATTGCTACTCACGGGCCCTCTCTCTGGCGTGATCCAGACGTTTAACCTGATCGACAACGCCCGCCTGCATTTTCGCGATGGCACGCGTATCCATGGCATCATCACCGACGGCGGGCAGGCGGTGAACATCATCCCGCAAACCGCCCAGGCGATGTTCTCAGTGCGGGCCGTAAAAGCGGACTACCTGCCGGTGGTCTCCGAACGGGTGGTCAAATGTGCGGAAGCCGCGGCGTTAGCAACCGGCACCCGCCTCGAGACCAAGGTGCAACGTGGCTACAAAGACATGCGTGATAACATGACCATGGCGCACCGCTTCGGTGAACATCTTCGCACCCTGGGGGTGGACTTTCTGGAAAGGGACCCCACCGCCGGCTCAGGCAGCACGGACATGGGGGACGTGAGCTATGCGGTGCCGTCGATCCATCCCTATATGGCCATCTGTGACATCGGCGAGTCGATGTGTCATCAGGATACATTTGTTGAGTGGGCCAACCGCCCCCGCGGCTATCAGACGATGCTGAGCGCCGCCAAGGCCATGGCCCTCACGGTATATGACCTGCTCCCCCAACCTGACTTGCTGGCTGCTGCTAAGGCTGAGTGGGCGCAGCCTCGGCCGTGAGGTCGGCTCGTGCCAGGTCCTCGATGAGGGGACGCATGGGGGCATCCTTGGGGTGCCCCTATCTGCATCGCCTCCGCAACGGCGCAAAGGTCAGGGCGGCCCTTGAGGATGCTTAGCGCGCCGCCGTTGTGGTGCTGCCGCTCATCTCCTGACCTTTTTGGCCCGTGACCAACGCCATCCAGTAGCGATGCGTTTCATCCGTTGTCACAGCCAACCCGAAGAATTGCGCCTGTGGATCGACGACCACGGTCCAAAGCTCACTTTCGGCGCGTAGGGCTTCGATGAGGCGAAAGCCAAACGTCGCCAGGATGTCGCTCGGTTGCCAGATTTCGCTATGCCAGATGGCGTTGACGGCCTTCCAGGCCTCCAGCGTCGCATCCTTGGAGCTCAAATCACGGTCGATTCCCGGCGCCAAGACGTTCGCGGCTCGTTGGCCTTGGCACAGGTTCTGGGCGAGTGCGGCGAGCGATGCATCGGGAAGGTAATAATACAAAGCTGCCACCCCCCGCTCGAAATGTACCAACTCGATGAGTTTCTCGGCCAGCTCTGCCGTCGATGGCGGGGTGGTTATCGTGGTCGCTGTGGCCGTCTGCCGCCGCCACGGCCACAGCCGAAACCTTCTTTGCCGTGGATCGGCCATGATCTCACCTCCCGCGATCTTCTTCGCACCCATGATGAGCAGCGTCGGATGCAAGCAGTGAGCGGCGCTGCCGCCTGCCTCTTGTAGCACAGTCCTCCGGGGATCGCAAAGGTAAAAGGCTGGGCCTTGTCCCGCTCAGGTGGTCATGCTAGGATAGCGCGGTTACCGATAAGCGGCATGCACGCCACAGATATAGTCAGGGACAGAGATGCCATCCAATGGGACACAGCATCGCATCAGCGCTGCTCACCTTTGCGTCCTCGGCCTCGATCTGGCTGGTTCGCCACGACGGCCTACAGGATTCTGTGTCCTCAGGGGACGACAGGTAACGGTCGGACATCTGTTCGGCGATGACGACATTTTCGCGACGGTCGAAACGGCGGCGCCCCGCCTCATCGCCATTGATGCCCCATTGGCGTTGCCTGCCGGGCGATGTTGCCTGCTGAACACCTGCGCCTGCGCGGGGACCACCCATTTTCGTGTGTCCGACTACGAGTTGCGCCGCTTGGGCATCCGCTTTTTTCCGATGACACTCGGTCCCATGCGACAGTTAACTCAGCGCGGTATGCATCTGAAAGCAGCCTTCGAAGACAAAGGGTTTGCGGTGATCGAAACCTACCCGGGCGCGGCGCAAGATATCTGGGGCATCCCACGCCAACGGGACGTGGCCGGTCTGCGGCGTGGACTATCGCGCTTCCGCCTGCGGGGGCTCCACCCCTCGGAACCATCGCCGCATGTCCTGGACGCGGTGACGTGTGCGCTCGTCGGCCAGCTTTATCTCCGCGGCGCCGCCTTGAGTATTGGGTCTGCGGACGAAGCGCTGATGATCCTGCCGCCGTTGCCATGATCGAGCACAATCGTGAGGAGACGCCTCATGCAACCACGGACCGCAGATGTCGTCATTGTCGGGGCTGGGGCCATCGGCTGTAGCATTGCCTATCACCTCGGATTACGCGGGGCGAGAAACGTTGTCGTCTTGGAGCAGGAATTTGTCGGATCGGGCACCACAAGCAAGGCGGCAGGGGGGATTCGCGTCCAGTTTCCAACCGAGATCGAGATCGCCTTTTCGATGGAGAGTCTCGAGTTCTTCAAGCACTTTCATGAGCACGTGGGTGTCAATCCCCATCTGCGGCAGGTAGGCTACCTCTTTCTGCTCGGCAGTGAACGTGATGTCGAGCAGTACAAACGGCAGATCGCCTTGCAGAGCCAGTATGGTCTCGATGTGCGGTTGCTCACGCCACAAGACGCCAAGGCCATCGTGCCGCAATTGCGCGTCGATGACCTGCTGGCGGCCGTCTATTCCCCGCAGGACGGCTACGCCGATCCGCATACCGTCGTGCAAGGGTATGCGACCAAGGCGCGGGAATACGGCGTGAAGATTTTAGAACAGACCGAGGTGACGGGAATTCGTTTGGAGGGAGACCGCGTGGTCGGTGTCGATACCACCAGCGGTCCCATTGACACGCGATTGGTCGTCAATGCCGCCGGCCCGTGGGCTATGCGCGTGGCCGAGATGGTGGGCACAAATGTACCGGTCTATCCGCGGCGTCGGCATATTTTCGTGACCGAGCCCTTCAGCGACTTCGTCAATCCGTCGCCGCTGGTCATCGACCGCACATCTGGGTTTTACTGCCGGACCGAAGGCCGCAGCATTCTGATGAGCCCGGGCGACGCCCAGGAGGTGCTGGGATATAAGGTAACCATCGATTGGAGTATGGCCGAAGAGGCCGCCCACAAAGCAGTGCGACGTGTCCCAGTTCTCGAGCGCGCCGGCATCATGAGCGGATGGGCTGGGCTGCGTCCCCTGACGCCGGACGAGCATGCCATCGTCGATTATCTCCCCGGCGTTGAAGGCTTGCTGTGCGCCGTCGGATTCTGCGGCCATGGCTTTCAGCATTCGCCGGCCGCCGGGCGAGTTGTCGCCCAGATGATCCTCGACGGTCAACCTTCACTGGATATTTCGGCCCTAAGCTTTGCCCGCTTCCAAGGCACGACCTCGCTTCCCCCACCGGGCAAAGTCCCTGAGCCCGACTAATCGCCGGATGAGGCTTATGGCTGAGCACCGAATATACTGCGCAGGGCCGCTGTTTAACCCCAGCGAGCGTGCCGAGATGGAAATGCTCGCGGAGACACTGGAGCAGGCGGGCTTCGAGACCTTTCTCCCGCACCGGGACGCATTCCTGTTCGGAGCGATCGTCCCCGACCTGGTAAAGGCCGGCTATCCGTTGAATGTCGCCCAATGGATGGCACGTCAGGCGCTCTTTGCGCTCGACGTCTATCAAGTGTTGGTGAGGTGTGATGGGACAGTCGTGAATCTCAACGGCCGGGTGCCTGATGAGGGGGCCGTCGTGGAAGGCGCAATGGCGTGGACAGCAGGGAAAGCTGTCGTGCTGTTCAAGGACGATGCACGCTCGAAGATCGAGGGGATGGACAATCCGCTTGTCGCCGGCCTGGGAGGGTTTCGGGTCGTAAGCCGTAGCGAGGAGCTCCCGCGAGCGCTGACCCGTGCCCTGGCGGAGCACCCACCAGAGCCACTTCGAATAGACTCACTGCCGTCGCTTACACGCCAGGTGGTTGAACGCGGTCAGCGCCTGCTCGAGAGCTTTGGGACAGGGGATACCGGACGGCTGATACGGAGCATCATCGAGGTCTTTGATGAATTTCACAGCGCGAGCCAGGCGCCTCCGCGCCGGCCGCACTAGCGACGCATTTCTCCGATCTTTTCAGGTCCTTGCCCCGCCCTCACCCCACCCCTCTCCCGGTGAGAGAGGGGGAAAGGGGGAGGATCAGGGTGCAACGCGGGAGGGGAGTAAAGACGCGCGCGGCTATTGGAGCTCGGGCAAGATCTGCACGAGCGCCTCGCGCTTGCCGTTGGCATGGCCGCTGCCATGACTCTCGCCACAGCCACAGCTGCCACCGTGCCCGTTGCCTTCGCTGGAGCAGCAACCCCCCGTGGCAACTGGCGCCGTCGCGGCGACGGTCGCTTCGCTTTTCTTGCGCTCGGCGACACGGACGTCTTTGGTGATCTTATCGATATTCTCGGTGTAGTTCACAGCCCCCTGGTTCTTCCACTGATCCATCGACATGGCGAACTTCTTCTCCACCTTCTCACGGTACACCGGCCCAGAATTATAGGTGCAGAAGGGATACACCAGGCCGTTTGGGGCGGAGTAGTGGATGATGCAACGCTTCACGCGCTCCACCTCATAGTTGTAGGAGTCCATGAAGTGCATGCCACAGGCCATAAAGAGCTCATCGCCCTTGCCGCGTTTCCCGCTGGCGGGACGTCCCTCGACCAATTCCTTCAAGAGCTTGAGGAAGTGACTGAACGTCATACCTGCCGGCGCCTTGTCGGCGTCCCAGAAGCGTCGCAAATTCGCCAACAACTTAGCGATGGCCAGTGTCGGCGAACTGGATTGGTTGACGTGGCCCGCCAAGGCGTCGATGGCGCGCAGAAAGCCCGGCAGGTCGATGAAGCGGGTGATCGGCGTCGCCCCACCGTGTTTATCGATATACAGATAAGTCCCCTGACCACAATGGGAGTGGCAGCTGAAGTTGACCGCCGAGCCGTCGCCTTTCAGAGCGTTGAATAGTTTCGCAAATGGCGACGTACAGGGGATCGGAAACCAATCCTGGCGTGCTTCCGCAAGCCCGGTTTGGGCTTCGATATCATGGGCGAGATCGGGCAGCGTGTAGCGCATCTTCTCGCGCATGCGCTGGGCGATGCGTCCGGTGAAAGTGACCGGCTGGAAGGCCACCCCCGAGACTGTGTCGCAGTGCTCGATGCCGAATTTCAAAATCTCGCCCACTTGATGGTTGTTCACACCGCGCACCACGGTGCAGACGAGCACCACATAGAGATCGGCCTTGCCGGCGTTCTCAATGGCCTGCAATTTTTTCTTAAAGAGCGATTCACCGCGCGTCTTCTTGTAGATAACATCCACCATGCCGTCGAACTGCAGATAGATGCCATCCAGCCCCGCCTCCTTGGCCCGGTAGGCGAAATCTAGGTCGGTGAAGGCGATGCCGTTGCTGGCCACCTGTACCCAGGAAATCCCCAGGTCCTTGGCGAGCTTGCAGGCCTCGATGAAATGCGGGTAGATGGTCGGCTCGCCGCCGGAGAACTGGATGATGTGCCCGGGTGTCGGCCGCTCCGCCCGATAGTTCAAGATCATCTGCCGCACCTGGTCGAACGTGGGCTGATAGACATAGCCTGCGGCATTGGCATTGGCAAAGCAGACCGGGCAGGTAAGGTTGCAGCGATTGGTCAGGTCGAGATTGCCGACGCCCGTGTGGCTGGTATGCATATTACACAAGCCGCACTGTTGCGGGCATTTCGTGGCATACGGCACACGCGGGTTGCTGAGCCCTTTGTTGTCGCCGAAGGCAAACTTCTCAGCCCTCAAAAACATCTCCACGTCGGACCAATAGAGCTCTTTAAAATAGCCATGCTCGGGACAGGTCTTCTCCATGAAGACCTTGCCGTCTTCCTCGAACATCCGCGCCGGGATGCACCGCGTCTTGTCGCACTCTGGACAGAGAGACTCAACGATTTTGGGCAGGCCTTTGGTGGTTGGAGGAATGGGAGTGCCGTTGTAGGTTGCCTCGGCTTGCTCGGGCGTATAGGAATCATCCAGTGCTGGCCATACCGTATTCAACATGTGGTTCTTCAGCGTTTCCAGAAATGGCGACAGAGGATTCATGCTCGCTCCTCCTTTTTGATTAGCGGTTCGTGAGAAGACTGCACACGTTACCCTCCCGCACCTAAGGCCCCAGCCCAGCTCATGCCAACAGCGCCAGCAGCGACTCTCCTCCTGTCGGTGACCCGCTCCTTACTGTGGAGCACCGTTCACCCGGATTACACGGGGTTTATGCCTGCAAACGCTTTCCTAACTCTCAGCAATGCGCATGCCACGCCTACAAGCATTCCCTCAGGCACCGCTACAATGCCACCCCTCAAGGGGCCCAGGGTTTTCGACCGGTCTCTCGCCCCACACGCCACGGTATCGGACTGATACGATTCTATCCAAGCAGAGGCCAACCGCAGCTGTAAGGCATTGTCATTCCTGCGATTCTAACGAGTGGCTAGTTCCTGACCAGCTGGATAGTCTCACGGGGTATATGGACCCAGCGCCTCAGTCAGGGCTTCGGGCGCCACCGCCTTTCCCTGGTTCAATTGGGCGACGGTCGCCTCGATGATAGCCTTCGCCTCATCCTTCCGGAAGCTGTTGATAAAGCCGTCGTAGAAATGCTCCCCTGCCAGCGCGCGATTGATCTCCGTCTCCCGATTATGGTCGTTCAATTCGGTAAAATAGACCACGCGATACTGACCGCTGTAAGTGGTCTCACGGTAGATCTCAAACATAATCCGATCAGTTGCGAAAGCCATGAAGCTCTCCAAAAAACAAGTGCTGAGTGCCGAGCGTTGCTCCCAATCGGCACTCAGCGCTTAGTCTTCAACGCCTTGCTTAGTTGACTGTCAGCTGCAGCAAGCGCTCACCAGGCTCCGCATGCCCGCATGCGCCAACCCCTACGAGGTCGGGGCCGATGCCGGCTTCGGCATATTTCTGGTACAGCTCCTCCCGCAGCTTTCGCTCGTATGCCTGCAGGCGCTCCTCGATGGTGAGGCGTTTGGTCTTCTTCGCGACCATATCCTCGCGGTAACGCTTGAGGAAGTAGGTAATGGTCTCGACGCGGATCTTGATCGATCCGGTCGGTTTGTTTTCATCGATATCCTTGAAGCAAAAATATGGCGTCCCCGAGTTCTCGACGATCTCCTCGACCACCGTGTAAATGGGCGCATCGTGTCCGCACTTAAAGGATGAAAGCTCCAGCGCCACCAGGTTGGGATGCCGCGCCACATATTTGGCCGCCCAGATCTTACGACTGGTGTTCTCGCTGTAGGAGTTTTTCCAGGCGTCGGAGACATCCATCGGATCTTTGATAAGGCCGGCTCGCACCTCCTCGCCGAACAATTGCTCTAAAATGTCCGGGTCGATGGGCAACGAATCCTGGGCGAAGATCGGATAGCCCTGTTTCTGGAACTCCTCGAGGATCTCGTGGTTGATGCCCGGGTCATGGTGGTAGGGCCTGGCCAGCAGCACGATACCCAGCCGTTGCTCCTCCACGAGCTGGTTCAGCACTTCACGGGCCGTCCCGCGCAGGATGACATTGTTATAATAATCAAGCGCCTTATAGCCTTCCTCGGCCGCCCGCGCGTTCTCCTCTTCCGACAGTCCCAGGATGTCTTTGAACTGCTCGTACATCTGGCGTGCGAACAATTGCGGCTCGGCGAGCTTGACAAAGGTGGGGAAATACTGTACGCCCATCTGCTCGAATAAATCCCCCTCCTTGATAAACGCCGCCTTCACAGCCTCAGGCGTGGTCGTCACCGTTGGACAGGCACGACTGTCCTGGGTGCCGTAGAGGTCTGTGGTGAGCGAATCGATCATCGGGAAGAAGATGATGTCCAGCGGTTTTTTCTTGTGATGCACGTAGAGCAGGTTGTGCACGTGTGGGATGCCCACTTTGCTCGGGAAACAGGGGTCGATCGCCCCCCGTTTGGCGCCCTCCTTGTAGAGATGCTCGGAGGTAAAGTCAGAGTATACGAGGTTCTCCGGCTTGACGCCGAGGGCCTCGAAGTAGGCGCTGAACACCGGCGTTTGCGAGTACATGTTGAGCGCGCGCGGCATGCCGATGCGGATTTGCTCGCGCTTTTTCATACGCTCGACACGTGCTCTTTGCCTCTGGGTGAACGCGAAGCGTGGCAGTGGATCGGCGACGTTCGCGGGGTTGAAGGACTTGAACACGGCTTTGGCGGCGATCTCAACGAGGTTAGGATTGGAACCCTTGACGGCGTCCAAGCCCTTCTTGATCACCCGCATGGCCTCGACATCTTCCACCAAACCCTTCTCGCAGCTATTGCCGACGATGAGGCGCTTCGTCCCGGGCTCCAGCGGGATCTTCGACTTATACTGGACCGGTTCCTCCGTCAACTGGAGGTTTACTTTGACATCGATGAAGGTGCGCAAGCATTTGTTTTTGCAGAAATAGCAGCGGGTATTTTCGTTGCGGTGTGTTTGATAGGTGATTTGCTCCACGGCGTCGATGCCGATGAAGGTCGTCTGTCGGCCGTTCTCCCAGAGCCGCACCGCCTCGATGGCCGCTCCAATGGCGCCGCTCTCGCCGCAATGCTCGTGGACGATGACGTTGGGCTTGATGCCCTTGCCTTTGAAGCGCGATTCAATGAAATCCACCTGTGCCTTCACGGCCGCCAGGTTATTCTGCGTGCCCCCCTGCAGAATGAAATTCGTGCCGAGGGCAGACAGATTAGGGATCTGCGACACGTACAGCCAGATGTTCTTCGGCAACACGGCCGCCAATCCGGCCATGATTTCCTCGGGCTTCCAGCCCTGGCGCTGGAAATCCACGATGTCGGATTGCATGAACACCGCGCAGCCATAGCCGAAGGTGGGCATCGCCTCGGCGCTGAAGGCCCGATCGGCAAAGTCCTCCACCTTCACGCCAAACCCCTCGGCGGTGCCCTGCAGGAAATAGCCATTGCCGGCGGAACACTGGGTGTTGAGTTTAAAATCCTTGACCTGGCGGTTTTTCAGGATCATCAGCTTGATGTCCTGGCCGCCGACGTCACAGATGACGTCTACGTCTTTGTAGAAGCGCAGCGCCGACTCCGTGTGCGCCACCGTTTCCACCAGCGCCACGTCGGCCCCTAGCACGTCTTTCAGGATATCCTTGGCATAGCCGGTGGTGCCGACCCCGAGGATCCGCAAGCTCGCCCCTTGCTCTTCCACCTGCTGGCGTAGCTTCCCGAAGACCTCGATGGTATCCTCAATGGGATTTCCCTTAGAAAGCTGGTAGGTCTTGACCAGGACGTTACGATCTTTGTCTAGGAGGACCGCCTTGGTCGAGGTCGATCCGCCATCGAGTCCGACGAAGGCTTCGACCACCTGCCCCGGCTGGAAGGTCGCCGGCACGAACTTCTTGCGCCGATACTTCTCCTTAAAGGCTTCCAGCTCGTCCGGCGACTTGCTCAGGCCGGCAGCGCCCTTTTTCTTCTTCTCCTCCAGGCGCCCGAAGTTGATGTAGTATTCTAGGTCCGTCGTGCCCTTATAGATGCCGATGTTGGGCTCTTCCTGGCGGCCGAACTCGACGGCGCCGATGGCGGCAAAATATTGGGCATTCTTCGGTACGGTGATGAGGTCTTTAGGGTCCACACCCTCCGGCAATGGGTAATTGCGCTCCTCCCAGATCTTCGGGATGTTTTGCTTCCAGGCCTCTGTCATGCCGCGCACGTAGGTATTCGGCCCGCCCAACAGCAGCACCACCGGGCGCAAGGTATTGCCGCGGGTGAGCACCGCCAGGTTCTGGCCGACGATGGCCTCGAACAGCGACGCCATCAGCTCGTCTTTCGGCACCCCCATCTTTTGCAGGCTGTTGATGTCGGTCTCGGCGAACACGCCACATTTGCCGGCTACTGGATGCAGTTTCAGGCCATAGTACCCCTGATTACCCAACTCCTCGGGAGGGATGCGCAGCTTGGCGTTGATCTTGTCGATGACCGCGCCGGTGCCCCCGGCGCACTTATCGTTCATGCTGGGGATTTTCTTCTTGCGGCCGGTCTCCGGGTCTTCCTTAAAGATGATGATCTTGGCGTCCTGCCCGCCCAGCTCGATCACGGAGCCGACTTCGGGATGCAATTTCTCCACGGCCAGGGAGACCGCGTTCACCTCTTGCACGAATTTGGCGCCGATCAGCGGCGCAATGCCGCCCCCGCCGCTGCCGGTGATGAAGATGCGGAAGTGATCGGCCGGCAGTTGAAATTCCTTCTCGATGCGCTGCAAGAACTCCAGCGTCTTCTCCGGCTGCTTGGTTTCATGGCGTTGATAATCCTGCCAGAGGATCTGGTCCTCGTTGGGATCGACCACGATCGCTTTCACCGTCGTCGAGCCCACATCTAAGCCGACAAACAGGCGTTGTCCCGTCATCGTGAATGGTCTCCTGTAGGAAGGCGGCAACCGCAAATGAACGCAGATGTCGGCGCATTATCGGCGTTTATCCGCGTCTATCTGCGGTTGCAATATCGGTGGATGCAGACTGGATGCCTGGTCATCTCAGAACATCGCCGCGACTTTCTGCAATTTCCGCAGTCTGCCACCTTTCTCGTCGGCATCCATCAGGGTTGCCACCTGTTTCACGAAGTTGGCGGCGGTGCCGACCACGCCCTTGTGGTGCTGGATCTTCCATGCAGGGCGCTGCATGTCGGGGTGCGCATCCACATAGGCGCGAATGTCGTCCAGCGTACGTCCGGTCTCCTGAAGGACACGAGCGAATTCGTTCTTGGCTTTGACCTTGGCTTCGCCGAGCGCCATCTGGACGCGGCTGTGGGCATTCACATCCCCTTCTCCAGAGGTTTCGATCGGGATGTATATCATGTCTTTGAAATGGCTGATGACGGCGGACTGGGCACCGTCACTCTGCGTGGACGGCATGCAGCCGAAGGGTTTTAAGGAGAGGACCATGTGGCACAGGTCTTTGTTGCTGTAGTAGATATTCTTGGCGACTTCGAGGTGTCCCTCGCCGCCCTCGGCGCGGGAATTATAATAGGGATGGCCCATGCGCAACAGCTCGAGCTGGTTGACCAGGGCGTGTGGCTTGTGGCCCAGGGCAGCGCGCAGGCGGTTGTACTCACGGTTATAGATCTTGCCCGCCAGCCACAGCAGGCTGAGCTTTTTGACGAAATCCAGCTCACGTTGGGCGTGTTTGCCGACCTGATACCAGCGCGGCATCTCCTCCCCCTCTTTCAGGCCACGCCGGTCCCTGGCCTCGTTCTTAGCCTGATTCAGGAGATAACTCGTCCAGGTCGCGACTGGTTCACGGATGACTTGAGCTCCCTCGCGATCCAAGAAGGGGAACATGTTGAAGTTGCCATCGCTCTCGGTGGTCTGCGCCCAGAACTCGCCAGTCACCTTGCAGATGGGCTTGACGCGCAGATAATCGACATCGATCGTGTTCAGTCGGTCGAAGCACCAGCGCAGCCCATCGACGAAGTGGTCGCTAAAGAGCTGGCGCAAGAATTTCCCCAAGAATTCTGTGGTATTGGCCAGACCCGGCGCCTTCGCCCACATGACATCCGCGAGTGTGCCCTCGAGTTTGTACGGTCGGCGGGCCTTCATCACCTCGTACATATACTCTACGCATTCCCGCAGCACGCGATCGGTCTCGCCTTTGTTCACTTCAAAGGGACGGATCTGATCGGAGATGTCGAGGAGCAGGTCGCCAAAGTTCATGCCGTTGAGCATACCGATGAAGAAATCGATGTTCAGATCTAGCCCCGCTTCGAGGCCGGCTTGATCCAGGCCGCCCCCTTGCTGGAAGAGTAGCACCCGGAATCCGTCAAAGCCGGAGTTCCGCAATGCCAACCGGTATTCCGCCTCGTACATGCCAAAGCGACAGGGGCCACAGGCGCCGGCGGTGACATAGACATAGTTATCGACGATCTCCTGCTTCGTCAGACCTTGGCCTTCCAAGGATTGCAGATACTTCACCAGGTTGCCTACGGTGAAGTAGGTGGGGTTGCATTGGCCGTTGTTACCGTATTCTTTGCCGAGCTGGAAGGATTGTTTGTCGGCGTTGGGGAGCGGCATCACCTTATAGCCCAGGCCCGCAATCGAGCCCTGTAGGATGCGTTCGTGCTTCCAAGTCAGGCCCCCAAAGAGCACCGTGGTGTGTGGTCGTTGAGCTTTTGTGAAGGGCCGTTCTTCGGGTCGTCGGAAATGCGTATGCGTCGTCTCTGCGAGGCCCGCCTCGCGCTCTAGCCGGGCCCGTTCCTCCCGCAACCGCTGCTGGATCATCTCTTCGAGCTGGGATACGGGAACGAAGGCTGTGTGGCCGTTTCCGCCGGTCTGATGACGGGTTTCCTCAGGCAAAGCCTCAGTTCGTTCTACCGATGGTGCGGTGTTCGACATGTGGGCTCTCTCCTTTCCACCTCACCTGCTCCGCGGTCAGTCGGGCGCCTAGCCCGGCTCATACGACAGCAACACGCTTCTGCAAGGACTGCCCCGAAATCTCTTCTTGCATCGTGGAGATGAAAACCTCTTCGCTCGTCGATGAGATGATATGTAGACTGACATGTCAGTCTACAAGAACCTCTAAGAAGAGGGGAGAGCCAGCGACTCTCCCCTCTCGAACGGTGGTTCTGCGCCGTCCGCACGCTCCGCCAAAATGATCACGCGGCTTGGCGGCCGCTATGCGTCTTGCCCCCACCCCGCCGGCCATGCGGATAGGATATTTCTACTCTTTTTAGGGGGCAAGGTCAATCGCCAGTTGCGATGGCCTCGGAATTCGCCCCCATAACCCCTGGCATGGCGCTCGAGGTCGAAGCGGTGAGGCACCCTTGACAGGCTGGGCCCCGGCGGTCGCCCTCCCGTCGGCTCAGCAGCGCAGTCAATCAAGCCGGGAGGCGCCATTTAGCTGCGTTCTAAGCGCTCGCGCAGTGTCTTGCGTGTGATGCCCAGCAGACGGGCAGCCTGGCTCTTGTTGCCACCCGTTTTTTGCAGCACCTCATGCATATATTGCCGGATCACTTCGTCCAACGGGAGGATGGTATCGCCCGCCCAGAACGGACTCGGTGGTGGCACGTCTGCCCCGGAGGGCAGCTCGATGGCCAGATCATTGCGGGCGATGATCTCCCTGTCGCAGAGGAAGACTGCCCGCTCCATGATGTTCTTCAACTCTCGCACGTTGCCCGGCCAACCGTACGAGAGCAGTGCCTGCTCGGCTTCAGGGGTGAAGCCGCGCACGCGCTTGCCGAATTGGCGGTTATTATGATGCACGAAGTTCTTCGCCAGCTTCAGGATGTCCGTTTTGCGCTCGCGCAGCGGCGGCACCACAATAGACATGACATTGAGCCGATGGTAGAGATCGAGGCGGAATAACCCGGCATGCACGAAATCGATCAGCCGCTTATTCGTCGCCGCCAGCACGCGCACTTCGATTTTGCGCGGTGGTTTCGTACTGCCGATGCGCTCAAACTCCCGCGTCTCCAGGAAGCGCAAGAGCTTGACCTGTGCTGTGAGGTCGAGTTCGCCGATCTCGTCGAAGAACAGCGTCCCCCCTTCCGCCATCTCGAACTTGCCCATCTTTCCTTGCCGAGCAGCCCCGGTGAAGGCCCCGCTCTCATAGCCAAAGAGCTCGCTCTCCACCAATTCCTTCGGAATCGCGGCGCAGTTGACGACCACGAACGGTTTGTCAGCCCGAGGGCTCTTATAGTGGATACTGGTGGCCACGAGCTCTTTGCCGGTGCCGCTTTCGCCCTGAATCAGCACGGTGCTGCTGTCATAGAGCGCGATTTTCTCGATCTGCTCTTCGACCTCACGCATACTCAAGCTTTCAGCTGCCACATATTCGATATTGAACCGTTCCAGGCGCTCCTTGCGGAGCAGGCTGACTTCTTTCTTGAGGCGAACGGTTTCCAGCCCCTTTTTAATAGTCACCTCTAATTCGTCGAGGTCCAGGGGCTTGGTGATGTAATCGTAAGCACCCGCCTTCATGGCCAGGACGGCACTTTCGATGCTGCCAAAGGCGGTGATCATGATGACGATCAGGTCGTCTTTCCCCTCTTTGGCCCGCTTCAGGACCTCGAGGCCTCCTAATGTGGGCAGCTTGAAGTCTAGGAGGACCAGGTCAGGATCAATCTCCTCGATGTGCCGCAGCCCCTCCTCTCCGGTGGCACATGTATCCACCTGGTACCCCTCCCGGCGGAGATAGAGAGCGATGGAGTTACGAATCACCTCTTCGTCGTCGATAATGAGGATTCTGAACTGCATCGATCGAGCTCACTATCCGTGTGTGATCGGCTGAATGCGCTGCTATCGGCCGATGATCACCTTCTGTCTCCCCTGGTGCCGGGCTTGGCCTCTCCACCTCGCGTCGGCTCATATGGCTAGCTCGCGGGCCTACCGCGAAAGAGGAGCGTAAACGTGGTACCTTTCCCCTCTTGGCTATCACAGGTAATCGTGGCATGATGTTTTTCTAAGATGGTCCGCGAGATGGAGAGGCCAAGCCCGGCACCTTGCGATTTGGTCGTGAAAAAGGGATCGAAAATCCGCTTCAGGAGAGCCGGCGGGATGCCGGCCCCTGTGTCCGTAATCCGCACCATCACTCGCCCGCCAGGACTTCTTGCGGTCCGAATGCGCAGCGCGCCGCCAGGTTGCATCGCTTGGAAGGCATTCAAAATAATGTTGATGAAGACGCGCTTGATCTGTTCCTGGTCCAAAAGCACCAGGGGCAATGCCTTCCCCAGGCTTTTCTCGATAGTGATCTGGCTCTCCTGCGCCTGCGGTGCACTGATAAATAATGCTTCTTCAAGCACTGTGTTCACCGACACAAGGGTGAGGACGGGATCCTTCGGGCTGGCAAAATCGAGTAGACCTTTGATGACGTCGTCGACCTTGCGGATGCCTTTGAGAATATTCTTAAGATTCGACTCATGGAAATCGCCTGGGTGCAATGCGCGCGATAAGGCTTGGGCACTAATCCCCACCCCGGAGAGTGGATTGCGGATCTCGTGGGCGATGACCGCCGAAAGCTCACCCAGGGCAGCCAGACGGCTGATGCGCTCGTTCTCCTCCTCCAGGTGCTTCTGCTCCGTGACGTCGCGCATGTAATGCACGACCCCGAGGAGATTACCCTCCTTGCCGGTGAGGGGATACGTATAGCTCTTAAAGATTTTCTCGGACTCGGCAAAGCTTAATTCGACAGCGGCAGATTTTTTGGTCTTGAAGGTCTCGCGGGCTGGGCACCCTGGGCAAGGTGTATCGCGACGGTGGAAAGCTTGATAACACTTTTGGCCGGAGATTTGTTCAGGGGTCAGATGATGACTCCGCAGTTTCGACGTATTGGCGATAATGAGATTATAATCAAGGTCATGTACGTAGAGCTGCTCCTCGATGCCATCGACATCAACCACGTCGAACAACGTCTTGAACTTGCGTCGCCCGTCCGAGACGGCCTTGCGCAGGTACATATTCTCCAGTGCTAGCCCAGTTTGACCGGCCAGAAATTCAAGCAGCTGCATGTCTCCGAGCGTGAAGGCGTCTGGAGCATTAGGATGCCTGAGGAGCAGGGCTCCTAACAGCGTCCCCTGTCGGAGAAATGGAATGTAGAGGAAGGCGCCATGCGCCCAATGCTCCCCCAGCAGTCCCTGAATCATGGAATTATAAGGCTCGCTCTGGAGGTTCCCCTGGAGGTCGCGTAGCTCGCCGGATCGGTACAACAAGCTTTGTCGAGGGAGGCTGTTGATCAACGGGCCGATAGGCGGCAGCACAACATCGGCCAGGAATCCTTCGGTCGTCGCCACGATGGTGTGGCCTTCGTCCTGGCCTACGCAGAGAAGGGCTCCCTCTTGCGCGCTTGGTACCAGGCTGAGGATCTTGGTGAGCAGCTCGGTGGGGGGTTCCTCCGTGTCCGCGACCTTGGAGAGAAAGCTGCCGAAAGCAGATAAGTTAGGCCAGTGATCGTTCAGGGGGGGCCACAGGATGTCGCCAGTGTAGGGCGTTTGGGTGAGAACAGACCGCTGAGATGGGGCGGAGTCCAGTCTGGGTGGTGGCGCTTTCCCGCGCTTCTGCATCGGATCTCCTCTCCCACAAGGATGAAGCGTTCCGAAGCTGTGTCAATCCCCTCGGCAAGATGGTGCAAGTGGTAGCGACCCGATAGGCTTCGAACAGTCACGGATGAGGTGCCATAAACACCAGCATGACCAAGCGATCGGGACCTGGGTTGTTCACGGCATGTTCTTCACCCGAATTCGCGTGGGCAGCCATACCGGGCAGTAGCTCCCGACGCTCCGCCCCGATCTGCACGAGGCCTTTGCCCTCGAGCACGTAGTAAATCTTGTCGGTTCCCTGATGCTTGTGCGGTGTCTGTTCTTGACCAGGCTCAAAGCAATAGACGTCGCAGAACATGCGCTCGGTTTCAAAGAGAGTGACCTTCTGGAACTTCTCGGGTGAAAAGCGCTTGCATTCGGAGACATCCTTCCATGCCACGATTATCCCCCTCTGCGGATGATCCCGTAAAGCTCCCCACCTCTGGCATTCTTCCCATGATAGCGTTTACGCATCGATGTCGCGCCGCATTATAGCAGGCCATGTCACAGCGCTCAAGCTTTCCCTCCGTGCCTAAGGCAGGTTGGTGTCAGTAGTGCCTGTATCGAGCTTCATTTTCCAAGACTGCATCGTTGATGTCAAGCGGCGGTGTACCTTGACAGGCTGAGAGGGATTGATTACGATGTGACACCTGCAGGCGGCTTAGGGGCGAGTGCTGCTGCCGCTTTGAACACTCGACAACGTCACGAAAGGCGTCATGCTTCGCATATTTTTTCTGGTGTTTAGCCAGCTCATTGTGGGCGGCCTGGCCGTGATGCGTCTGGTTCCCGCAGCGGAGATCGGTAAAGGGTTCTTCCGGACTTGTGCCTCCATCTACCTGCTCATCTGGGTCCTGGTGCTCGCGGGTCTTGAATGGGCTCGGCCCTGGGAATTACTGGGGTTTGCGCTGTTCACCCTGCTTTTCCTGGTGTACTATGTAAGCCTATGGGTTGAAAGGCTGCCCACTAGCTCACGGCTTCTCGAGACGACGTCCGTCGTCGGATGCTGTGCCGTCATTGCCAGCGCCTTGAGTTCCTCCGCAGGTGGACCACCCGCAGACGAAGCGGCGTTACGGGTTCCGAACTTTCTCTGCAGTACCCTTTCCCTGGGCTCGGCGATGAGTGGCATGTTACTGGGCCACTGGTATCTGGTGACACCGGAATTATCGCTGGTGCCGATCAAACGCCTCACAGGCACGCTCTCAGGGGCGCTGCTCGCCCAGGGCGTACTGCTCGCCCTCTCGGTATCGCCGGACATTGGGGCGGTGCCCACCTCCCTGTTGCCGAGAGTGCAGCATCTGCTGGTGGTATATCCATACTTCTTGTTGGGACGCGCCATGGTTGGATTGGCGGGGACGTTTGGCTTGGCGGTGTTGACGATGTGGCTGTTGCGCGAGGGGTCCACCCAGGCCGCCACCGGGTTCTTGTACACAGCCGTGATGACCGTCACTGTGGGAGAGTTGATCGCCCGCTTCCTCTTCCAACTCACGGGAGTCCCTGTCTGAGCGGGGCATCCCGCCGGTTACCCGCCTCCACACTTAGCATGAGAGGGGCAAGGCGCTGCGGCGTCCGTCGCCGCGCCGGGATAATGCTCGGCATGGTCACAGGTTCATCATGCTGCTGTGGCCTGGGAACGCCTTGGAATCCGGATTAATATAGGTCGACGCAAAGTTGACGGCGATCGCCGCTTCCCCCTGACCAGTGGTGATTAATTTGAGCTTGCCCGGATGCGTCACGGCATCGCCAGCGGCGTAGACGCCGGGCAAGTTTGTCTCCATACGCTCATTCACCTTGATGGCATTGTTCTCGATGGCCAGGCCCCATTTTTTTACGGGTCCGAGGTCAGCGAGAAACCCCAGACTGAGGATGAGCTCATCCACCTTGTAGTACGTCTCTTCGCCTGTCTTATTGTGGAAAATGGTCACGCCTTCGAGGTGATCGCCCCCATGCACGGCCCTGAGCTCATAAAAGCACTTGACCTCGAGCGGCGAGGCCAGGAGTTCCTGCACACTCTGCTCATGCGCACGAAACTGGTCACGGCGATGAATGAGCGTGACTTCGCTGGCGACATCCTTGAGCATTAACGCCCAATCGACGGCCGAATCCCCACCGCCGACGATCATCACTCTTCTCCCGGCGAAGGCTTCTTTCTCTTTCACAAAGTAGTGGATGCCATGCCCTTCCAGGCGTTCGATATCGGGGAGGTTGAGTTTCTTCGGCATAAACGCTCCGACGCCCACCGCCAGGACGATGGCGCGGGTCCAGTGTTCCCCCTTATCCGTGCGCAGTCGAATAAGTCGATCATCATGGTAGGTCAGATCGATCACCTTTTCCTCTAAACAGACGGCTGGGTTAAACCGCAGACCCTGCTCGACACAAGACTTGACGAGCTCTTTCGCCAGCACCTTCGGATACCCCGCCACGTCATAGATGTATTTTTCTGGGTAGAGGGT
>Ga0081538_10001923_pt1 | contig 20814 bp, 17 predicted proteins | sample TabmetS5T2R1_FD_71022 | JGI IMG/M metagenome (GOLD analysis project Ga0081538, IMG submission 71022) | Tabebuia heterophylla rhizosphere microbial communities from the University of Puerto Rico - S5T2R1 | ecosystem: Host-associated > Plants > Roots > Rhizosphere ...
CCGGGTGTCCCGCGCCGACGAGGTGGAGCGGCTGGTGCGCGGCGAGCACCACGAGCCGCACCGGCTGCTGGGCGCCCACCTCGAGGACGGCAAGCTGGTGGTCCGCGCGCTGCGGCCGGCCGCGACCGCGGTGGTCGCGCTCGCCGGCGACCAGCGCGTCAAGCTCGACCAGGTCCACCCGGCCGGCCTGTTCGAGGGCGTGCTGGACGGCGCCACCGCGCCGCCCGCCTACCGGCTGGAGGTCACCTACGAGGCCGGCACCTTCACCATCGACGACCCCTACCGGTTCCTGCCGACCATCGGCGAGCTCGACCAGCACCTGCTGGGCGAGGGCCGGCACGAGCGCCTGTGGCAGAAGCTGGGCGCCCACGAGACGGTGGTGGACGGGGTGGCCGGCACCGCCTTCGCGGTATGGGCGCCCAACGCCCGCGCGGTCCGCGTCGTGGGCGACTTCAACTCCTGGGACGGGCGGCTGCACCCCATGCGGTCGCTCGGCTCCTCGGGGATCTGGGAGCTGTTCGTCCCGGGCGTGCGCCACGGCGACAAGTACAAGTTCGAGCTGGTCACCCGGGCCGGTGCGCTGACGCTCAAGGCCGACCCGCTGGCGGTCGCGACCGAGCCGCCGCCGGCGACCGCCAGCGTCGTCTACACCAGCCGCCACGCGTGGGGCGACGACGAGTGGATGGCGCGCCGCCAGGAGCGAAACGCGCTCGGCGCCCCGATCTCGGTCTACGAGGTCCACCTCGGCTCCTGGCGCCAGGGCCTGTCCTACCGCGAGCTGGCGGAGCAGCTCCCCGACTACGTGGCCGACCTCGGCTTCACCCACGTGGAGTTCATGCCGGTCGCCGAGCACCCCTACGCGCCCTCCTGGGGCTACCAGGTGTCGGCCTACTACGCGCCCACCGCCCGCTTCGGCACCCCCGACGACCTGCGCCACCTGATCGACCGGCTGCACCAGCGCGGCATCGGGGTGCTGGTGGACTGGGTGCCGGCGCACTTCCCCAAGGACGCCTTCGCGCTGGCCCGCTTCGACGGCACCGCCCTGTACGAGCACGAGGACCCGCGCCGCGGGGAGCACCCCGACTGGGGCTCGCTGGTGTTCAACTTCGGCCGCAACGAGGTGCGCAACTTCCTCGTCGCCAACGCCCTGTACTGGCTGGAGGAGTTCCACGTCGACGGGCTGCGGGTCGACGCCGTGGCGTCGATGCTGTACCTGGACTACTCCCGCAAGGAGGGGGAGTGGGCGCCCAACGAGTACGGCGGCAACGAGGACCTGGACGCCGTCCGCTTCCTCAAGGACTTCAACACCGTGGTGTACCGCGAGCACCCGGGGGCGACGACCGTCGCGGAGGAGTCAACCGCCTGGCCGAGCGTGTCCCGGCCGGTCTACCTCGGCGGGCTCGGCTTCGGCTTCAAGTGGAACATGGGCTGGATGCACGACACCCTCCAGTACATCTCCAAGGACCCCATCTACCGGCGCTTCCACCACCACCAGCTCACCTTCTCGCTGATCTACGCCTTCAGCGAGAACTTCATCCTGCCCATCTCCCACGACGAGGTCGTGCACGGCAAGGGCTCGCTGCTCGGCAAGATGCCCGGCGACACCTGGCGGCGGTTCGCCAACCTGCGCGCCTACCTCGCGTACATGTGGGCCCATCCGGGCAAGCAGCTGCTGTTCATGGGCTGTGAGCTGGGTCAGGAGTCGGAGTGGTCCCACGAGCGCTCGATCGACTGGGAGGCGCTGGCCGACCCGAACCACCGGGGCGTGCAGTCGCTGGTGCGCGACCTGAACCGGGTGTATCGGCAGCGCCCGGCGCTGTGGGAGCGGGACGCCAGCCCGGAGGGGTTCGCCTGGATCGACCCCAACGACGTGGACGACAACGTGCTGTCGTTCATCCGCTGGAGCGCCGCCGGTGAGCCGCTGGTGTGCCTGTGCAACTTCTCGCCCGTGCCGCGCAGCGACTACCGCGTCGGCCTGCCGCGGGTGGGGCGCTGGACCGAGGTGCTCAACACCGACGCCGACTCCTACGGCGGCAGCAACGTCGGCAACCTCGGTGCGGTCGAGGCCGCGGAGATCGGCTGGGACGGCCAGCCCGCCTCGGCGTCGGTGACCCTGCCCCCGCTCGGCACCGTCTGGCTCGCGCCGGCGTGACGGGACCGCCTCTCGGCCCGCGGCTGGTGGAGGGCGGCGCCGCCTTCGGCGTGCAGGCGCCCTCGGTGCGCTCCCTGGCGGTGCGGGTCGGCGGGAGGACCGTGCCGCTCGAGCCCGGCGAGCGGGGCGTCTGGCGGGGCGTCGTCGAGGGCGCCGCCGCGGGCGACGACTACCTGCTGGTCCTGGACGGCGAGCGGGAGCGGCCCGACCCGCGTTCCCGCTTCCAGCCGCACGGCCCGCACGGGCCCTCGCGGCTGGTCGACCTGGGCCCGGCGCCGCCGCCGTTCACCCCGCCGGCCCTGCACGAGCTGGTCTTCTACGAGCTGCACTGCGGCACCTTCACCCCGGAGGGGACCTTCGACGCCGCCATCGCCCGGCTCGGCCACCTGGCCGCGCTCGGGGTCACGGCGGTGGAGGTGATGCCGGTGGCGGCCTTCCCCGGCACCCGCGGCTGGGGCTACGACGGCGTCGACCTGTACGCGGTGCACGCCGCCTATGGCGGCCCCGCCGGCTTCCGGCGCTTCGTGGACGCCTGCCACGCCGCCGGGCTGGCCGTGTTCCTGGACGTCGTCTACAACCACCTCGGGCCCGACGGGGACTACCTGGGTGAGTTCGGACCGCATCTCACCGACCGCTACGCCACCCCGTGGGGCCGCGCGGTCAACCTGGACGGGCCGGGGTCGGACTTCTTCCGCGCGCACGTGGTCGACAACGCCGAGATGTGGGTGGCCGAGTTCGGCGTCGATGGGCTGCGCCTGGACGCGGTCCACGCCCTCCACGACGCCAGCCCGGTGCACCTCCTCCAGGAGCTGGCCGGGCGGGTCCACGCGGCCCGGCCCGGCGCGGTGGTGGTCGCCGAGACCGACCAGCACCGGCCCGGGCTGGTCACCGGCTACGGCGTGGACGCCATGTGGGCCGACGACCTGCATCACGCGATCCACGTCGCGCTGACCGGCGAGGCCTCCGGCTACCTGGACAGGTTCCAGGGCCTCGACAAGCTGGCCACGGCGCTGCACGCCGGCTGGGTGCCCGACCCCGACCCGGCGGGGCTGGGCGGGGAGCGCTTCGTGGCCTTCGCCCAGAACCACGACCAGGTCGGCAACCGCGGCCTCGGCGAGCGCCTGGCCGCGCTGGTCGGCCCGGAGCTGGACGCGGTGGCGAGCGTGCTGGTCGCCTGCGCGCCCTACCTGCCGCTGCTGTTCCAGGGCCAGGAGTGGGGCGAGACCCGCCCGTTCCTGTACTTCACCGACCACCGGCCGGAGCTTGCCGCGGCGGTGCGGCGCGGCCGCCGCGAGGAGTTCGCCGCCTTCGACTGGGGCCAGGACGTGCCGGACCCCAACGACCCGGCCACCTTCCAGCGGTCCAAGCTGGACTGGAGCCGCGCCGGCGGGCCGGTGCTGGAGCTGTGGCGCGACCTTCTGCGGCTCCGGCGCGAGGTGCCCGCGCTCGGCAACTGCCGCCGCGACCTGGCCACCGCCCGCGCCGATCCGCGGCGGCGGCTGGTCACGCTGGAGCGGTCCAACCCGTCCGGGTCGCGGGCGCTGGTGGTGGCCAATCTGGGCGACCGGCCACAGACACTTCCCGACCCTGATACGCTGCGGCTTCGGCTCGCGACCCGCCCCCATATGTCCAGCCGTGAGATCTCTGGCGCGAGCGCGATGATATGGACGAATTGACGGGTTTGACGGCGGCCCATTCGGCCGGGGTACAACTTGCCCCTTGACGGGGCGATTGGGAGGAGCGAGATGGCTGGCAGGACGGAGATCGAGCGGCTCGAGCTGGGCCGTCTCGAGCGGCTGGACCTGCGGTCGTTCTGGGGCGAGCAGCTCCCGGACCTCACCCCATGGTTCCTTCAGAACATCGACCTGCTGAGCGAGACCCTCGGCATCGACATCACGCCGCTGGAGCGCGAGGTCAACATCGACGCCGGCGCCTTCAACGTGCTCGGTGCCGACGCGCTCGGCCGCCCGATCGTGATCGACAACCGCATGGAGGCGACCGACCACAGCCAGCTCGGCCAGCTCATCGTCGAGGCCTCCGGGCTGGAGGCGGCGGTGGTGATCTGGGTGGCGCCCCACTTCCGGGACGAGTTCCGGCGCGGGCTGGAGTGGCTGAACGAGCGCACCGACCAGCAGGTGGACTTCTTTGGGGTGGAGATCGGCCTGGTCCGCATCGGCCGCTCCCTGCCGGCGCCCGTGCTGGACGTGGTGGTGCAGCCGCGGAACTGGCGCCGGGCGGGCAGGCGGCGGGGGCCGCTGCCGATGCGGGCGCCCAAGGCGGGCCCCACCGCCGAGCCGCCCCCGGACGTCCCTGCCCCCCCGCCCCGCGGCCGCCACGAGTCGTCCGCCCCGGAGCCGCCCCCGGCCCGGTACGACCCGGCGCCCGCGCCGGAGCCGCCGCCGGCGCGGTATGAGCGGGCGCCGTCGCCCGAGCCGCCGCCGACGCGCTACGAGCGGGCGCCGTCGCCTGAGCCGCCGCCCTCCCGGTACGACCCCGCGCCCGAGCCGCCGCCCGAGCGGTATGAGCGGACGCCGTCGCCGGAGCCGCCCCCGGCGCGCTACGACCCGGCCCCGGAGCCGCCGCCCGCCCGCTATGAGCGGGACCCGGAGCCGCCCGCCGGGGCGCGGTACGAGCCGCCGCCGCCGGAGCCGCCCGCCGCGCCGGAGGCGTTCGGCCCCGCGACCGCCACCGCGGCCCCGCCCGAGCCCGCCCCGGCCCCGCCGCCGATGGCCTCCGAGAAGGCCGGCGGCCTCCAGCCGGTCGAGCTGCGCCACCGCTTCTTCGAGGCGATGTTCGAGTTGGTGGCGATGCGGCGGCCCGGCTTCCGCATCCCGAAGTTCGGCTACGAGAACTGGGTCGGCTTCGCGGCCGGCCCGTTCGGCTTCTACGACGTGGCGTTCACCGCCAACGGCGCCGTCCGCGCCGGCATCTACCTCGACATGCAGGAGCGCACCTCCACCAAGCGGCTGTTCGACGACCTGTTTGCCGAGCGCCTGGCCATCGAGACCGCCGTCGGCCGCATCCTCTCCTGGGAGCGGCTCGACGACCGGCGCGCCTCGCGGATCGTCGACTACCGCGAGGTCCGCGACCTGGGCAGCCGCGAGGAGCGGCGGGTGGTGGCCGACTGGGCCGCCGAGACGGTGGTCAAGCTCATGGAGGCCCTGGACGACCGGCTGCGCTCGACCGCGGCGGTGCTGCTCTCCCGGGTCCAGGGCGGGGTGTAGCGGCCGCGGGTGGACCTGGCCGCGCTGGAGCAGGCCGCACGCGGCCGCCTCGGCCCGGCCGTCTACGACTACGTCGCCGGCGGCGCCGACGCCGAGCTGACCCTCGCGGACAACCTGGCCGCCTGGGCGCGGCGGCGGCTGCGGCCCAGGGTGCTGCGCGACGTGCGCCGGGTCGACACCGCCACCACCGTGCTCGGCACGCCGCTGCCCACCCCGATCATGGTCGCCCCCACCGCCTACCACGGGCTGCTCCACCCCGAAGGGGAGGTCGCCACCGCCGCCGGCGCGGCCGCGGCCGGCAGCCTCATGGTCCTCTCCACCCAGTCCAACCGGTCGCTGGAGGAGGTGGCGCGGCACGCCCCTGCCGCGCCGCGCTGGTTCCAGGTCTACGTCCACGTCGACCACGCCTTCACCGAGGAGCTGGTGGGCCGGGCGGCCGCGGCCGGCTACTCGGCCCTGGTCCTCACCGCCGACCTGCCGGTGTACGGCAACCGCCTGCGTGACGTGCGCAACCGCCTGGAGTTCCCGCCCGGCATGGTGCTCGGCAACGCCGTGGAGCGCTTCGGCGCTGGCGGGGCCGACGCGTACGCCCGAGCCAGCCGGTTCGACGCCGGCCTCGAGCCTGCCACCATCGCCTGGCTGCGCGACCGCTCCGGGCTGCCGGTGCTGGTCAAGGGCGTGCTGCGCGGCGACGACGCCGAGGCGTTCGTGGCCGCCGGGGCGGCCGGGATCGTGGTCTCCAACCACGGCGGCCGCCAGCTCGACACCGCCCTCGCCGCCGCCGACGCGCTGCCAGAGGTGGTGGCGGCCGTCGACGGCCGGGTGGACGTGCTGGTCGACGGCGGGGTTCGGCAGGGAACGGACGTGGTCAAGGCGCTGTGCATGGGAGCAGCCGGCGTGCTGGTGGGCCGGCCGGTGCTGTGGGGGCTCGCGACCGGCGGCGCCGAGGGGGTGCGCGCGGTGCTGCTCGGCCTCCAGGAGGAGCTGCTGCGGGCGATGGCGCTGTGCGGGGCGGTCGGCCTGGCCGAGCTCACCGCCGACCTGCTCGCCGGCCACCGCTAACCTGGGTGGGCATGGCTGTCACACCCCCCGTCTATGCTGACACCAGCTACGGTAGAACGCTGGTGTTGACGGAGGAGGCTGGCATGCATCCATTCCTGCTGGACGAGCTCGCCGCCGCCCGGGTGCAGGAGCTCCGCCGAGAGGCGGCCCGGCGACGGCTCCACGCGTACCGGGACGTGGTCGTCGACCCGGAGCGCTGGTTCCTCCGCGTGGCCCGGCCGAGCCGTCCATCGATCGCCCGCCGGGCCGCCGCCCGCTCGCTCCACTCGGTCGGGTTCTGGCTGGTCGGGGCCGGCCTGCGGCTGGCCGTCGCCGGGACCGACCCCCGGGCGGGCCGTTGAGGCGCCCGACGCGCCCGACGGGCGGGCCCGGCTACCTGGACGGCGTCCGCGCCGCCGCTCCCATCGGGGTGGCGGCGTTGGCCTTCGGCGTGTCGTTTGGGGTGCTGGCCCGCTCGGCCGGGATGGGCCGCCTGGCCCCGGTGGTGATGTCGCTGACGACCTTTGCCGGCTCGGCCCAGTTCGCCGCCGCCTCCATCCTCGCCGCCGGGGGCGGGGTGGCCGCCGCGGTGGCCGCGGCCGTGCTGCTGAACCTCCGCTACGGCCCGATGGGCCTGTCGGCCGCCTCCACCTTCGAGGGGCCGTGGTGGCGCCGGGCGCTGACCGCCCAGCTGGTGGTCGACGAGTCCTGGGCGATCGCCCAGCGCGACGACGGCCACATCGACCGCCACCTGCTGGTCGGCGCCGGCCTGCTGCTGGCGGTCGGCTGGGTCGGCGGCACCGCCGTCGGCGCGCTCGCCGGCGACCTCGTCGCCGACCCGGCCTCGCTCGGCCTGGACGCCGCCTTCCCGGCGCTGTTCCTCGCGCTGCTGGCGGGGCAGATCAAGGGGCGCTCGCGGCTGCTGGCCGCCGTCGGGGGCGCCCTCATCGCGCTGGCGCTGATGCCGGTCGCCGGCCCCGGCATCCCCATCATCGCCGCCAGCCTGGCGTGCCTGATCGGGGCGAGGCGACCGTGACCGCCGTCTGGGTCACGGTCGCGGCGGTGGGGCTGGCCACCATGGCCATCAAGGCGGCCGGCACGCTGCTGATCGGGGACCGCAAGCTCCCGCCGCGGGCCCAGGCGGCCCTGGAGCACCTGGCCCCGGCGCTGCTGGCGGCCCTGGTGGTCACCCAGGCGCTCGGAGCCGCGGACCGCGGCTTCGCGATCGACGCCCGCCTGGCCGGCCTGGCCGCCGCCGCCGTCGCCCTGCTGCTGCGCGCCCCCCTGCTGCTGGTCATCACCGTGGCCGCCGCCACCGCCGCCCTGGTCCGCGCCCTCGCCTGACGCGCCGAAGCATTGCAAGTTGGCTCGGCCATAGCCATACTATTGGTATTCCATATTGGAGGGCATGTGGTATGGCAACGCGCAAGGTGACGATCACCTTGGACGAGAAGCTGCTTGAGCGGGTCGAGCGCGGACGTGCCGCGGCCGGCTTGAGCAGGAGTGAGTACATCACCCACGCTGTCGACGTGTTCGTCGAGCATGAGCGCGCCCAAACGCTGGCCGATCGAGACCGCCGTGGTTATCTCGCGCATCCGGAGACGACGGAGTGGAGCGGCGTGGCCGACCAGCTCGTGGCCGAGGGCTGGGCTGATCTCGATTGGGAGGAATGAGGCGCGGCGAGGTCTGGTGGGCGGAGCTGCCGGAACCGGTCGGCCACCGCCCCGTCGTGCTCGTTACCCGCGACGGCGCCTACGGCTACCGGACCATGGCGACGGTCGCACCTGTCACGACCACCGTCAGGGGCATACCGGCCGAGGTTCAGCTCGGCCCGGCCGATGGTATGCCGCGCCGCTGTGTCGTCAACCTCGACAACCTCCAGACCGTCGACCAGCGCCGGCTGCGGGAGCGAATCACCCTTCTGGCGTCGAAGCGGCTCCAAGAGATCGACGACGCCATCCACTTCGCGCTCGGGCTGAGGGATTGAGCGCCAGGGTCTGATCTGCGCCTACCACCGCGACGGCGCCGACGAAGCACCCGGAGCGGGCCCTGGGGTCGGCGCCGGTTGCGGCACCGTCCGGGCCGCTGGCAGCCTCCATGCGGGTGGGAGGAGGCGGCATGTACGCGTTCGACCTGGCCACGGCGGTCGGCGGGGGGCCGGGGTCGTGGACGGCGACGGTGGACAAGGGCTGAACGATCGGGGACCGGCCCAACGGGGGCTACCTGCTGGCGCTGGCGGCCAGGGCGGCGCTCGGGGTGCTCGACCACCCCCACCCGCTGGCCGTGAGCGGCCAGTTCCTGGCCCCGCCGGCGGTCGGGCCGGCCGAGCTGGAGGTGGTGCCGCTGCGCGCCGGGCGCTCGCTGTCCACGGCCAGGGTGGCCCTCGCCCAGGACGGCCGGGCGCTGCTGGAGGCGCTGGTCAGCGCCGGCCGGCTCGACACCGACCGGGGACCCGAGTGGCAGCGGGCCGGCGGCCCGCCGGACCTGCCGCCGGTCGACGAATGCGTGCGGGGCCAGCCGGACGTCCCCGGCCGCTTCCGCATCAACATCCTCGACCACCTCGACATCCGGCTGGACCCGGCCACCGCGGGCGCCCTCGCCGGCCGCCCGAGCGGGCGGCTGGAGATGCGCGGCTGGGTGCGCTTCCACGACGGCCGGCCGCCCGACCCGCTGGCGCTGCTGCAGGCGGTCGACGCGCTGCCCCCGACCAGCTTCGAGCTCGGCATCCCGGCCTGGGCGCCGACCGTGGAGCTGACCGTCTACCTCCGCGGCCTGCCGGCGCCCGGCTGGCTGGCCTGCGTGGCCCGCGGCCAGCTCTGGCGGGGCGGCTGGTTCGACGAGGACGCCGAGGTGTGGGACGCCGGCGGCCGCCTGGTCGCCCAGGCCCGCCAGCTCGCCGGCGCCCGCCCCGGCCGCAGACCTAGTTCTGGAGGTTCTCGAAGATGCCGGCGGCGCCCTGGCCGCCGCCCACGCACATGGTGACCATGCCGTAGCGGGCGTGGCGCCGGGCCAGCTCGGCCAGGAGCTGGATGGTGAGCTTGGTGCCGGTGGCGCCCATGGGGTGCCCCAGGGCGATGGCGCCGCCGTTGACGTTGACCTTCTCCATGTCCATGCCCAGCTCGCGGATGACGGCCAGCGTCTGGGAGGCGAAGGCCTCGTTCAGCTCGATCAGGTCGACGTCCTGGAGGCGCAGCCCGGTCAGCTCCAGCACCTTGGGGACGGCCACGGTGGGCCCGATGCCCATGACCTCGGGGGCGACCCCGCCGGCGGCGTAGCCGACGAAGCGGGCCAGCGGCCGCAGCCCCAGCCGCTCGGCCCGCTCCCGCTCCATCACCACCACCGCGGCCGCGCCGTCGCTGCGCTGGGAGGAGTTGCCGGCGGTGATGGTGCCGCCCTGCTTGAAGACGGGCTTGAGCTTGGCGAGCGCCTCGGCCGAGGTGTCCCGGCGCGGCCCCTCGTCGCGGGCGAAGCTGGTCTCAAGGTGCTGGGGCCGGCCGTCGTCGTCCAGCCAGTCGAGCCGCACGGGCAGGGGGACGATCTCGGGGTCGAACAGGCCGGAGTCGACCGCCTTGGCGGCCCGCTGGTGGGAGCGGAGCGCGAAGGCGTCCTGGTCCTCGCGGCTGACGCCCCATCGCTCGGCCACCCGCTCGCCGGTGAGCCCCATGCTCATGTAGTACTCGGGGTGGCCGCGGACCACCGCCGGGTTGGGCGCGAACGTCGGGGTGGGAGTCGGGGTCGAGGACATGTGCTCGGTGCCGCCGGCGACGATGGTGGTCGCGAACCCGGCCATGATCCGCTCGGCCGCGCTGGCGATCGTCTGCAGGCCGGAGGAGCAGAAGCGGTTGACGGTCTGGCCGGGCACGCTGGCGGGCAGGCCGGCCCGCTGGGCGGCGATGCGGGCGACGTTGAGGCCCTGGGTGCCCTCGGTGACGGCGCAGCCGAGCAGGACGTCCTCGACCTCGGCGGGGTCGAGCCCGCCGGCCCGCCTGACCGCCTCGGCGATGGCCGCCCCCGCCATGTCGTCGGGCCTCGCGGCTCGCAGGGTGCCGCGTGGCGCCCGGCCGACCGCGGTCCGGGCGCCGGAGACGATGACCGCTTCCTTCATCACGTGCTCCTCTAGTTCCGCAGCGGCTTGCCCGTGGTGAGCAGCCCCTGGATCCGCTCCATGGTCTTCGGTTCGTGCAGCAGCGCCAGGAACGCCTCGCGTTCCAGCTCGAGGATGTGCTCCTCGGCCACCCACTGGGGCTGGGACAGCTCGCCGCCGCACAGCACCCTGGCCAGGTGGCGGGCGATCACCCCGTCGTGCTCGCTGGCCTGGCCGCCCCACTGGAGGGTCTGCACGCCCAGCTCCAGGGCGGCCAGCGCCGGCAGGCCGGCGGCGTAGACCGACGCCTCCCTGGCGGGCGGCCGGTAGCCGTCGGCCAGGTCGAGGACCTCCCGCCTGGCCGCGGCCAGCAGGTGGTCGGCGTTCATGACCACCACGTCGTCCTCATCCAGGAAGCCCAGCTCGCGGGCCTCGATCGCGGAGGTGGCCACCTTGGCGAGGCCGATGGTCTCGAACACCCGCTGCACGAACGGCAGCGCCGGGGCACCGTCGCCGGTCCGCATCGCCGGGGACACCAGCCGGCGCAGCAGCTCCTTGCAGCCGCCGCCGGCCGGGATCACGCCGACCCCGACCTCGACCAGGCCCATGTAGGTCTCCAGGGCGGCCACCGCCCGGTCGGCGTGCATGACGATCTCCGCGCCGCCGCCGAGCGTCTGGCCGTGCGGCGCCGCCACCACCGGCTTGGCCGCGTAGCGGAACCCCATCAGCACGTCCTGGAGCGCCCGCACCGCCTCGCCGACCTGGTCGTAGAGGCCCTGGTAGGCGGCCATGCCGACCTCGCCGATGTTGGCGCCGACGCAGAAGTTGTGGCTCTGGTTGGCGACCACCAGGCCCACCCAGGGGCCGCGCTCCAGCTCCTGGAGCGCCCTGGCGCCGACCTCGACCACGCCGGCGTCGATGGCGTTGGCGGGCGGGTGCAGCTCGAAGCAGAGCACCCCGTCGCCGAGGTCCACCAGGCTGGCGGAGGCGTTGCCGGCGACCTCGCGACCCTGCGCCCGCAGCGCGGCCAGGTCCAGCGCCTCCGGGTCGGTCGGCACCGGCCGGTAGTCCCCGGTGAGCGGGCTGTACACCTCGCCGTCGCGGTAGAAGGACCGGTGGCCGGCGGCCAGCATCTCCCGCACCCAGCCGGCGACCTCGATGCCGAGGGCGTCCATCCGCTCCACGCCCTCGGCCACCCCGATGCCGTCCCAGGTCCGGAACGGGCCGGCCTGGTAGCCGAAGCCCCACTCCACGGCGCGGTCCACCTCCACCAGGGAGTCGGCGATCTCGGGCACGCGCATGGCGGCGTAGGCCAGCGACGGCAGCACGGTGTCGCGGACGTAGCGGGCGCCGCGGTCCTCGTCGGCCTTGTCGAGCAGGAACCGCAGCCGCTCGGCGGGGTCGCGGCGCTCGCGGGCCGCGGCCACGATCGGCAGGTCCGGCTCGACTGCCGGCCGGTACTCCAGGGTGTCGAGGTCGATCACGTCGAAGACGGTCTGGCCGTCGCGCTTGCCGCGCTTGTAGAAGCCGCCGCCGCTCTTGGTCCCCAGCCGCCCGGCCTGAAGCATCCGCCGGACCGGCTCGGGCGCCGGCAGCACCTCGCGGCGCTCGTCGTGGGGGGCCAGCTCGTAGAGGTTGTCGGCCACCCCCACCATGACGTCCAGGCCGACCTGGTCGGCGAGCCGGAAGGTGGCGGTCTTCGGCCGGCCCAGCAGCGGGCCGGTGAGCGCGTCGACCTCCTCGATGCCGTAGCCGTGCTCCAGCGCGTAGTGGAGGTCGTGCATGCCGGCGAAGCTGCCGAGCCGGTTGGCGATGAAGTTCGGGGTGTCCTTGGCGACTACTCCTCCCTTGCCGAGCGTCCGTTCGACGAACGCCCTCATCCGCTCCAGCACCTCGGGGTCGGTGTCGGCGGTCGGGATCAGCTCGACCAGCTTGAGGTAGCGGGGCGGGTTGAAGAAGTGGGTGCCGAGGAAGCGCCGCCGGAAGCCCTCCGAGCGGCCCTCGGCGATCCGCGCCAGCGGGATGCCGGAGGTGTTGGAGGTCACCACCGCGTCCGGGCCGGCGGCCTTCTCGACCCTGGCGAACAGCTCCTGCTTGGGCTCCAGCCGCTCGACCACGGCCTCGACGACCCAGTCGGCGGCGGTCACCCGGTCGAAATGGTCCTCGAAATTGCCCAGGCGAATCCGGTCGGCGAGCCGGGGGCTCGCCAGCGCGGCGGGGCGGGCGGCCAGCATGCGCTCGAAGCCGGCCCGCACCACCCGGTCGCGGACCGCGGGGTCCTCCAGGCCGAGGCCCCGACGTTCCTCGTCCGGGTCGAGCCGCTCGGGAACGATGTCCAGCAGGTCGACGGTCAGGCCGGCGTTGGCGGCGTGGGCGGCGATGGCGGCCCCCATGGTGCCGGCGCCGAGCACAGCGACCCGGCGGATGTCGTTGGTCACGCGCGCACCTCCATGATGGTCGGCACCCGACAGGGTACCCCACGAGGGAATCCCCGGCCGACGCCGACATCGGCGTCAGGGGAAAATCCACGGTGGCGACGCCGACATCGGCGTCGAAATGTCTACTCGAAATCTCCGGTGCTATCCTCGGAGTGAGACGCGTGAACCGAGAGGCTTCGACATGGACTTCTACCGCATCGACGACCTGCTCACCGACGACGAGCGCGAGGTCCGCGACCGGGTGCGGACCTTCAGCGACAAGGAGATCCTCCCGATCATCAACGACTACTGGGAGCGGGCCGAGTTCCCGTTCGAGCTGGTGCCGAAGCTGGCCGCGCTGAACCTGGCCGGCGGCACCATCCAGGGCTACGGCTGTCCCGGCCTCAGCCCGGTCGCGGCCGGCCTGGTCGGCATGGAGCTGGCCCGGGGCGACGGCAGCATCTGCACCTTCTTCGGGGTCCACTCCGGCCTGGCCATGCAGTCGATCGCGCTGCTCGGCTCCGAGGAGCAGAAGCGGCGCTGGCTGCCGCCCATGGCCCGCATGGACAAGATCGGCGCCTTCGGCCTCACCGAGCCCAAGCACGGCTCGGACGCGGTCGCCCTGGAGACCAGGGCCCGCCGCGACGGCGACACCTGGGTGCTGGACGGCGCCAAGCGCTGGATCGGCAACGCCTCCTTCGCCGACCTGGTGATCGTCTGGGCGCGCGACGACCGCGGCAAGGTCGGCGGCTTCGTGGTCGAGCACGGCACCCCCGGCTACGCGGCCAGCGTGATGACCGGCAAGACCGCCAAGCGCGCGGTCTGGCAGGCGGAGATCACCCTGGACGGCGTCAGGGTCCCGGCCGACCACCGCCTGGCCGGGTCCAACGGCTTCGGCGACACCGCCAGGGTGCTGACCGCCACCCGCTACGGCGTGGCCTGGGAGGCGGTCGGGCACGCGCTGGCCGCCTACGACGCCGCCCTGGCCCACGTGAAGGAACGCGAGCAGTTCGGCGCGCCGCTGGCCAGCTTCCAGCTCGTGCAGTCGCGGCTGGCGCGCATGCTGGCCGAGCTCACCAGCATGCAGCTCCTGTGCCTGCGGCTGTCCCAGCTCGCCGCCGCCGGGCAGATGACCGAGGGGATGGCCTCGCTGGCCAAGATGAACAACGCGGCCAAGGCCCGCAAGGTCGTGGCCGACGCCCGCGACATCCTCGGCGGCAACGGCATCCTGCTCGAGAACCACGTCGCCAGGCACCAGGCGGACATGGAGGCCGTCTACACCTACGAGGGCACCGACAGCATCCAGTCGCTGATCGTCGGCCGCGAGATCACCGGCGAGAGCGCCTTCACCAGCCGCTGACGCGAGCCCCGGGTCACCGCGGGGCGACCACCGTGCGCAGGAAGTCGAGCACGGGTCCCTCGACGCCTTCCGGGTTGTCGGCGAACGGCCAGTGGCCGCTGTCGTCGAGGATCACCACCCGGGCCCGCGGGAAGGCCTCACGCTGCCGCTCGGCCTGCTCGACCGGGATGTAGGGGTCGTGGCGGCCCCACACCACCAGGGCGGGGCGGTCGAGCGGCCGCAGCGCGGCCGCGATCGGCGCCAGGCCCCCCGCCGGGTCCGGGGTGGCCCGGTACAGGGCCAGGATCGCCCGTCTGGTGCCGCGGTCCAGGTCGGCGTACATGCGGTCGACGAACGCCCGCGGCAGCCCGCGCGGGTTGCCGTGCCGCAGCAGCAGCCCGAACCCGGCCCGGGTGGTGGTGGCGGTGAACACCTCGCCGAGCACGGGCGTGCGCCAGATCCTGGCGAGGTAGTGCCAGCGGTAGCCGAGCAGGACGCCGCTGTTGATCATCGTGGCGCTGGCGAGGGCGTGGGGGTGGTCGACGGCCCAGCGCAGGCCCCACGGGCCGCCCCAGTCGTGTCCCACCAGGTGGACCCGGGTGATCCCGAGCACGTCGAGGCAGCGGGCGAGGTGCGCCGCGTACCCGTGGATCGTGTAGGCGAAGTCCGCAGGCTTGTCGGCCCGGCCGAAGCCGGGATGGTCCCAGGCGACGGCCCGGGCCAGGCGCCCGACCCGTTGGAGCAGCCGCTCCCAGTCGTGGCTCGAGCCCGGGTTGCCGTGGACGAAGACCACCGCCTCGGTCGCGTCGGGCGGGCCGGCCTGGAGCAGGGGAGCGCGGATCCCGTCGACCTCGAGCACGGTCCGCGTCAGCGTGGTGGTTGCCATCGGATGCCCTCCGTGGTCAGGCGCCGGTGTGGGACAGCGGCCGGTGGTCGCCGGGCAGGAGCGGCGGCATGCGGCCCTCCGGACCGGGCCGGCGGCGGCCGCCGGCGAGCACCCGCAGGGCGACCGCCGGGGCGAGCAGCCGCTCCGGGCGGTCGAGGAGGTTGACCACCCGCAGGAAGGCGCGGCCGACGACCGGGTCGTGGTGGGCGGCGGGGTGGAGGCGGGCCAGGTAGGCGTTGACCAGGCGGACCTTGGCGCCGCGGCGCCCCTGGACCTCGGGGAACCGCAGGTCGGCCCCGACCGCGATGTCCCACGGGACGTCGAGCAGCGCGGCGGCGCGGCGGAAGAAGCGGTGGGCGAGGCGCCCGCTCCCCTCGCCGAGGCAGCGGCGCAGCGCCAGGGCCTCCAGCGCCGCCACGGTCATCCCCTGGCCGAACACCGGGTTGAAGCTGCAGATCGCGTCCCCGACCGCGAGGTACCCCTCGGGGAAGCGGTCCAGCCGCTCGTAGCGGCGGCGCAGGCTGGACGGGAAGCGGGCCGGGACCGGCTCGCCGAGCGGCTCGGCGTCGGCGATCACCTGGTGGACGGCTGGCACCGGCAGGCGGGCGGCGTAGGCGACGAAGCCGTCGGGGTCGGCCGGCGGGCGCTCGCCGAGGTAGCCGATCAGGGTCACGATCCAGCGGTCGTCCTCCAGCGCGAGCATGAACGCCCCGCGCCGGTCCCCGGTGGCGGCGACCAGCGCCCCGAGGTCGCCGTCGAGGTGGTCGGGCCGGCGCCGGTACAGCCGGGTCATGTAGGTGACCCCGATGCGGACGTGCTCCTCGTCGGGCGGCTGGTAGCCCAGCGCCTCGAGCCATACGGGGCCGCGCGAGCCCCTTCCGGTGGCGTCCACCACCAGGTCGGCGGCCAGGACCTCCTCGGCGCTGCCGTCGGCCCGGCGGAGCACCCTGACGCCGGTGACCCGGCGGCGGTCGTCCGTGGCGGCCAGTCCCGCCACGTCGCAGCGCTCGACGACCTCCACGTTGGGCAGGTCCAGCAGCCGCCGGCGGACGTGGCCCTCCAGCAGCGGCCGGCTCACCAGCAGCCCGGGCAGGTCGCTCGGCGCCTGGCGCAGGCACAGGCCGTCGTTGTACCAGCGGACCGTGACCTGCATGTCGCCGTGCATGGCGCCCCTGGCGACCAGCTCGCCGGTCAGGCCGGGGAACAGCTCCTCGATGGCCTGGTAGCCACGCATGAGCAGGCCGTGGGCGTGGCGGCCCTGCGGGACGCCGCGGCGCTGGCCTCCCGGCGGCGGGAGCTGGTCCCGCTCGACCACGGTGACGCGCTCGTAGGCGTCGGCCAGGACCCGGGCCGCCAGCAGGCCGCCCATGCTCGCCCCGAGCACCACGGCGCGCTCGCCGATCGGTTGCATCCGTGCACCTCCCTGGGTGGGGTTGCCGTCGGGTGCACGGTGCGGCCGGGGACTGCTCACTCTCCAGACCGTTCGCTGTCCGGTTCCTGCTCACTCCGGGCCGTACAGCTCCTGGTCCCAGAGGGCCGCCACGATCCGGGCGACGCCCTGGGTCAGGTGGCGGCGGTAGGTGCTGAACGGCAGCCCGAGCAGCTCGGCGGCCTGCTCCTGGGTGGCGGCCGGGCGCAGGTAGGTGCGGTCGACGGCGCGCAGCAGCTTCTCGTCGCGCGGGTCGGCCGCCAGCCGCGCGACGGCGTCGCGGACCAGCTCGGCGAGCGCGCGCGCCGGCGGGTCCTGGCCGGCGCGCTCGCGCACCAGCCGCGACCGTGTCAGGGGGTTGGTGGCCAGCAGGTCGGGCCGGCGCAGGTCGTGCAGGGCGCGCCTGGCGGCCTCCTCGAACTCCGGCTGGGAGAGCGCCAGCAGCGGCGCCGGCCGCCGCGGACCGGCGGCGGCCGGTTGGAACTCGGCGTCCAGCTCCCGCTGGCCCATGAGCTCCAGCCACGCCGCCGCCGGCACCCGCCGCCAGTCGTGGCCGAACACGGGGTAGCGGCGGCCGCCGACCTCGAAGTCGGCCTCGGCCACCCGGTGGTAGTCCAGGTAGGCGAAGAACGGGCCCCAGTAGCCGGCGTCGGCGGGGCAGAGGAAGTCCCAGGCCAGGCGGGGGCTGCCGAGCCAGTGGCGGACGCTGGTCATGGAGGCGAGGTTGATGCCGGGCGAGGCGCGCTGGTAGCTCTCGCGGTCGACCAGGAAGCGCATCATGGTCACCTGCTCTCCCGGCCGCGGCGGCGCGTGGCGGCTCGCGTACGCCCACACGGCGCTGGTCCCCGGGTCGGCCTCGACGTCGGCGGCCGCGGCGTCGTGGAGGGACAGCACCGCCAGGTAGCCGAGCAGGTCGCCGTCGCCGGCGCGGAAGGCGACGAACGCGCCGGGCTGGCGGTCGAGCCAGCGGGCGGCCAGGGCCGCGGACTCGGCGCCCTCGTGCCGCTCGGTCATCTCCAGGATCGCCTGGTGGTCGTCGGGGGTCACCCGGTCGGGGAAGACCTGCCCGAAGCTGGTCCACTCCCAGTACGGCTGGGCGATCGGGTTGCGGCGGTGCAGGAACAGCAGGTCGAGGATCGCCCGCTGCTGCTCGCGGCCGTGGGTCCGCAGGATGCGCCCGACGATCTGGGCGCGGATGCGCCCGTGGAGGGCGGCGTACTCCTCGCGGTCGCGCCAGCGCAGGTCGACGTCGAGCACCTCGCGGGCGAGGTCGTGGGGGAACAGGCCGAACGGCCCCTGCTCCACGAACGACAGCGACCGCAGCCACTCGAAGAGCTCGTGGACGTCGTCGCGGTCCAGCGCGGCGCGCAGCAGCGACTCGGTGGTCAGCCAGGCGTGCGCGCACACCTCGAGCGCGCGGCGGTGCAGCTCGGTGGGCACGCCGGCGACGAAGCGCGCGAGCAGCTGGCGCATGACGTCGGGCAGCTGCTCGGGCTCCAGCGGGACGGCCGTGCCTCCCTGCGCCAGCACGTCGACCACCAGCGACAGGGCGAGCGGGTGGCCGTGGGTGAAGTCGAGCGCCCGCTGGTGCAGGGCGTCCGGGACGCCGGCGGCGCGCAGGTATGCCCGGGTCTCGTCGGGTCGCAGGTTGCGCAGGGAGACCACCCGCAGCAGGTCGCGCCAGCCCGCGTCGGCGCGCCAGGCCGCCGCCGGCGGGTCGCGGCCGGCGAGCACCACCAGCGTGTCCTCGGGGAGCGCCGGCAGGAACCGCTCGCGCAGCCAGTCGTCGAGCGGCGCCAGGGTCTCGTAGGTGTCCAGCAGCAGCACCGCGCGCCCGCCGCCGCCCAGGGCCAGCTCGGGCGCGTCCTGCTCGGCCAGGCCGAGCGCGGCGCGCAGCGCCGCCAGGAAGCCGGACGGCGACGGCTCGAAGTTGTGCGCGTCCAGCAGCACGGTGGTGGCCTCGGCCGCCTGGGCGGCGTCGGCGAAGGCCCGCAGCAGCGCGGTCTTGCCGACCCCGCCGGGGCCGTGGACGTGCAGGACCGTGAAGGCCGGCTGCGGCGCGTCGAGGGCCGTGCGGAACAGCTCCAGCTCCGCGTTGCGGCCCAGGAACCAGCGGTGCCTGGCCCGCTGGAGCCGCTGCCCGACGGTCCGTCTCGCGGGTGCCTGCCTGTGGGCCGTGGTGTCGCCCATGTGGTCCCCCAGCCCGGCCGGATCGCCTGCTCCGGGCCAACCGGGTGCGCACAGTCAACCACCCCGCTGGCACGGTGGGACAGGGCGACCACCGATCGGCCCGATCCGGTCAGGCCGGCTGGACGCTGGCGGCGTTCAGGTGGTCGACGATCTCGTCGACGGCGCGGTCGGCCCGGTCGTGGGGGACCTGGCAGGTGCCGGCGTTGGCGTGCCCGCCGCCGCCGTAGGACAGCATCAGCGCGCCGATGTCCGCGCCGGAGCTGCGGTTGAGGATCGACTTGCCGACCGCGATCACGGTGTTCTGGCGCTGCTTGCCCCAGATGATGTGGGCCGACACCGAGCAGTCCGGGTACAGGGCGTACACCATGAAGCGGTTGCCGGCGTGGATGGTCTCCTCGGGGCGCAGGTCGACGACGGCGACCGTCCCGCGCACGCTGGTGCAGCGCCGGAGCTGCGCGACGAACAGCTCGGACTGCGCGTGGTACAGCTCGACCCGCTCGGCGACGTCCGGCAATTGAAGGATCTCCTCCACGCCGTGGCGCGAGCACTCGTCGATGAGCTGCATCATGAGCTGGTAGTTGGAGATCCGGAAGTCGCGGAACCGGCCCAGCCCGGTGCGGCTGTCCATGAGGAAGTTCAGCAGCGTCCAGCCGCTCGGGTGCAGGACCTCCTCCAGGCTGTACTGGGCCGAGTCGGCCTGGTCGACGGCCCGCATCAGCTCCTCGGACACGTTGGGGAACCGCTCCCGCCCGCCGTAGTAGTCGTACACGACCCTGGCCGCCGACGGGGCCCGCGGGTCGATGACGTGGTTGGGGGCGATGCGGAGGTTGCGGAGCGTCTCGCTGAGATGGTGGTCGAAGACCAGATGCGCCTGCGGCGAGTACGGCAGGTTGGTGGTGATGTCGCCGGGCCCGATCGGCACCGCCCCGTCCTGGACGTCCTTGGGGTGCACGAAGGCGATGTCGTCGACCAGGTCCAGCGCCTTCAGCAGCACGGCGCAGACCAGTCCGTCGAAGTCGCTCCTGGTGACCAGGCGGTATCGCTCGGCAGCCATGGTCTTCTTGTCGGTCGCCCGCCACCGCCGCTTGACGGGCGGGTCCGATGCCGTTCCGTGACACTTCGGGCATGCAACGGTGACCGGGGGCGGACCTGTTCGTTACCTAGGTCGTCGAGACTACGGCCCGTCGATGCGCCGCACCGACACGCGGCGACGGGGGATGGCGCGGGCTGGGGGGTTCGCGCCAGAGCAGCAGGAGGGGGACCCAATGCAGCTCAAGGAGATCGCCACGTGGTGGCAGCAGCGCAGGCTGGCCCGGGAGGCCCGCGCCGCGTTCGACTCGGCCGCCGCCCGAGAGCTCTACGAGGCCCTTGACGAGGCCTCGATGCTGGCGCCGAGGCGCTGAGCGCACCGACACCTGACGGGCCGGGCGAATCGCCCGGCCCGTTCGGCGTCCTGTGGCAGAGTGACACCATGAGCATGCCGAGCCGCCGGATCGGCGGCGTCAAGGTGAGCGCCGTCGGGCTCGGCGCGATGCCGCTGTCGCTGGCGGGCAGGCCCGACGAGGCCCAGGCCCTCCGCACCATCCACGCCGCCCTCGACGCGGGCGTCACCCTGATCGACACCGCGGACGCCTACTGCCTGGACGATCCCGACGTGGGCCACAACGAGCGGCTGATCGCCAAGGCCCTGGCCGCCTGGCCGGGCCGCGACGGGGTGCTGGTGGCCACCAAGGGCGGCCACACGCGCCCCGGTGGCGACTGGGACCTCGACGGCCGGCCGGAGCACCTGAAGCGGGCCTGCGACGCCAGCCTGCGCGCCCTCGGGGTCGAGGCGATCGGCCTGTACCAGTTCCACCGGCCGGATCCCAAGGTGCCGTTCACGGAGTCGGTGGGCGCGCTGGCCGAGCTGCAGGCCGCCGGCAAGGTGCGCATGGTCGGCCTCTCCAACGTCAGCGTCGACCAGATCGAGCAGGCCCGCCGGATCGTCGAGGTGGCCAGCGTCCAGAACGAGTTCTCGCCGCGCTTCCGCCGCTCCGAGGGCGAGCTTGCCTG
>Ga0081538_10001924_pt1 | contig 20813 bp, 19 predicted proteins | sample TabmetS5T2R1_FD_71022 | JGI IMG/M metagenome (GOLD analysis project Ga0081538, IMG submission 71022) | Tabebuia heterophylla rhizosphere microbial communities from the University of Puerto Rico - S5T2R1 | ecosystem: Host-associated > Plants > Roots > Rhizosphere ...
GAGCCCCGGTTCACCGGCGCTGTAACGCTTGTCGTCCTTGCCGATCAGCTGCGTCCAGCCGGTATAGAACAGCACGACGTCACCGCGTTCAATACCCGTCACGCCCTGGCGCTGCAGTGCCCCCTCGATCTCGACGCGGTTGAATGCGGTGCCTTCCTTGACGATGTCGGTATTGAAGAAGCCGGCCATGTCGAGCAGCACCGCGCGGGTAGCGATCGCCGGCACGTGTTCGATGCCGAGCCTGCCGAGCCCGTCGGCCTTGACGAAATCAGCCGCTTTATTGCAGTTGTAGTACACGTTGTCGATGCCGACATGGCCGAGCCCGTCCAGTTGTGAGCCAATGCCGACCCAGCCCGAGATGATGTCGTCGTTGTACGTGGTCTTGCTTGGCCCGAGAGAGTTCCCTGCGACTTGGCCCGGCTGCACGACTGTCAGGCTGAACGTGCGCGGCGGAAACGCTGGGGTGTGCTTGTTGGTCTCGATGCCGAGCCGGTACGCCTTGCCGCGCGTAATCAGCTTGGCAGCGGCAAGCGTTTTTTCCAATGTCACGTAGTGCAGGTTGCCGACCTGATCGTTGGGGCCGAACGTCGACGGAAAGCAGGTCTGTGGCCCTTGCGCCTGCGCGGGACCCGGAAGTAGGGTAAGCACGCAGATGACGATCCATACGAGCGGGCATAGGGATTGCTTCATGGCTCATCTCCTCGGTTACCGGCGCCGTGATTGTTATGAGGTAGATGCACGCACGGCTGACGTGCTAAGTGCGGGGCCATTCGCCCAACGCTACGCTTCAGGCGCGGTGGGCGAGGGGTGCGCAGCCCGCTCGATCCGCGCTGAGCAGCGTGCAGCACCACCCATGACGCCCCGCACCCCCACTCAAACCCTCTCCCGGAGGGTCAGGGAATAAAGGGTACAGTTTAGGAGAAAGATCGGAAGAGCAGAGTGGCGTTGGTGCCACCGAACCCGAAGGAGTTACACATAGCGGTACATATAGAGACCTGGCGCGCGGTATTCGGGACGTAGTCCAGGTCACACTCGGGATCGGGATACTGATAATTGATGGTGGGCGGCAGCACCCCGTGGCAGAGCGCTAAGAGCGTAAAGATAGACTCGACGGCCCCAGCAGCGCCAAGCATGTGGCCGGTCATCGATTTCGTGGCACTGATGGGCAGCGTCGACGCCCGGGCTTTAAATACCGTCTTGATGGCCATCGTTTCCGCTACATCGCCGGCTGGGGTCGACGTGGCATGAGCATTGATGTAGTCTACCACATCAGCGGACACGCCAGCATCACGTAGGGCATTGGCCATACAGCGCGCTGCCCCAGCCCCGTCCGGGCATGGTGCGGTGAGATGGTACGCATCGCCAGCGCTCCCGTAGCCGATAATTTCGCCATAGATGTGAGCCCCACGACGACGGGCATGTTGCAGTTCTTCCAGGATGAGCGTACCGGCTCCCTCAGCCATCACAAAACCGTCGCGTTCACGATCAAAGGGGCGGCTGGCCTCCTGGGGGACTGTCGTGTTCGATGACAGCGCCCGCATGTTGCCGAAGGCACTCACGGCCAGCGGCGTGATGACCGCTTCAGTGCCGCCGGCAATCATCACGTCCGCAGCACCGCGGACAATGGTATGAAAGGCTTCACCAATGGAGTGCGCGCCAGCAGCACAGGCCGTGACGCTGCTATTATTTGGCCCGGTCGCCCCGAAACGCATAGACACGTGTCCGCTCGCGAGATTGCCGAGGAGCATAGCCGGAAAGAGGGGAGAGACGCGGTTAGGTCCTTTCTCTAGGAGGGTTTTATGCACGGCTTCCAGGGATTCCAACCCACCAAAAGCCGTGCCAATGTACACGCCGACGCGGTCCGCCATGCTCTCCGTGATGGTCAGCCCCGCGTCTTGGATGGCTTCCTGACTCGCTGCCAGAGCAAAGTGGACGAAGCGATCCATGCGGCGCAAGTCGCGTTTGTCGATATAGTGCTCAGGAGTAAAATCCTGCACTTCCCCGGCAATCTGAGCCGGATACTCGTGCGCGTCAAAGCGGGTAATCTGGCCGATGCCCGACACCCCCTGACAGAGCTTTTCCCAGATGGTATCAATGCTGAGACCCAGGGGGGTAACCGCCCCGAGTCCAGTGACTACCACACGTCTCTCCATGGGCTCCTCTCCCTACACTACTTTCCAGGCTGGCCCTCACGTGTCTCCCAAGCAGTAGATGTGGAATGTGAGAGCGAGTATAACGTCCAGACCTGTGCCCTCTACACAGACAGCGCACAACAGTATAGCATGGGTGTCCGCAGATACCAGCAAACTCTTGCAGAGAAAGGGCTACATATGGGAGCGCCTCTGACACGCGTGCGGGTGCAACAATGCCGGCAACACGGTAAGAGTGAGTAGGGGTACAGGCCGCCATCGTCATCGACGGTACAGGCGTTGGTGCTGCCGGCGTGAGCGGCGGCATCCCTGCCGCTCTCGATCACGCCATGGCTGAGGCCGCCGTACGCGCAGGGGAAGGCACAGCGCCGGGCGGCGCTCAGGCAAGCTGCGGTTGGACCTTCTGCATGAATGTCTCCATAGTTGCCAGGGTGCCATTATACGATTGCGTGGAGGTCTCGAACACGACGTGCTCAACCCCAATCTCCTGGAAGGCACCGAGAGCATCTACAATAGCCCCGACGCTGCCGCTCATCGGCATACGGGGAGGGCGCCCAGGGCGCGGGGGATAGGACAGCACCCGGTCAGAGACGCCCGCGATGGACAAATCGGTGCGGGCGGAGAAGACTGGTTGCCCTTGACGCCCATGCTTCTCCCAGAGCTCCCGCACATGGGCACAGCCTGGGGCCATGGCTGCCGCATTCAGGCTGCTGGTGTGCCAGCCGTCGCCAAGTTCGGCGACGCGCCGCCGCGCCCGGGCACTATTGCCGCCGACCCAGATCGGTGGTCCTGGCTGCTGCACCGGGCGTGGCGAAGCCTGCATATCGGCGTACTGGTAAAACGTGCCCTGGTGGTGTACCACCTCGCGGCTCCAGAGAGCACGGATGATCCGTAAGCTTTCATCGCTCAGCGCCCCGCGCTCGGCAAAGGGGACTTTGAGGGCGCGAAACTCCTCTTCCATCCAGCCCACGGCAGCGCCAAAAATCAGCCGCCCATGCGAGAGTTGATCAATGGTCGCCAGCATCTTGGCCACAATGATGGGATTGCGGTAGGGCAGAATAATCACGCTCGTACCCAGGCGCACGCGTGACACCACTGCGGCCAGGTGGCTCAGCAGCGCTAACGGTTCGAGCATATTGTCACGATAGATAATCTCCATGGTGCGGGGCACAAACACATGATCCGTCACCCATACCGAGGCAAACCCTAGCTCTTCAGCGCTCCGCGCCACTCCGAGGATGCGCTCGATCTCTACCGGCTTGCCATAATGCGGCACGCATATACCGAATTCCACGGTGTTTCCCCTTCTCTGTGCTCAGTAGCCGCGACACTGCGGCGTCCGTTTTTCCAGAAAGGCCCGCCACCCGAGCAGTGGTGCAGCCATGTGTTCTCCGGTAGAATGTCCCCTCTCCGTCTGGGAGAGGGTTTTATCACAGGGTGAGGGGCTTTGTCCCAGGACCTGCAGGGCCCCTCAGCCCGGCGCTTTCCCGTGGGGAGAGGGCGCTATGGGCTCTCCCTGGTTGTGTGCTTGTGCTCTATGCAGACGCACTACTTGACCACGGAATAGGTATTCCCCCAGTGGTCTTCGTAGACAAAATCAGCGAGTGACCCACGCCCGACTGGACCAAAGCGTCCCATGGGATAGCCGATGGGGAGAATGGCGTAGGAATGGACGCCGGGTGGCAAACCCATAGCCGCTTCAACCTCGGCCTCGTAGAGCAGGTGTCGGGTCGTGAGTGTGGCGCCCAGGCCCAGCGCACGGGCCGCCAGCAGCATGTTCTGCACGGCAGGGTAGATCGAGGCCCCGGAGGAGCGCGTCGGTGTAGAAGTCCCCTCATCGAGGCAGGCGACAATCCACACGGGAGCCTCATGAAAATGGTCCGTCAGATACTCGACGGCGCCATGCTGGCGCATGTATCTCTCAGGAGTGACACCGGGGGGAGGAGCACTGTTGCGATAACGTGGCCCTACCACCTCGTCGAAGGCCCGTTTATAGAAGTGTTGGACGCGCTCTTTAATGGCGCGATCTTTAATCACCAGAAAGCGCCAGGTCTGGCGATTGCCCCCATTGGCCGCGGCGATCCCAGCCTCAAGGATCTTGCGGATCAGCTCGTCAGGTACCGGGTCAGGCTTCAGCCGGCGCATGGCCCGTGTGGTGTGGATAATATCGAAGATGTCGGTACTGCTGTCGGCCATACAATGCTCCTTCTAGAACAGGTGATGTGTACTGGCTGCATATCGTAAACTATTAGCCTGTATGACGCCATCCAAACCTCCTGGCTGGGAGGTGCACTGAGACTTACACACAGAGAGGAACCACGCATGCCAGATCTTACTGCACTAGCCGCCTCACTTGGAGCCCTCCTGAAAGACAGAGGGCAGACGGTCGCCGTCGCTGAGTCAGCAGCGGGAGGCTTAATTTCTGCTGCGCTCGTTGCTGTGCCTGGCGCTTCGGCATATTACCTGGGCGGCAGCGTCATCTATACGCAAGCCTCGCGGCGCGGCATTCTGCACATGCCAGACGAAGCCTATACCGGCATGCGCGCCAGCACCGAACCCTACGCCCTGCTCAACGCACGCACGATTCGCGAGCACGTGGGGGCGACCTGGGGTCTGGGTGAGACGGGTGCGAGTGGCCCCACGGGCAATCGCTATGGTGATGACGCCGGCCACGCCTGCATCGCCGTGGCCGGTCCGGTCGAGCGTACGGCTACTATAGAGACCAGAGTGGCGAATCGTGAAGCCAATATGTGGATGTTCGCTAGAGCCGCCCTGGAGTTGCTCGAAGCGTGCCTCAAGGCCCAATAAGCCCTGCGAGGGCACGCGTAGGGCTGCGGTGGCGCCTCACGTACGCTCCAGAAAAAATTGTCGTGTGTGCCGTGGTTCCTCGCCGGTAGTCTGAGACAGCGTTGTACGTAGGCGTGCCAGATCTTCCGGCGTATCAACGTCAAACCAGGCGGGGAGCCAGGCCACGCGGAGGCCCAGGACCTCCGCACGTCGGACGGTCTCTGGCAAGACAGCCGATGTGCTCCAGGGCATGTCTATGAAGAGATCGCGGTGCATGGCCCGTAGACCAATCAAATAATAGCCACCGTCATCGCTCGGTCCAATGACCACATCGACGTCAGGCCTGGTAAGCAGCGCGATGGCCTGCTGCAAGCAGTGCGTCGGCAGGGTTGGGGTGTCGCTATCAATGGCCATCGCCCCGATGCATCCCAGGTGCAAGCAATACTCCAGGCTGTGGATCAGGCGCTCCCCGAGGTCAGTCCCTTGCTGTGCGATGCGGGTAAAATCTGGCGCGACATCGACAAAAAAGTCCTCTCCTGAGGCCGGCGTATAGGCAATGGCCGGTCTGGCAGAGGTGAGCGTCCGCACCTGCGCAATCTTATCGCACAGGAAGGCACGACAGAGAGCCGCCGCTTGCCACGGCGTCAATGGGGGGCAGAGTCGCGTTTTGACCTGCCCGGGGTATGGGGCTTTCGCCATGATCATGACGGCAGTGTGTGCCATGAGAGAGCACCCTCTTGTAGCATGGACCAGTTAGAAAGCAGAGCTCGCCGGTCGTGCGCACAGGGCGGTGAGCGCCTCAGGGTCAGTCACCGGGAGAGAACACGTGAAGTTGTGACACACGTATACCGTGGCTTTGCCATCCACCTGCGCTTTCCCAGCGAGCACGTCACGCAGTAATGGTAGCGCCTCGAGCGCCGCTGTTACGTGCTGCGGATCGATCTGGAAGAGGACTTTATTGGGGATGTACTGCTGATGTAGAGCCCGTAGCATGGCCTGGGTATCCTCGGCATCTGGTGTGCCAATGAGGACGATTTCCTGTGGTTTCCGCACATAAAAATCCAGGGTTGTGAGCAGGCTGCCAACGCCAAAAGGCTGTTGCTCCATATGCTGCCGTACAAGATACAGAAGCTGTTCAGCCCGCTGCAGGTAGTCGGCTTTGCCGGTGTAATGATACAGACGCAAGAGCGTCCTGGTGGCCACCGACGTGCCTGAGGGAATGGCCTGGTCATACACCGATTTCGTGCGCTCGATGAGCGTCTCGTGACTCTTACCAGTGAAGAAAAAGCCCCATTGTTCCTCGTCCCAGAACTCCTCGAGCAGCGTGTTGATCAACTGTTGTGCCAGATCAAAGTACGCTGGTGTGAAGGTCGCCTCAAAGGCATCGAGGAGTGCGGCAGCGAAGAAGGCATAATCATCCAGATAGCCGTTGAGCTTCGCCTGCCCATCCTTATAGACGCTCAGCAGCCGGCCGTCGCGCAGCATATGCCCTTGCAGGAAAGTGATGGTATCGCGCACCGCCTGCAGTGCTTCCGTATCCCCCAGGACACTATAGGCCTGCACCATGCCAGAGAGCATCAAACCATTCCAGGAGGTCAGAATCTTTTCATCTCGAAACGGTTTCACGCGCTGCTCACGGGCCGCAAACAGCCTAGCCCTGGACGACTCAATGCTCGCGGCCACCTCATCCAGCGGCTTGTTAAACATTTTTGCAGTCTGGTCGAGCGATACAGTGAGATGCGGGATGTTGTTGCCATGCTCCCAATTGCCAGTGCCGGTGATGTCATAATAGCGGCAGAACAATCTCGAGGCTTCGCCCAGCAGCGCATCCACCTCGGCCTTGGTCCAGACAAAGAATTTCCCCTCCTCTCCCTCACTGTCGGCATCTTGCGTGGCGTAGAATCCACCTTCAGGAGCCAGCATTTCGCGCTTGATGTAGGTCAGCGTTTCCTGGGCCACTCTGGCGTAGAATTCGTCGTGGGTGATCTGGTACATGTGCAGATACAGTGGCAAGAGCTGGGCATTGTCATACAGCATCTTTTCAAAGTGCGGCACCAACCAGCGATCATCGACAGAATAGCGATGAAATCCACCTCCGAGATGATCGTAGATACCCCCGCTGGCCATCTTGCGCGTGGCCAGCTTGGCCATGTTGAGGAAGTTTTCATTGCTACTGGCATGCCAATAGCGCAAGAGATATTCCAGGTTCGAGGGATTGGGGAATTTGGGCTGGGTGCCGAAGCCACCGTGTACCATGTCAAAGTTATTCGCCAGAGCCCGGGCCGCATTTGTGAGAATATCGGGCGACAGTTCGCCCGGGCTCGCTGTAAGGCTCGAGAGTTTTTGCAGACCCTCACGAATCTGCTGAATACTTTTCGTGACTTCGTCTGGGCGACGATGGTAGGCGTCTGCGACTGCAGCCAGTATGCGTGGGAATCCAGGACGGCCATAGCGATCTTCAGGAGGAAAATACGTGCCACCGTAGAAGGGCTCTTGCTCCGGTGTGAGGAACATCGTCAGCGGCCAGCCCCCCTGGCCAGACAGCATTTGCACGACGTTCTGGTAAATGTGGTCGAGATCAGGGCGCTCTTCACGGTCCACCTTGATGCTCACAAAATGCTCATTCATGATGGCCGCGATGCTCTCGTTCTCGAAGGACTCGTGTTCCATGACATGGCACCAGTGGCACGCGGAGTAACCAATAGAGAGCAGGAGAGGTTTGTTTTCAGCACGCGCTTTCTCGAATGCTTCGGCACCCCAGGGAAACCAGTCTACCGGGTTATGGGCGTGCTGGAGTAAATACGGACTGGTTTCGTGGATGAGACGATTGGTATATTGCCTGCTCATGATAAACCTTTCGGCACTACAGAGCCTATGTGCTTTTGCAGAAGGGCCGCAACTCGTACATGGTCATGTTGATGTTGCACTAGTGGCGGACCCGATGTGTGTGCACCAATACTGTGCCCTCTCTAAGAGAGCTATACAGGTATTATCTGGATCGCAGACGGCCCTGTCAATGTACGCAGGCGTAGAGCGTCGTGGTCCCAGAGTGACTTTTGCAATATTGCCGCTATACTATTGCCGTGCGTCTGAGACTCTCTGTGCTCATATCGTCATTTTCGGCAAGCGTTGTCTTTCTGAGCAGAAAGGGCGTATCCACATGAAGCCACTTCGGATTGCTGCTCTGGTCAAGCAAATCCCGCGGTTTGAAGAGATGCAACTCGGTCCGGACGGCCGCTTGAAGCGTGATGGGGTCGAGTTAGCCATGAACCCCTACTGTCTGCGGGCGGTGAGTAAAGGTGTAGAACTGGCCCAAAAGACCGGGGGGAGTTGTACCGTGATTTCCCTGGGTCCACCTGCAGCGGAAGACGTTGTACGCTGGGGTGTCGCCGGGGGAGCCGATCGCGGGATTTTAATTTCGGATCCGGCGTTTGCCGGCTCAGATACACTCGCAACTGCACGTGCTCTGGCCGCAGCGATCACCAAAGAAGGCCCTTTTGATCTGATTCTCGTGGGGAAAAATTCCGTCGATGCCGATACCGGTCAGGTCGGCCCTGAGCTGGCGGAGCTTCTGGGCTATCCTTTCGCCTCTGCAGTGCGCACGCTGGACCTGGCGGACGATGTCCTGCACCTGGGGTGTGAGTATGACGATGCCTGGGCAGAGGTCGAGATCTCCTTGCCAGCGGTCCTGGCCACGGCCGAGCGTCTGTGCGCACCAGTCAGAGCAGAACCAGAAGAACGCGCAGCAGTGGCGCCGCAGAAGCTGGCCAGGTTGTGCGCCGCAGACCTCGGTGCAGGGCCATGGGGGCAAGCTGGCAGTCCGACCTGGGTCGGTGAGACCAAATTGCTGGAAATCAACCGGGCACGCCAGATGCTGCAGGGCTCACTCCCAGAACAAATTGCGCAGGCCGTCTCGCTTATCAAAGCCCGCGGGGCCCTGGCCGCGACCACCCAGACTGCCGGCCAGAGTGTCGCCCCGGCAGCGACGCACCCTGCGGCAACAGTGGTGGTCCTTCTGGAACCCGAGCGCCTGGGGAGCGCGCGTGAGCTACTCAGTGCCGCCTCACAGCTGGCGGCGCGTCTTGGTGCCAGAGTTGTAGCGGTGCAGGCTGAAGCCACGGGGACCCCAACTCCAGAAGACCTTTCAGCGTGGGGCGCAGATCATCTTGTCGTCATACAGCGGGCGGCGGCGGCGGAAGATGTGGCGCAATGCGTCGCGGACTGGAGTAGCACGCACCGCCCGTGGTCTATCCTGGCACCGAGCACGACGTGGGGACGTGAGGTCGCCTCACGCGTCGCAGCACGGCTGGGCGCCGGACTGACAGGCGATGCCATCCAACTTGAGGTGAACGACAATCGCCTGGTGAGTTGGAAGCCAGCGTTTGGTGGACGGCTCGTCGCCGCTATTCGCGCCACCTCACCGCTGCAGATGGTGACCGTACGCCCCGGTGTGCTACCTCGCCTGACGCCGCGTGCACCAGCGCGACCGTCTGTGGAAGTCCTGACCGTCACTTCGCGAGGCCGCATACGTCTGGTGTCACGCCAGCAAAATGATCAGCTCGATGCTCTGGCCCTCGCCACCCGCGTCGTAGGCGTGGGGGCTGGGATTCCTCCGGAACGCTATGAGGACCTTACCCCCCTGCTGCGCGTGCTCAACGCCGAGATGGCCACGACCCGGAAAGTAACCGACCAGAACTGGTTACCGCATTCACGCCAGGTGGGCATCACGGGGCGCAGCATTGCGCCCAATTTATATGTTGCCCTGGGGATAAGCGGCAGGTTTAACCACCTGTGTGGCATTCAAGCCGCCGGCACCATTGTGGCGATTAACTCCGATGCGCAGGCGCCCATTTTTGCGGAGGCCGATATTGGTATCGTGGCCGATTGGGCGGCGTGCGTTCCCCTCCTGGTCAAGGCTTTTGAGGAGGCGTGAGGGGAGTAGAGAACGCCGGCGGCGGGGCGGGTCCACCGAGGAGTAAGACGTGGTAGACGTCCTGAGCCGCGGCGGCACATTCCAGGCAATGAATACGTTCGAGGGTAGCGTTCAGCGCTGGGCAATGCAGGCGTAACACGCGTATGGCCGTGACGGGCATGCCCTCTTCGTGAAACTCAGCACGGAGACACGCATGCGTGGTGAAAAATTGCTGGATGAGGCGGTTGATGTCCCGCCCGCCGACAGGCAACAATTGCCTCTCAGCCTGATAGGTGGAGAGGGTGCGCCAGGCACCTAGCCAGCGGCGCTGGCGCGGTACCGCCAGACGTTTGAAATAGGCTTGACCGGCTTCACGAAACAGGAGATCGCGCAAGAGTTCCTTGACCGTGATCAGATCAAAGTCGAGTTGCACCCTTGCCTGGGGTGGCGGCGATACGCGCCTCATAGCCTTCCCTCAATCAGCGGAGCTGGCAGGCCCGGAGGTCAATAGCCAGGGATTGAAATGCCGCAAAGGTGATGTCCGTGACTGGCAGCTTGTAGGCGGTGCACACAGCCTCAAATATGTCTACGTAGCTGGAGACCAACCGTGCGTCGAAGTCGAGTCCTAGCGCGGTCACCATAGCCCTGATGGCCTCCTGAGGTCCCTCGATCTCCATAAAGGTCCCGAATGGCACTTCGTCGAGGACGATCTCGGCCTCCTGGTAGGTAAAAGTTTCCCGGTATTTTTCAAAACGCAGCGACAGGGCAAAACCGAGCTTTGTGAGTATGGCGTGGGCCTGGGCAAAGTCACTCACCTCGACCTCATACTCCTGCATAATTTTGAAATCTACATGGTGGTGTGTCGGAGGCTCCTTATACGTGATACGATTGCGTCGATCACGGCGCAAGCGTAATACACGGCCCTGGTGTCTCAACTGTGCGTCTGGGGTATCAAACAGGAGGTTCTCTTCGTATGTACGGGGCGTGGTGAGCGTAGCACCGAGGGCCATCAGACGCTGGCGCATGGCCACCAGATCCTCGACAAGGAATTTCACTTCAATTTCTTCGTGACGCATAGGGACTCCTGCAGTACTCTGTTGCTTCCGGAGACATTGACAGGCGTGACACGTCGAGTGTAGTAGCATCGTACTGCGGCGAGCGCAGTATCGTCAACTAGAGGCAGAGAGGGGGATGCTATGCGAGGGGATCATAATAGTTTGGGGCGGGACCTCCCAGATGCGCCTATGCCCAGCCCTCCGAGAGGGTTAGTGATCATTGGGGTGCTGGTGCTGTTGGGCGCCGTTATGCTGTTGACCATGTTTTATACGGTTGAAGCTGATGAAGTGGCCGTGGTGCAGCGCTTCGGCAAGTACACACGCCGGGAAGAACCAGGGCTACGCTACAAACTGCCCTTTGGGGTGGAAACGGTGCGTAAGGTGAAAGTGCAACGGGTCTTCAAAGCAGAGTTTGGCTTCCGTACCGAAGAGCCTGGGGTGCGCTCACGCTTTAGTCAGCGCTCGTTCCACGAGGAGTCACTCATGCTCACCGGCGACCTCAACGTGGCTGAAGTCCAATGGATCGTGCAGTTCCGTACTATCGACCCCGTCAAGTACCTTTTTGGGAATCGGAATCCGGCCCTGGCGCTGAGCGATGTCGCGCAAATCGTCATGCGTTCGGTGGTGGGAGACCATACGGTCACCGAGGTTCTCACGGAACGCCGCGGCGAAATTGCGCAGCAGGTACAGGTGAAAATGCAAGAGCTCCTCAACCTCTATGAGACGGGTTTGCGCGTCGAAACCGTGCAAATGCAAAGTGTGACACCACCCTCGGACGAGGTCAAACGTGCCTTCAATGAGGTCAATGAGGCCCAGCAGGAGCAATCACGCAAGACCAACGAAGCGGTCCAGGCCTTCAACCAGGAAGTGCCCCGCGAGCGTGGGGAGGCTGAGCGCACCATTGCCAAGGCCGAGGGGTATGCAATCAATCGCACCAATACGGCCAAGGGTGACGTAGCGCGCTTTAACTCTCTCCTGGCAGAGTATCATAAGGCGCCGGAGGTGACACGGCGCCGCCTCTATCTGGAGACGATGCGCGAACTCCTCCCGGCAGTGAAACAAGTGTACGTGTTCGATGCTGATCAGCCGTCGTCTATCTTGCCTTTCCTGGATCTGCAGCGTGGCGAGATGGCCCCCGTGGCCCCGGCAGGGAAGGAGAAGTAATATGAATCGCATTGCGGCCCCTCTGATCATGCTGGTAGTGCTGGTGCTGCTCATCGCCGGTGGAACGTTTTATAAAGTAGACGAGACCGAGCAGGTGGTGGTCACCCAGTTCGGAGAACCCGTGCGGGGTCCCATCACCACCCCTGGGCTGAAGCTCAAAGTGCCCTTTATCCAGACGATACGGCGTTTTGACAAACGTGTCATAGAGTGGGATGGATTGCCGGGCCAGATCCCCACGCAGGATAAGCGGTTTATCGTGGTGGACACGACGGCGCGCTGGCGTATCTCCGATCCCCTGCGCTTTTTGCAATCAGTGGGCGACGAGCGTTCAGCCCATAGTCGTCTCGACGACCTGATTAATTCCGCGGCGCGCGATGTCATCAGTAGTCATCTGTTGATCCAAACGGTGCGCACGTTTGCCCGAGAACTGCCACCCGATGAGTCTGACGAGGGCAGTGACGAACCGCGGACTGTCCCCGCGGCGAAGCCTGATGCGGCAGTACTCCCCACAGCGAAGGACGTGGCTCCAGAAGAGCGTCTGGGGCGTGATAGACTGACCGAGTTTATGGTGAAACGGGCGCGCGAGAACATGGCTAATCTGGGTATTGAACTCATTGATGTGCGCATCAAGAGTGTCAACTACGTGCGTGAGGTGGAGCAGCGGGTCTACGAGCGCATGATTTCTGAACGCCGGCGTATTGCCGCGCGCTTCCGCTCGGAAGGCGACGGCGCCAGCGCCAAGATTCGTGGCGAGAAGGAGCGCGAGTTAGACCGCCTGCGCTCGGAGGCGTATCGCAAAGCCCAGGACATCATCGGCAAGGCAGACGCGGAAGCCGCCCGCATCTATGCCGAAGCGTATGGCCAGGACCCAGAGTTCTATGCATTTTATCAGACCTTGGAGGCGTATAGACAAACGCTCCAGAAAAACTCGAGTTTGCTGGTGACAACGGACGGCGATTTCTATCGCTATCTGAAATACGTCGATGGCAAGCTGCCGCAATCCATGGCAAAGGATGGCAAGCCCTGAAAACGAGGGAGAGAGGGGGAGAATGAGAGAGGGGGAGATGAGGTGTTTCCCTCGCCCCCTCACCCCCTCTCTGCCTCTGCCTGGAGCGTCGCAGCCAGTGCCACATCGAGCTCGAGCGCCGGTGCAATATCCCATTGCACGAGATCCATAAAGGGTGTGATCAACTCTAAGAGGTCGGACGGCTCATCCGTCTCAAGGACATACACTAAGGCATCCTGGGTGCGGCCGGGACGGATCAGACTGGTGACGAGCGCAGGGCTATTAGCAAGCGGCGCCTGTTCGGCAACCAGACGCAGCACTTCGGCCGTCTTCTCACCGGGAAATGAACCGGTGGCAATGAAACGCAGGCGATGGCTCCCTGACGCCATGCGAGGAGGTTCACGTTGGGCGAGGGCCACCTCCAACGCCGTCAAGATCAACTCTTCTGTCGTGGCGTGCAAACGATGCGCCAGCTGGCGCATGAGGTCCAGGCCTACATGCGGCTGTTCATGAATGAGCTGGAGAAACGCCTCCTGGTCGATCTCGACGACTTCTGTCTCTTCCACCGCGCGTATGGTGGCATTGCGCTGCGCCCCGGTGAGCAGACTCAAATCGCCAGCGTACTGGCCAACGCCTAATGTCGCGATGACTTTGTCAGCACCCTGGATCACGCGCTTGGAGATTTGCAGACTCCCGTGCACCACAAAATACATGGTGTCACCAAAGTCACCCTCCTGGCAGAGGGCCGCGCCGGCCGGCACATGCCGGCGCTTGTAGCGGTCACTGACCATCCAATCGCTCGTCGCCACCTTACATCCTTTCCAGGTACTGGCGGTAAATGTCCTTATCGACCGCCTTACGATATGCCTCCTGAGGCGCGATCTGCTTGCTGCGGAGGAGTTCGAGGATGGCTTGATCCATGGTTTGCATGCCCTCGCGACGACCCGTCTGGATCAACGAGGGGATCTGATGCGTTTTGCCTTCCCGAATCAGATTGGCCAGGGCTGTCGTACCGACCAGAATCTCGACCGCGACCACCCGCCCCTGACCATCGGCCCGCACCAGCAGTTGCTGGGCAATGACGCCTTTGAGCGTCTCTGCCAGCATGGTGCGGATCTGGCTCTGCTGTTCCGGAGGAAAGACATCAATGAGGCGGTCCACCGTGGAGGCTGCGGTCCGTGTATGCAAGGTGCCAAAGACCAGATGGCCTATCTCAGCAGCGGTAATGGCGAGCGAAATGGTTTCGAGGTCGCGCAACTCCCCCAGTAAGATAATGTCGGGGTCTTCACGTAAGACAGCCCGCAGAGCCGCCGCAAACGACGTGGTATGCGCCCCCACCTCACGCTGGGTCACCAGACTCTTCTTGTTCGGATGGATAAACTCCAGCGGATCCTCAATGGTGACAATGTGCTTGTCACTTTCCTGGTTGATGTGATCGATGATCGCCGCCAGTGTCGTTGATTTCCCACTGCTCGTAGGGCCAGTGACCAGAACCAATCCCTGCTCCAGCCGCACCAGTGCATAGACCACCTGTGGCAGGCCGAGCTCTTCGAGGCTGTAGAGACGGCTGGGCAGGAGACGAAAAACCGCGCCAACCCCTTTATGCTGGCGGAGAAGATTGACTCGAAAGCGTCCGACGTGCGGGATTTCATAGGCGAAATCGAGATCACTGCGCGCCTCGAAAATCTGCCGTTGGCTTTCGGTGAGGATGGCGAGCAAGGCCGCTTCATACCCATCATGGCCGTCGACCTCCGGGAGTGGCTGGAGACGTCCATGCAAGCGCATCAGGGGCGGTGACCCAGCCCGCACATGCAGATCCGAAGCCCCACACGCCAGTGCCCGCTCTAACAAGCAGTCAATCTGGGCCACGTGCCATGTTCCCTCAGACTCACAACACACCAGGCAACATAAAATAAGGCAGGTACACAGCCCACACAATGAGCGCCACGAACAGGCCCATCACGAACAGCATGAGCGGCTCGAGAATACTGGCAAAGACGCTCATGCTGTGATCCACCTCTTCTTTGTACATTTGCGCCAGTCTGAAGAGCACTGTATCCAACTGCCCAGCTTCTTCCCCGATGGCAATCACGTCGGTGGCTGCGGGCGGAAAGACCGTCGATTGCCGCAAGGGTACCTCCAGGCGACTGCCCTGGTCCACAGCAGTGTACACGTGCGCCAGTTCACCAGCTAGTACGCTGTTTTCAGCATGCTCCTGGACGAGCTTGAGCGAGACCAGGATGGGCACACCTCCTCGGAGCAAGGTCCCCAATGTTTGGGCAAAGCGCAAGATGCTCGCTTTCCTCAGTAAGTCGCCCACCAGCGGTAAACGCAACTTCAGACGGTCCCAAGCCAGGCGACCGTTCGGCGTGCGTATATAGGAGGTCAAGAGCAGGCCCAAGGCGATGACCACGAGCAGACAAAGCCACCAGAAGCGGGCGACAAAGTGTGCCGTACCCATCACACCACGTGTGAGCAGCGGCAGCGCCACATGCTGCTCTTGAAAGACCGCGGTAAACTCGGGCACCACATAGGCCAGCACGAAGAGCGCTACCGCCAGCCCCACTACCAGGACGGTACCTGGATACGCCAAGGCTCGCCGCACCTTCCCACGCATCTCCACACGCCGCTCGAGTTCCTCTGCCACCAGGCGGAGTGAGTCGTCCAGCACTCCACCCCGTTCGGCCACCTGCAGCACCTGCACCGTGAGCGTCGAAAAGGCTTGCGGATGTTGGGCCAGCGCCTCTGAAAGACTGTTCCCCACCTCGATGTCGGCTGCGACGCGCTGAATGACCCGGCGTAATGGCCGATGGCTGGTGCGCTCTCCCACCTGATACAGTGCTTTCAATAGCGGCACACCCACCTCAATGAGCAAGGCCAACTGGCGCCAGAAGACGGCGAGTTCATGTTCAGGGATGTGGTCCAACCGTAACCACTGCTGCCAGCCCCGCGTCCCTGACGTCCCCGCAGGGAATGACCCTGGCCCAACGGCGTCTACGGCACGCACATTGATCGTGGATATCTCGTCTCGCTCAGCCACAATCTCACTCCCCCTTTGCCAGGTTAGAGATAGACCTCACGCATGACCTCTTGCGGGGTGGTCACACCTTGGATGATCTTCGTCACACCGCTCTGCTGCAGGGTGTGCATGCCTTCACGGATCGCTGCGGTTTTGAGGGCATGTTCACTCTCCTGTGCAATGATCATATGCCGCACCGTCTCACTCACACGCAAGATCTCAAAGAGACCTGTACGTCCTAGGTACCCGGTGTAATAGCAGGCCTCACAGCCAGTCCCATAGGCAAACTGCCACTCCTGCTGGCCAGGCTTAAGGCCTAAATGGCGCAAAACGGCTGGACTCGGCGTATACCACTGGCGACATGCCGGACAGATCCGCCGCACCAACCGCTGCGCCACCACACCGCTGAGCGCGCTGGCAATCAAATACGCTTGAATACCAAAATTCCCCAGGGTCGTGATGGCGCTCGGTGCATCAACCGTATGCAGGGTACTAAACAACTGTTGCCCGGTGAGGGCGGCGCGCACGGCGACCGTGGCGGTTTCGACATCACGGATTTCCCCGACCATAAGAATGTCCGCATCCTGGCGTAAGATCGACCGCAGCCCACTGGCGAAGGTTAAGCCGATTTTGGTATCGACTTCCACCTGATTGATGCCAGTGAGTTGATACTCGACGGGGTCTTCAATGGTCACGATATTATTGGTGAGGATGTTCACCTCATTCAAGGCGGCATAGAGCGTGGTCGTCTTGCCACTGCCGATGGGCCCGGTCACGAGAATCATCCCCTGTGGTTTGGCAATCAGGCTCCGGAGGTGCTGTTCATCATCCGCTTCGAGGCCTAACTGCTTCAAGCCCGTCAGGACATTGCTCTTGATCAGGAGGCGCAACACGAGCTTTTCCCCATAGGCCGTGGGGATAGTCGCTACCCGCATGTTGTATTCTTGATCGTCCAGACGGAAAGAGAGGCGTCCATCCTGAGGCAAGCGGCGCTCCGTGATGTTCATATCCGCCAGCACCTTGATGCGCGAGATGATCGACGTCTCTAGAGGCTGTGGCACCGTCAAGACATCGAACAGCATGCCATCGATGCGATAGCGTACACGCATGCGAGGCACCTGCGGCTCGATATGAATATCCGTAGCACGGGCCTGAATCGCCCCTGCAAACATGGCATTGACGATCTGGACTGCCGTGGCAGTGTCCTCTACCTCGATGACACGTCGCACTGCGTCACGCGCGGACTGAGAGACAACCGCCTGTCCCGGTTCCGGACTCTCCGCCATCGCACCATTGGGAGACCAGCCTTGCACTGTCGGGCCTTGGGCTTTGATGATCTCTGTCATCTCCTGTGGGGTCAGCAGTCCGAGGTTAATCACTGTCCGCCACAGAGGATGCCCGGTGTGCTGCTGAGCCTGGAGAGCCGTGTCGAGTTGCTCTTGCGTCAGACACCCGCTCTGGAGGAGAAAGTTCTGCAGTTGGAGATCATCAATACGGTATTCATCAACCGCTCGCTCCACTCCCGCCGCAGTCCCATCGACGGCGATGAGCGGAGCCGGCGTTGTCAGCGTGTTCCCGTCGGCGCGCTGGCCATAGAGTAACAAGACCTCCTGCAAGTCGTCAAAGGAGAGCGCGCCTGAGGTAATCAAGGTCTGTAACAGAGTGCCATCCGTATGCTTCTCCTGCACGAGCGCATACGCAGCCGCCTCTGGAGTGAGGGCCCCGGCTGCTTGTAACAGTGCTACCACTTGTTGCGCCGCCCCAGACTGCATTGCTTGCTTCTCCAGATAACCTAGTCTAGCCGCCGCCAATAGCGTAAAGCGGTCGCCTGAGCTGTGCGTTCGATCACTGCCAGACGCAGATGTGTACGTGCCTGGCTCGTGCCATGTGACACACGCCCCGTGGCGATGAGGCGAAATGCACTTGGCACGACAGTGAAAAAGACCTCAGCACGCTCCAGCCCACTACGATCGACCCCTGTAAGAGTCGTCAAGTCTGCCACCGTATGGAAATACCGATCATCGCTCGTCCCGAGTTGCTGATCGTCTCCTTGACGATAGCGCACAATGGCCTCTGCCAGAGCTGGTGTCATGCCCGGGACTGCGGTCATGACCACGGGTGGCGCCGTGTTAATATTAATCTTGCCACTCCCCCAGACAGTGAGATAGGTACTGAGCCCGGCTTGCCCCGTACTCCCATCCCATACGGAGGGCGAGACGAGACCACGGTGCAACAGGTCTTCAGGCGCCCCCCATGGCCCCTGCTGACGATGTTTGACAATCGCCTCGGCCAGCTCTGGGCCAACATCAGGCAGCGCTGCGAGTAACGCTACCGGTGCTGTATTGAGATTGACGCGCGCTTCCTCGTCCTGGAGGCCGTAGCGCAGCGTGCCACCGGGGTCTGTGTACTGCACGTCAAACGTCCCTACTCCTAAGGGGCGGCCCTGAAACAGGGTCGCCTGGTTCGTCCAGGGCGCTTGCCACAGAGTCCCCTGCCGTGCCACAGTGTTGAGATAGTGTATGGTCCAATCGATACCCGCCTTGGCTAACAACTCCGCCGCGGTTTCGTCCTGAAAACGCCGCGTCTGTGCGAGATCTGTGTGTGTCGCGGCACCAAGCGAGAGCGCCATCACCCCGAGAGCCGCCAGCAAACCCATCACCATGACGAGCACATAGCCTTGCGTGTTCCTGGACCAGGATATCGTGTGCATACCCGCGTGTCTCATATACTCATGCAAGCCCAAGGTGTTAGTCAGCCGTTACCAGGGTGGCGAAGCGCGACGCGCGAGCCTGTGCTCCACCGCTTTGCACAATGAGGGTGATTTCCAGGGCACGCGGCAGCTCCGCTCGCTGCCATTCCGCATACCAGGTCTGCCCGTCAAAGTAGCGCACACGAAATTCCTGCACCTGCTCATGCACGACCATCACCCGATCCATCTGTGGCTCGCTCGGAGCGTCTACCGCACGCTGCAGGGCGAGTGTTTTGCTGTCCGGCACAGCGTTGAGGACATAGCGAATGCGCTGCAGCGCATTGCCGTGCGGTGCTCCCCCAGGTGGCACCCCTGGAGATGGCAACGTGAGCAGGGCGAGATGGTCTGCCTGACGTCCCGCCGTCTCTGCCGTGGAGAGCAGCGGCGCAGCCCCACGAATACCATACGGCACACGCGCGGCCATCGCACGTTGGACATCGCGTGTGACCAGGTGCAACAAAGCGCGGACCCCCTGCGTCATCCGGATGTCTTGCAAACCACGCTGGTAGGACCGCATGCCACCCTGGAAGAGCTGCCAGGCACCACTGAAGAGGATGGTACTGATGGCTATCACCCCCAGCATTTCTAGGAGGGTCAGCCCACGTTGGGTGCTTACGGACTTGTGCATGGCTCTCCCTGCTGTTGTCGCACGTCCTATCGTCCTCGTCCTTCTCAGTGTCGACTCACATAGGTGGCCAGACGCACCTGGTGCCTCTGCGCTGGCCACGGCCACACGACACGCACGTGCACTGCCAACAGATCCTCAGCCTCGTGATACACCTCAGCTTGCCAGCGAAAGTGGCTCTCCACCACCTGCTGTTGGCTATCCACAAAAGGCTCGGGCGTGGTCGCAAAGCGTGTCGTTGCCAGGGCCGGAAAGCCACGCAAGCGCAATTGTTCCAATTGGTTTTTACCGAGGAGGGTTGCCTGGACCTGTTCCAGTGCCTGCTGTCCCATGGCCAGATGCGTAGGGAAGGCATGCCGCAGGACGGCCAGGCCAGCCACAATCACCACCAGAGCTACCATGGTTTCTACGAGACTAACACCTGTAGGGGAGAAGAGGGGGAGACGCCGACCCATGCCTGTATTGATCCTCGCCTGCTGGGAGTCCGCACTTCGGCGCGGGGCGCTCCCCACGCGCTCCGCCTGGTACCCCAGGCGTATGGCTATCAGAAATTGTAACCTCGGTCTCGGTCACAAAGCAACTAGGACTTGCAAGGCGCCTGTACGGCAGGCTTGACCGTACCTTTGATCTACGCTACAAGCTCCTACTGCAGTGCGCCAAGAGGATAGCCACGCGATCGCCACGCCGCCCCTGGCGGCAGGAGGATGTCATGGAGCTGGAAGCATTAGAACGCCGTATACGCCGGCTGGAAGATCTGGAGGAGATCAAACAACTAAAAACACGGTACGCCGCCTATTGCGATGCCAACTATGATGCTGATGCGTTGGCGGAGTTGTTCACTGCCGATGCCGTGTGGGATGGTGGCATGCTCGGCCGCAGTGAGGGGCGTGAAGCTATCCGCCAATTCTTCCGCGGTTCGAGCCAGCGCATTGCGTTTGCCATCCACCATGTGCTCAACCCCATCATCGACATCACGGGTGACACAGCGACCGGCACCTGGTACCTCCTGCAGACCTGCACCTATACCAACGGCAATCAAGCGGTGTGGGGGGCAGCGACGTACTATGACCAGTATGTACGGGAAAATGGTGTGTGGAAGTTTCGCCATGTGCGCATTGAGTCGCATTTCTGGACACCGTTTGAGGAAGGCTGGGCACGCACCCAGTTCATCCAGCGGCGCGCCGGGTAGAAGGCGTGGTGACCCAGCGCCCTGCCCCACAGAGCGTCGCATGCGGCTTTCCCGCACGGCGCTCTTCAGAACCCTGAGCCCGGCGCTTTGATTGGACCTCCGCTCTCGCTCCTGTGGTCCGCGGCGCTCGTCGCCCACGGCTGGCGTGTGCGGCTCC
>Ga0081538_10001925_pt1 | contig 20812 bp, 17 predicted proteins | sample TabmetS5T2R1_FD_71022 | JGI IMG/M metagenome (GOLD analysis project Ga0081538, IMG submission 71022) | Tabebuia heterophylla rhizosphere microbial communities from the University of Puerto Rico - S5T2R1 | ecosystem: Host-associated > Plants > Roots > Rhizosphere ...
AGCGGCCCCCGGAGCCCGAGCCACAGCGCATCCAGGTGCGCGAGCCGGTGACGGGATCGGGCACGCAGGTAACGATCCAGCGCCATGGCGGTCTTGCGGCCGAACGGCAAGGCCCGTTCCCGTCCGCCCTTGCCGACCACCCTCACCACGTCGTACTCGAAGTCGAGATCGCCCAGGCGCATGCCGAGCAGTTCCGAGCGGCGCGGCCCGGCGTCTAGCAGCGTCATCAGCAGCGCGGTGTCGCGGCGAGCCTCGAAGTCCTTGCCGGCGCAGACGGCGAACAAGGCGCGCAGCTGCGGCTCGCTGAGGACTGGGACGGGCCGGTCGGGAACGGCGGGCGGCTTCATCTTCGCCATCGGACTCGGGATGTCCTCTTCCTCCTCGAGCCAGCGGTAGAAGGCATGCAGGCCGCGGTAGCGGTTATGGGCGGTCGATGGCTTCCAGCGGCCGAGGAGAAGCGCGATCCAGGTCTCGACGTCCTCGCGGCTGGCCTGGTCAAGCGGACGCTTGGAGGTGGCCGCGAGGTGGGCGCTGAAGCCGGCCAGCGCCTCCAGGTAGGTTTCGACCGTCCGCGGCGACTTGTTGCCGGCCCGGAGATACCGCTCGAACGAGCGGCCGAGGTCGTCTACGCTAGGCGCTGCCATCGCCTCTCCTGCGGTTCAGAAGGCAGATGCGGAGGCCGAAGCAGGTGCGGAGAGAGCGCTGTGCTAGCCGGCCGCCGGGTCGTAGTGTAGCATTTCCGCAGGTCAGACGGGGTAAGTACGGGACGTGGCGCAGCTTGGTCAGCGCACCTGCTTTGGGAGCAGGAGATCGTGGGTTCAAATCCCACCGTCCCGACCATCGGACGCCATGGGCGCAGGCCAGCGGCCTGTCGGCCTCCGCCCACTTGAACCACCTAGCGGAATGGACACCCGCCACTTGGCCGATGACGGCAGCACAGCGCTCGGTCACACCCTAACTCGCCCCGAGTGCGCAGGCCCAGCATGCTCCCGTCGGCCAGCCCGGGCATGGCAGCGCCTTTATCAACCTGTCGACCACGCCTCTGCTTGCCCCGCTAACCGCAGTCCAGCGGAATCGCTAGCTGGTGAGGTCGGCGTGGCGGAACTGGGCGGCGCCAAGGCCGAGCAGGGCGGTGGCGATGCCGAGCATGGCCAGGAAGGATCCCCAGGCCAGGCCGTCGGTGAGGGGGCTGCCGTACTGGTGGAACATGGACAGGCCGACCAGCCAGCTGGGCAGGTCCAGGGTCTGGCGCAGGAACTCGGCCAGGAAGGATGCGACCAGGAAGGTGGCAACGACACCGACGACCGCGCCGTAGGGCAGCCGCCCCGCCAGCGCGTGGACCAGGGCGGCGGTCAACAGCTGCAACGGCACGATCGCCAGACAGGCCGCCGCCAGCTGCTCAATACCGATGCTGAGGCTAGCGACCTGCACGCCCGCCAGCACGACCAGGAAGACCACGAGTGTGCTCGCGAGCGCCATGACCACCACCGCCAGGAACCGCTCCAGCAGCAGCTGGACGCGGGACCGGGGCGTGCTCAAGACCACCTCCAGCCGTCCGGCGTCGAGGTCGGCCGGCCAGGGCAGGGCCTGGGTCAGCGCGAATACCGCCAGCACAGCGGGTAGAAACAGGAAGGGGGCCAGGGCAAGAACGCCCGCATCGGTGCCAAGCCCGCTTCGGGCGAACAGCTCGGCGAACACCGGGTTGTCGGTGATCAGCTGCTGGAGCGGCTCTTGCACGGTCGGCACCAGCAGCGTCATCCAGCCCACGAAGGCGGCTGTGGCCAGCGTCCACCACAGCGCCGCCGGCGCCTGGGCACGCAGCGCCCGCAGCCCGATGGTCCGCTCCCACACCGCACTCCACGCCTTGGCCAAGACCTGCTTGGTGTCGCCGTGTGCCCGCCGGTCGCTGCCGGGCAGGGTCAGCAGGGCGACCCCACCGACGTCGCGCCGCGCAAACAGCAGCAGGCTGCCGGCGCCCAGCACCAGGCACATGCCGACCAGCACTGCCGCCGCGCCGGGATCGGCCGGGTAGCCGGGGATCAGGGGCTTGTTGGCGGTGTAGTAGTGCAGCGGCGACCCCAGCCGCAGCCAGCCGGCGCCCGCAACGGTGCGCCCGGTCGCATCGGCCAAGAAGGCCAGGGCCAGCAGCATCGCCGCCACCCCGGCCGCCGCCCGGCGCGGCAGCAACTGGGACAGCAACAGCCCAGCCCCGCCGAACACCAGGGCAACCAGGCTCGCATTCAGCGTCGCCCCCAAGGCGCGGCCGTAGGCCAGCGGCTGGTCGGCGCCTACCTGGCCGGCCAGCACGCCCAGGCTGAGCAACAGCGCCACGCCCAGCAGCGCGATCGCCAGGGCCGCCAGCTTCTCGGCCAGCAGGCGGGCGCGTGAGCGTGGCGTGGACAGCAGCACGTCCAGCGAGCCGCGCTCCTCCTCGCCGCGCACCAGCCGCGCCCCCGCCAGGATCGCCCAGACCGACAGCAGCACGGGCAGCACCAGGCCGAGGACGCGGAAGGTGACATAGCCAGGGACCGTGTCGACCGTGACCGGCTCGGCCATGAACCGGAACCGCTCGGCCAGCCCGGCGACCCCCGAGGCGATGGCGTCCCTGGCGGTGACGTAGTTGGCGTACAGGCTCAGTCCCAGCCCCAGGCCCCAGCCGAGGATCGGGACGCGGAACTCCCGCAGGGTCTTGGTCCAGATGGCATGGAACATGGTCCCGGCCTCACTGGCCGGCCGCCGCGGCCTGGGGCTCCCAGTCTTGGGCGTAGAAGCGCAGGAAGACCTCTTCCAGGCTGGGCTGGCGGGTCACGATGTTGACCGCGCCGTGGTCGGCGGCGGCCTTGATCACCCCGTCCAGGTCGCCCTGGACGCGCAGGTGGATCTGGCGTCCGCCGTCCTCTGCGGTCACGTCCTGCACATTGGGCAGCGTGCGGAACCAGGCCGGCGAGCCGACAGCGGGAAACCTGACCGTCACGTCCTGCTGGCGTAGGTGGGTGAGGTTGCTGACCTGGTTGACCTCGACCAGCCGGCCCTCGCGGATGACGGCGACCCGGCCACAGGTGCGCTCGACCTCGGGAAGGATGTGGGAGGACAGCAGCACGGTGCGCCCCTCCGCTTCCACTTCCCGGACCATCTGGTAGAACTCCTGCTGGTTGAGCGGGTCAAGGCCCAGGGTCGGCTCGTCCAGGACCAGCAGGCGCGGCCGGTGCATGAACGCCTGCACCAGCCCGACCTTCTGCTTGTTGCCGTGGGAGTAGTGGCGGAACCGCCGATCAAGGTCCAGCTCCAGCCGCTCGGCCAGCGCGGCGACGAAGCCACGGTCCACCCCGCCGCGCAGATGCCCAAGGTAGGCCAGGATCTGCGCGCCGGTCAGGGCGGGGGCGAAGGCGAGCTCGCCGGGTAGGTAGCCGACCAGGTGTTTGACCTGGGTGGCCTGGGACCAGCAGTCAAGTCCGGCGATGGTGGCGCTACCCGAGGTGGGGCGCAGCAGGCCCATGAGGGTGCGCAGGGTGGTGGTCTTGCCGGCGCCGTTGGGGCCCAGGAACCCGAACACCTCGCCCTCGGCGAGGTCGAAGCTCACCGCGACGATGCCGCGGTGGCGGGCGTAGGACTTGGTCAACTCCCGCGCCTGGACCAGCGCGGTCATTGTCGCTCATCTCCCTCGGAATTCCTCCCGAGGCCGGCCTTCCGGGCGCGCACGATCGCCTGGGCGCGATCGGCGACCTGGAGCTTGGCGAAGATGTTGGAGACGTGGTTGCGGACGGTCTTTTGGCTCAGGACCAACTGGCGGGCGATGGCCTCGTTGTTGTGGCCCTGCGCGATGAGGTCCAGGACCTCTCGCTCCCGCTCGGTCAACTCCGGGAAGGCCAGGGGCGGGCCGGGGACCTGCGGCGCCGAGAAGTACTCGATGACCCGCCGGGCGACGGCGGGCCCGAAGATGGCCTCGCCCGAGGCGACGGCCTGAAGGGCTCGCAGGATCTCGGCCTTGTCGGCTCCCTTGAGCAGGTAGCCCCTGGCCCCGGCCCGCATGGCCGCGAACACCGAGGCATCGTCCTCGAACATGGTGAGCACCAGGACTCCGACGTGGGGGCTGTGGTGCACGATGCGACGGGTGGCTTCGATGCCGTTCAGGCCCGGCATGTGGAGATCCATCACGACGACATCGGGCTGGTGGGCGGCGGCTGCCTCCACGGCCTCTTCGCCGGTGGCCGCCTCGGCGACCACCTCGGTGTGCGCCACCAAGTTGAAGGTCCCGCGGAGTCCGTCCCGAAAGATGGGGTGGTCGTCGGCGATGACGACGCGGATGGAATCCGTCATGGCCGCTCCAAGGGCAGGTGTACCCGGACGGTCGTCCCAGTCGGTGCCGCGCGGCCGATGGTGAATTTGCCGCCCAGCTCCTGGGCCCGTTCCCGCATGGAGTTCACGCCGACCCCGGGGTGGAAGTCGGCGGGCAGGCCCCGGCCGTCGTCGGTGATCTCCAGGTCCAGGCCAGCGTTCAGTGCGATACGGACCGTGCAGGTGCTGGCCCCCGAGTGCCTGGCCGCGTTGGTCATGGCCTCGCGAGCGATCCGGTAGGCGGCGACCTCCACGGCCGCAGGCAGGGGTAGCAGGTCCGCCGGGGCCTCGATCGAGACCAGGGGTCCAAGGCCATCCAAGGAGAACCGCGCGCTGTCCTCCCCGAGGGCGGCCACCAGCCCCAGCTCGTCGAGGGCCGGAGGCCGAAGCCCGTAGACGATCCGTCGGATGCCGGCGAGACCGTCCTGGGTCTCGTCCTTGAGCTTGGCGAGGAGCGCATCGGCAGCCTCGGGGTCGTCTCGGAGCAGGCCTCGGATCGTCTCGAGCTGCAGGGCCATCCCTGCCAGGGCGGGACCGAGTCCGTCGTGGAGGTCACGGCGCAGCCGCCGGCGCTCCTCCTCCCGCGCCACCACCAGTCGCTCCCGGGAGCGCTGCAGGTCCGAGGTCAGGCGAACCGCGTGCGCGGCCGCCCCCGCCTCCCGGGCCAGGTCCTCCAGTAGCCGCATGTCGGCTTGGGAGAACGCTTCGCCCGGTGCGCGAAGCCCGACCACCAGGCGGCCCACGGTCTCGCCTTGATAGACCAGCGGCAGGTGCACCAGGTCCACCCCTGCCCGGCCGAAGCTGGCCGCTGGCTCGAAGCCAGCGTCGCGGGGCAGCTCTACGGCGGTGTAGGGCAGGCGCAGGGCCTGGGCCACGGTCTCGGTGACTTGGGGCAGGACCTGTCCCGCCGGGATGGAAGCCGCAAGTCTCCTGCCAAGGCGCGACAACGCTGCGTAGGGGTCGTCCCGATCTCCGTACATCAGACGGTTCACCCCGTGCTGCAGTCGCTCCCGGAGGGGCTGGAACACCACGGCCACGACTCCCGCGGCGAGGAGGGAGGTTCCCCACCCGGTCCGCTCGAAGAACTGGGCCAGCAGGGTGACCGTGCCCACATAGAGGCCGACCACCCCCGCGGTGAGGCCGCCGTAGACCAGCGAGCGGTTGATGACGACGTCGATGTCGTACAGGTGGTAGCGAAGGATGGCGATGCCGGTGGCCGCTGGGATGAGCAGCACCATCGGCACGCCCAGGATCTCTGTCCAGGGTGAGCCGCTGACCAGCGCCCGGGCGAGGAACAGCAGGACCGTGAGGGCGGCGGCGTAGACGAACCACTTGATCTGCTGCCGCTCGGTCCGTGTGGACCGGCGAAACCGCACGACCAGGGATGCGACCGAGGCTGGTACGCACACTGCGATGAGCGCGGTGAACGCCGTCCCTCCCAGGACGTCGACCCACCCGACGTCGGGGGGAGCGATCCCGGGGTCGAGCAGCCAGGGGCCGCGGTGTGGCCAGTCCAAGACGATCGCCACGGCGATCACGGCGAGCAGGCTCGTCGTCAGCCAGACCACTGGTCGCCAGCGGCGAGAGGGCAGCCGCCCGTCAGGAAACAGCAGCAGGAGGAAGGTGACGAGGAGGACGGCGCCAAGCATCCAGGTCCACGACGCCGCCCAGGCCGCCTCGGCCCCGAGCGGGAGCGAGCCGGGCCGCACGATCAGCGCACGCCACGCATACTCCGCGAGGGCCAGGCTCAGGCCCTCCGAGAGGCCGATCACACAAAGGATCCAGCCGACGGGGTTGTCGGGATGGCGCCGCGCGATCAGGGCACCGACGACGGGGAACGGCAAGGCCGCCAAAGCGGGGGTGAGGTTGGCCCAGATGCTTCGCCCGTTCAGGGCGACCAGGACCCATCCCAGCACCGCGAACGACACCGAGAGCAGGAGGAGCGCCCAGGCGGCGAGGGAGGGGGCTCGGGTTCTCGAGTGGTGACCGAGCCCCACTTCCCGTTGTGCCGCTCCCGCCAGGTCCACGCCGCGGCCCCTCGTCCTAGCCACCATAGCCCAGCCTCAGGAGACTGTGAAGCGGACGGTGTGACCACCGACCACGTCCTCCAGCGTGTACTTGAGCCCGGCCTCCAGATGCACCTGCTGGAATCGCGACGTTCCTGGCGGGACTGCCTCGAAGCCGCCGACGAAGGTGACCGGCGCTGGTCCCTGCTGCCCGCTCTCGAACCAGGCGTCAACGTCCTTGCTGGTCTTCGCCGGCTTGAGCGCGTACAGGAAGAACTCGTGCTCCTTCTTGCCGGCGTTTCTGAATTCGACGGTGTGGTCGCCCGCGGCGAGGGCCGGAACCTCCAAGCCCTTCTCGGTGGCCACGATCGTCGCATCTGGCTTGGGGAACGTTGCCTCGGAGGCGCCGGAGACCTCGAAGGAACCGATCATCCCGAGCAGGACGTGCGGTGGTCCCTTTGGGGAGGGAAGCGAGCAGACCAACGCATAGGTTCCAGGCTGATCGATCTTCAACGTCGTCTTGACCGTGCGGCCTGGACCGATGGGAGCGACCCCGATCGCGTCGCTGGCCCACGGCGGAGGGCCTCCCCGCTTGAGGGCCGCAAGCAATTCCTTCTCGGTGTGGCGGCCGAGCGGGACCAAGGTGAACACGTGCGGTTCGCGTCCGGCGTTCACCATCTCGAACGTCACCACGCCACCAGTCACCCGCTTGGGCATGGAATAGGCGTACTCGGTGGCCCGGACGGCAATCGTCTCGGGCTCCGTTGGAGAACTGGGTCTCTCCGGCTGAGGGCTGCTGGTGCAGCCCTGTGCCAGCAACAGGACCATAGCCAACAAGACCACCCTTCGCGCGTACATCGCGACCTCCTTTGAGGAGACCCGAAGGCGTACCTAGCCGACGGGGAAGTCCTTGAAGATCAGGACATAGATGAAGTAGAAGAGCCAGAAGATGAGCGCCGCCAGCCCGAGGAGAATTGCCGCCAGTGCGGCGTGATGGCCTCCTCGGCCCTCATGACTTCGCCGCAGCCCTGTCCGCCCAAGCACCACGGCCGTGGCTCCGAAGAACACCGGAGCCCACACGAAAAAGAGGGCATAGGAGAGCACCGAGAGAACGCCACCCACCATGCCGGCGATTGCCGGACGATTCCGGCCCTTGGGGGAGTCCTTCAGCCCCCACCGAAGAAGCAGGCCGAACGCCAACAGCCCCAATACCACTCCAGAAACCACATACGCTACGAGGTTCTCGAAGAACAGACGCCAACCTTCCCACGCATTGATGAGCGTGCCGCCCCCGGCGTGGAGAACGATCTCGGCCCCGGTTACGGTGGCACCAACCTTCAGCCACGACGGGTGGCTGCTTGCGCCAGCCTCATGACCCGCGACCCGTTCGGTCATCGCTGCCATGACGTACCTCCGTGGTGCATCCGCCTGGCAGCGATCCTGAGAGCTGCACCGTCCCATCGTCATGGGAGCTCTGTCCCGACTTGACCGGGAAGACGGCCGGGACTCGGTGCGGAGCAAGAGTCGCGAAGGCACCCTCGCCCCGTCCCCGGGTTCAAGCCGACCCGCATGGCGTAGTGCGAACGTGCCTACCGGCGTTCGACAAGCGCCCGCCCCGCCGGAGTCAAAGCAGGCATGGCAGCGTGTCCTGGAATGCCACCGGCGTCGAGCAGTGCACGCGTGGAGTACAGCGAAGGGCGGCACACCCCGCCGGCAGCATACCGAGCGCTCGACTGGTCAGCGCATACGTCGGCTGTAATATGATGCGGTTGGCGTTACGATTCTGGCGTGAATGCTTTCAGAGAATGAGCTTGATCGGTGGGTGAATGCTGTCAAGCTGAATGCGCAGCTGAGGAGGCATGCAGGGCGGAGAACGATGCAACCTACGGCCTGAACTGTGGCTCGTACTGGGCGAAACTCACACCCTAACTTGCGGGTTTCCGCTCGCCAGCGACCTGCATTTCCCCTGCTCTGCACGGCGCATAGCCCGGGCTGCTTTGGGAGCAGGGGGTCGCCGGTTCAAATCCGGCCGTCCCGACCACCAGCACGAATGTCCTCCTCAGCAGGGGTACCGGCGGCCCTCACTCGGCTAACCGGAGCACGCTGCCCGTAGCCAGCCGCTCCACGACACCCTAATGTGAGGAAACATGCCGGACGTACAGCCCGTACCCGTGGGCGGTCCGTTGCCGCGAGGGCACCTCCTAGCCCTCAACCGAAGCTTCCGGCGCACCTTGGAAGCCGAGAACAAGAGCCCCCGGACCATCGAGGCCTACACCGACGCCGTCCGGCTGCTGGCCACCTACTGCCAGGCCCACGGCCACCCGATCCTCGCCGGCGAGCTCCGCCGCGAGCACATTCAGGACTTCATCGCCGACCAGCTCGCCCGCTGGAAGCCAGCCACCGCTCACAACCGCTACCGGGGCCTGCACGCCTTCTTCAAGTGGGCCGTGGCCGAGGGCGACCTCCAGACGAGCCCAATGGACGGCATGCGACCACCGCAGCTGCCCGAGCAACCGGTCGGCGTGGTTCGAGCCGAGCATCTGACCCGACTGCTCAAGACTTGCGAGGGCCGCGACTTCACCAGCCGCCGCGACGCCGCCGTCATCCTGCTCCTGGTGGACACCGGAATGCGCCGCGCCGAATGCGTCGGCATGACCCTGGACGATGTCGACTTGGACCAACGGATCGTGTGGGTGTTGGGCAAGGGCCGCCGGCCGCGGGCGCTGCCGATCGGCCGCAAGACCGCCCAAGCCCTCGACCGTTACTTGAGGGCGCGAGAGGGGCATCGATTGGCCCACCTGTCGCAGCTCTGGGTGGGCCGCAATGGGCCCATGACCCCGTCCGGTATCTACCAGGTCGTCCATGATCGGGCCCGGGCCGCCGGGCTGCCGGCCATGCACCCCCATCAGCTCCGGCATGCCTTCGCGACCAGCTGGCTGGCCGAGGGCGGGAACGAGAACGAGTTGATGCTGGTGGCTGGCTGGAAGTCGCGAATCATGATCGATCGCTACACCAAGGCCACGGCCGTGGAGCGGGCCAGAGCGAGCCATGCCCGCCTGTCACCAGGCGACCGACTATAGACCTCGGTCACCGGCGATCAGCGCTGCACCGTGTTCCAACATGACGCAGAACCTCGGAGCGTGGCGCGTCGGCGGAAGCCTCGTTGTGGTAGGTGTCGTCGACATGAAGTGAAACGAGAACGCATCCTTACCATGGAACCACCAGGAACCGCTGTGCGGACCGCCGTTACCGCAGGTCGCGCCCGACCGTCGCGGTCGAAGTTATCGGTTCTCTTGCGGCGAAGTAATGCGCTCACTTTCACGTCATGGGGTGATCGTCGCTGGAGCAAGCAATCATCCCGTCAGAGATCGCTGGCTCAGCCCACTTTCTGCGATGGATCGTATCCCGGTCTCTCTGGGGCGGACGCGTCAGCAGCCTTCGGAGCAAGAGTGGGTCGTCGGGCCAGAAGGTCACGGCCCGTGCCGCCGCCTCCAGGATCAGCCCGGCATCGATCTCACCCGCGACCTGGGAATGCCTCGTCCCGGCCACGCACAGGCAAGCACAGCGGATGGTTCGATCGGAGTGAGCCATCATCGCTGGGCCGGCACCTCGACGCGTAGGACGGTGCCGCGGCCGGGCGCGCTTGTGACCTCGAGCCGGCCCCCGAGGTCGGCGACTCGGCCTCGCATCGATCGCAGGCCGAAGTGTTCGCGGCCCACGGCGGCCGGATCGAAGCCGCGGCCGTCGTCGGACACCTCCATCCAGACAGTGTCGTCCTGTGCTGCGATGCGGACCGTGGCGCTGCTCGCCTGAGCGTGCTTGACCACGTTGGCCAGGGCTTCCTGACCGAGGCGGTACAGCTGCTCTTCGACCTCCGGCCGCAGCGGCAGGCGCGCATCGGACCCGTCGACCTCAATCACCAGCCCTTCCCGGGCGCTGAGCGCCGACGCCTGCTTGGTGAGCGCAGCCACCAGCCCCTCCTCGGCGAGCGCACCTGGCCGTAGCTCGAAGATGAGGGCACGCATCTCGGCCAACGCGCCCCGGGTCAACTGACCGATCTCGCCCAACTCCTCCTCCACCGGCCCGGTGGCATCGAGCCCCTCACGCGCCAGCGCATGCTGCGCGGTTCTGACATGCAGCGTGGTGGAGAACAGCGACTGCGAGACCGAGTCATGCAGGTCGCGGGCGATGCGCTGTCGTTCCATGGCGGCGCGCTCAGCCTCGCGGCGCTGCGACTCGGCCAGTTCCACCGCGGCGCGTCGGCGCTCGCTGACGATCGCCGCCAGGCAGAACGTCGTCAGCGCCGCAAAGGTGATGTAGAGCTGGAGATTCAGCGCGCTGTCGGTGGGCGAGTGCTCGACGAAGGCCCCCAGCTCACGTGAGGTGGCCAACACCGCGACCACTGCCGCTACCGCGACCGCCAGCGTCGCTCCCTGCGGCCCGAGGCGCAGCGCGGCCCAGATGAACGCCGGGAACACCATGTAGGTGAGCGGCTGGTCGGCGGAGAGCGCGATCACGCTCAGTACGGCCACGGCGGCGAGCATCAGTGCCCCCTCGCCCGCGCGGCGGCCCCACCACATCGACGCACGCGCGTGTGCCCACGCCAGGGCGAGCGGGACCACGACCAACCCGCCTGCGACCCCGCCGAGCCACCAGCTCCGCCAGAACACGCCCGTCTCGGACACTTCGAGAACGCCGCCCGCCCACCGGGCGAGTATCGCGACGGTCGCGGAGAGCGCCTCACCGACCGCGACGGCGACAAACACGGCGCCAACCTGCTCAAGCCGATCCATCGCCGCTCGCCGGCCGACCAGCCGCTGGAGGATGACTACCGCAAGAACAGCTCTGGCCACATGGCTCGCCGTGTCGGCAAGCGCGATCCCCAGCGGCGACCGCTCGCCCGGAAGGTCCACAAGACTGCCGACCAGGTCTCCGAGCAGGATCGCTGGCCACCAGCGCAATCCACCCAGGTACAGCACCGCAATTCCGACACCGGTGGCCGGCCAGAAGGCACCCACCCCGCCCGTCAGCAAGAACGCCTCGCCGCTCTGGGCGGCAACGTAGTAGCCGCCGGCGATCAGCAGCAGCCCGGCCGCATACCGCACCGACCGTCCAGAAACCAGCAAGCCCCTCCAGGTCGGCTGCGCGGCAGGGAGCGGTGCGTCGGTGTTCGTCAGGCCTCCCATGTCTGCACAGGACCGTCGTAGAACGGTACCGCCGTGCGAAATCCCAGTCGAACGATGCGGCTGCGCGGAGGTCCCGGCCTCACTCGCCTGGCGGCCAGGGATCGTGGTGGTAGGCAGCGCGGATCATGTCGAGGAGGTCGTCGACGTCCCGACCGTGCTTCTCCAGGAACGCGTGCGCGCCTGCCACCACCGCTTCGGGTCCCAGCTCGCCCGTGCCGCTGATGGCGACGACCGGGCGGCCATGGTGTCGTAGCTCCCGAAGGACACGCATACCGTCCATCGCTTGCGGCAGCCGGAGATCTAGGACGACCACGTCGGGAAGCAGCTCCAGGTCGAGGCGCTTGGCGCTCCGGGTGGACCCGGCCTCGCCGACCACGGTGAGGTCCACTGAACACTCGATCAGGCGGCGGAGCGCCCGCCGGACCCGGGCATCGTCATCAACGATCAAGACCCTGAGCTTGGGCGCCTTCCTCGGGCCGTCAGGCACGGTCTCCTCACATCGGTTCCTTCGTCGTGGCCTGGTCGCAACGCCTCCGACGGTACGGCAGTGAGCTCGCGGGAGCCTCGGATGAATGACCCGCCTCCAGGGCGACGAATGTCCTCAGCGGGCGAGCATCGCCAGGTTGCTAGGACGCCGGGGGAGCCGGCGTGATGCCCTCCCGGATCGCCAACAAGGCGGCCTGCGTCCTGGACGCCACCCCAAGCTTGCCGAGGATGTTGCTCACATGCGTCCGGGCGGTACGTTCGCTGATCACCAGCGAATCCGCGATCTGCTGGTTGGAGAGGCCTTGGGCCACCATAACCAGGACCTCGCGCTCCCGGTCGGTCAGGGAATCCACCGTACGCGGCTCAGGGGTCACCAGCGACCGCGTCAGCTGCTTGGCAATCGCCGCGTCCAGATGCACCTCGCCACGGCGGGCGGTCCGGATCGCAGCGGCGACCTCGTCGGCTTCAGCATCCTTCAACAGGTACCCGGCTGCACCGGCCTGGAGGGCGCCTTGGACCAGGTCGGTCTGGGTGAAGCTGGTCATCGCCACCACTTGCATCTCGGGATGGCGTTGGGTGATGGCCGCGGTGGCGGCGACGCCGTCCATGCCAGGCATCAGCAGGTCCATCAGCACCACATCCGGGGGCCGACCGGCCGCGACGAGCGCCCCGATCCCTTCCAGGGCATCCTGCCCCTCGGCGGCCTCGCCGACCACCTCCATGTCGTCCACCATCTCCAGATACCCACGCAGGCCGCGGCGGACCACGGCGTGGTCGTCAACGACGAACACCCTGACTGGCCGCTGGCCCGGGTCGTCGGCATCGGGCCGGCTCACGATCCCCTGCTTCCCGAATCGCGGATCGGTCGAGGCCGACTGTAGAGGGATCTAGGTCATCTGTCGCGTCCAGCTTGCGTCGCTCGACCGATGATCTGGCATCTCCCACTTGTGATCATGCTGTTCGGCCGCATGTGAGGTGGCAGCCACGGACGCCAGGGGATCAAGTCATGAGCTCGCGGAATCCAGCAGCAAGTCCCGCCACCAGCCACCGTGAATCCCGGGCTCGGTGTCCAGGAACGACCCGCTGATGGTCGACTCCCCGCCATCGAAGCTCCTCGCTCACCTTCCCCGGCGGAAGGCGTCGCCCCGCACGCGACCCGCCGTGCTCGACCGCGGCCTACAGCTGCCGGCGATGACCCAAACCGCGTCGGGGGCCGTCGGCACAGACGGCGCGGAGCATCACCCGGCCGAGGCGATGTACCCAACAGGTTCTGAGCTGCTGTGGACCAAGCTGTCGCCGCCGGCGCCTCGGGCAGGGCTGGTACCGCGCGTCAGCCTGCAGTCGCTGCTCCAGGCCGGCTTGCAGGGCAAGCTCTGCCTGCTGTCCGCACCGGCCGGGTCCGGCAAGACGACGCTGCTGACCCAATGGTGCGCCGTGGCGGGCGCCGGCCGGGTGGCCTGGGTCACGCTGGACGAGGGCGACAACGACCCGACCCGCTTCTGGGCCTACGTGGTGGAGGCGCTGCGGACCGTCGAGCCGACCGTCGGCACAGCCGCGTTGGCCGCTCTGCGGCGCACGGGCGCGGACCTGTACCGGGCGGTGCTGCCGTCGCTGCACAGCGAGCTGAGCGCGGTCGGCCCGCTGGTGCTGGCGCTGGACGACTACCACCTGGTGACCAACCTCACCTGCCACCAGATGCTCAGCTTCTTCCTGGACCACCTGCCCCCAGCCGTCCACGTGGTGCTGTCGACGCGCGCCGACCCGCCGCTGCCCCTGGCCAGGATACGAGCCAGCGGGGAGCTGGCCGAGGTCCGCGCCGCGGAGCTGGAGTTCACCGACCAGGAGACCTCCGCGCTGCTGAACGGCTCGATGGGGCTGCAGCTGGCGACCCAGGACGTGGAGCGGCTGGTCGAGCGGACCGAGGGCTGGGCGGCCGGGCTGGTCCTGGCCGGCCTGTCGCTTCGAGGCCGGGAGGATCCCAGCGGCTTCATCGCCTCCTTCCACGGTGACAACCGCCATGTCGCCGACTTCCTGGCCGCCGAGGTGCTGGCCCGCCAGCCGGAGCAGGTCAGGACGTTCCTGCTGCGGACCTCGGTGCTGGAACGGCTGTCGGGCCCGGTGTGCGACGCCGTGCTGGGGGCCGAGGGGTCCGCCGCGCTGCTGGGCGAGCTGGAGCGCGCCAACCTGTTCCTGGTGCCGCTGGACGACCACCGCGGGTGGTACCGCTACCACCAGCTGTTCGCGGAGCTGCTGCGGCTGGAACTACGGAGCTGCGACGCCGGGTCGGTCCCGGTGCTGCACCGGCGGGCGGCGGCCTGGCACCGGCAGGCCGGCAACGTCGAGGAGGCCATCGGCCACGCCACCGCGGCCGGAGACTTCACCGAGGCGGGTGCGCTCGTCGCCCGCCACTGGCTCACCTACTGGCGCCGCGGGCGGCTGGCGACCGTGGCCCGCTGGCTGGAGGGACTGCCGGAGGAGGCGATTGCGGCCGATCCACCGGTTGCCTTCGTCGCCGCCTGGATCGGTGGGTTCTCCGGCGCCTCCAAGCAGGAGACCGAACGCTGGCTGGCCGCCGCGGAGCGCGACGACTACGAGGGCGCGCTGCCCGACGGCATCAGCTCGCTAGGCTTCGGTGCCGCCCTGACGCGGGCTGCGCTGGTGTACGACGACGTGGGACGGTCATTGCGCGAGGCCCGCCGCGCGCTGGCGCTCGCCGGCCCGGAATCCTCACCGTTCTCGTGGATGGCGCAGGCGGCGCTCGGCCACGCCCTGTACCTGTCCGGGCAGCCGGCGAAGGCGTGGCCGGAGCTGGAGGAGCTGGTCCGGCGGGTGTCGGCAGCCGAGCAGCCATACGCCGTCGTCACCGCGCTGGCGGTGCTGTCGCTGATCGCATGCGACGAGGGCCGCGATCGCACCGCCGCGGCGCGCGCCGGCCACGCCGCGGCACTCGCCGAGGCGCACGGGCTCAGCTCCGAGCCGCTGCGCGGGATCGTCCACATGGCGGTGGGTCAGGCGCTGACCCTTCACGGCAAGCTGGCGGAGGCCGCCGAGCAGCTCGGGCGGGCGCTGGAGTTGCTCGGCATCGACAGCATGGTGGTGCAACGCGCCCACGCGCTGCTGCTGCTGGGGTCCGTGCGTCACGGTCACCGCGACCTTCCAGGCGCGCGGGCGCTGGTCGAGCAGGCCCGCGAGCTGGTCGAGCGGCTCGCCGACCCAGGCTCGCTTCCCGCGCTCCTGGAGCAGGCCAACCAAAACCTTGGTTCGGCGTCCCGCCGGCGGGTCGAGGTCGCCGCGCCCCTCACCAAGCGGGAGCGTGCCGTCCTGCGACTGCTCCCCACCCGGCTGTCGAATCGGGAGATCGGCCGCGAGCTGTACGTCTCGGTCAACACCGTCAGGAGCCAGGTCCAGGCCATCTACCGCAAGCTCGAGGTCACGAGCCGAGCCGAGGCGGTCGCCCACGCGCGCCACCTCCGCCTGCTTCCCGGGTCCACGCCCACCGACCGGCAGCCGTCTCACCCGGATGAACCCCAGGCTCGATGAGGTTGCCTCATCCGCCCTAGGCCAAACGTGGCGGGGTGGGGCTCCGGCTCGGCACCCTCGCCGCGATCGGCAGGGGCAACTGCCTGCTATTCCTTGAACCCTGGGCGACTGTTGGTGACCGCCGACGACGTGCTCGATCGCGGCGACACGGACCCAGCGCGAACCCGCGCTCAGCTCCACGTGACCTCTGCATGCGACTGCGAAACGGCCGACCGTGGGAGCTGGGCCGAACGCTCGGCACCGGCCCAGGGCCGGGGGTGCGCTGCCGTTCGTCGTTGACAGGCCGCCCTCCGATCGCGCGCGACCCGATGAAGTGCTCAGCGGCCCACCAGAGCCCCCGGGATGACAGTCAGGGAGCGTCGGGCCGCTCCAGGGCGTCAGCGTAGATTCGCAGCACTCCCCTGACGACGGCAAAGACGGGCGTTGGGTCAACGCCAAACTCGGCTGCTCGCATCGCCTGAGGCAGGACCTCGGCCTCCAGGAAGCCGAAGAGCAGGCGATTGAGCTTGATGCCGGCCTCCTGCGCCACCTCCAACTGCTCATCGGTGAACTCGCCCAAGAACTCGGTGATCACGGCGGCCAAGGCTTCCGAGTCCAGCTCAGGGGCTGGATCGCCAATGGGCATGGGGACCGCCTTCTGTGTGGTACGCGGCGTCACCAGCGGCGGACGGTGCTGGAGCACGACAACACCGGCGCTCAACCGGAGACTGCCCGGCTGCTGCTCATAAGCGGGCGGTCACCACACGTTCGTCCCAGGGTAGCCACCCATATGAACGGTGCGGACTTGCGACTGTTACGGCCCGAGCCTGGTGACTACTGGTCCTGTGATACCCCGGGTGGTCGGTGAGAATAGCCCGACTTCGCCCGGACAGCAACCAGGCTTCCCACAGCGCCAGGCGTCGCCGATACAGCCGCGCACAGGCCTGCAGGCGGCTGCGGCCGCTGTTCGAGCTGCTGGTCTCGGTGGTCATCTGGAAGGCGGAGCAGCTGGCCGCTGCCCAGCCCGGCGGGCTGCTGGACCCGCGGTTGTTTGTGTGCCTGGACGAGGCGGGCAACTGTGCGGCCATCAGCAAGCTCCCCCAGCTGGCCACCACCGGGCGGGGCCAGGGGATCCAGCTGCTGACCATCTGGCACGATGAGGCCCAACTCCAGCACCGCTACGGCCACCGCGCATCCACGGTCCTGAACGGCCACCGCGCCAAGCTGCTGCTATCCGGGCAGGCCGACCCAGCCTCCCTGGAGCTGGCCTCCAAGCTGGTCGGCGACGAAGCCATCCCCCAGACGTCGGAGACGACCGGCGGAGACGGCCGTGCGTCGCTGACCGAGTCGACGGCGTACCGCCGCCTGTTGCCGCCGGAGGCGCTGCGGCAGCTCAAACCCCGCCGGGCACTCCTTGTCTATGGGCATCTGCCGCCGGTGCGGATCCGCCTGCGCCCGTGGTTCCGCTCCCGCCGCCTGGTGAGCCTGGCGATGGCGGTGGATGCCGCGGTGCCGCACCCGGCCATGGCCGTCGACGACCTCGCCCCCGTCCGGCCGCTACATCCAGCAGGTGAGGATGGGGAGGTGGCCGCCTAGTGGACCCTCTTCCCCAGCCGTCCCACCCTGAGCGCAACGGCGGCAGGGCCGTCGGCGCAGACAGGCGACCGGACCCGCTGGGCCAGACGCAGGCTGGTCCGGTGGCTGGCGGGGTGTCGCGGCTGGACCGGGCCACTCTGCAGCTGGGCGTGGCGGTGGCCGTGGTCATCGCGCTGTGCTCCTACGCGGTCTCGGCCACCTCGCTCTATGCCCTGGGGATCCAGGCCGGCTACGGCTGGTGGCAGGCCGCCGCCGTCCCCGTGGTCGCCGACGGGCCAGCCATCTACGGCATGTTCCGCATCGTCTCCCGCTCCCGAAGGGGCGCCAAGGGCGCCGGCTACGGCTGGCTGCTGGTGATCGCCGGCACCCTGGCCTCCATCGGCGGCAATGTCGCCCACGCCCAGCCGAACCTTGTCGCGCAGGCGATCGCGGCCGCGATTCCGCTGGCGGTGCTGGCCATGCTGGAAGGCCTCAAGGGCGACGCCGGCGAAGTCACCCGCCTAACCCGGGCCGCGCACCTGGACCGCATGGCCGGGCTCCAGCAGCCCGGCCAGCTCCCGCACACCACCACCGTTCGACGCAACGACCCCACCGCCCACCCCGACACCGCGACCGCCGCGCTCGGCGTCCAGCGGCGCGCGCTGCCCGCCGGCCCCCGCCGCAGCGACACCACCACGGTGGGGGCGCGGCTGCAGGCCGCCTACGCCCAACCGCGGCCAGACGGCCAACCCTGGACCGCCCGCACCCTGGCCCAGGCCGCCGGCTGCGGCCGCAGCAGCGCCGCCAGCTTCCTGCAACGCCAACGCCCACCAGCCGCGGAGCACACCCCATGAGCCGCCGCCGTGTGGTCATGCGGGACGCTGCGCTTGACTATGCCTCCCGCGGCATCCCGGTGCTGCCGCTGCACTACCCGCTCCCCCACCGGGGCGACCTCCATCCCGTCGGTGGCGACCGCCTGCAGAGCGCTGCGGTGGGGGTCGGCTGCTCGTGTCGGGATCCAGGCTGCGGCCAGCCTAGCAAGCATCCCCTCGGTGCCCTTGTCCCGCATGGGGTCAAGGACGCCACCTGTAACCGGGCGCGGGTACTGGCGTGGTGGACCCGCCACCCCCACGCCAACATCGGCCTCGCCTGTGGCCACCGGTTCGACGTGCTGGACGTGGACGGTCCCGCCGGCGCCCACGCCATCCGGGAACTGGCCGTCGCCCATGGCCTGCGCAGCGCGGGGCCGCTGGTGCGCACCGGCGGTGGCGGCTGGCACTTCTACCTGGCCCCCACCGGCCTCGGCAACGTCCACCCACGCGACCTTGACCGTGTGGACTGGCGCGGCCGTGGCGGCTACGTGGTCGCCCCACCCAGCCGCCACCACTCCGGCCACCCATACCAGTGGGCCGCCGGCCGTGACCTGGACACCCCACCCGGTGAGATCCCCGCGGTGCTTCTGGAGCGGCTCCGCTCCCGGCAGCTGCAGCAGCCCGCCGGTCGTCCGGTCGACCGTTTGGCCGCCGGCGAGGCTTCGGGGGATCGGTATGCGCGGGCGGCGCTAGCTGAGGAGTTGGCCCGGGTTGCCGCCGCCCCCAAGGGCCAACGCAACCGGCAGCTGTGGGAGTCGACCCGCAACCTCTACAACTTGGTCGCCACCGGCGCCCTCGACCCCGCGAGGTCCACCAAGGCCTGCTCCAAGCCGCCGAACGCAATGGGCTGCTGGCCGAGGAGCCCCGCCAGACCCACCGCACCCTGGCCTCGGGCCGCCAGGTCGGCCTGGCCCACCCCGGCCGCCCCGCCCAGCCCACCAGCCCCCAACGCACCTATCCCTCGCCGGCCCCGCCCCTTTCGACAGCCGGTGAGCGCATCCAGGAGGGGAGGTGAGGGCCATGGCCGCCGCCGGCCACCCCGCCGGCTGAGTCCCGTCCGAACGGGGTGGGCGCGTGCCGCCGCCAAGCTGAGCCCGCGCCCACCCGCACCACCCGCAGGAAGGAGTTCCTGGATGGGCAGCCCACCAACCCTAGACCCCACCCCGAGCCGACGACCAGACCTGGACCGGCCCCAGGAGGACCACCAGCTCCACCAGCAGGACGGGGAGCTGCTGGAGCACCTGCAGACCCCAGCCGCCTTCGGCGGCCACGAGTTCGGCGACTGGCCCACCGACCAGATCGCCGGCGGCTTCGGCGGCGACCTGCACGCCCGCCACCGCCACGACCACACCCGCCTGCCCAACGAGTTCGACCACACCCACCCCGAGCGCTTCCGGGATCCCGTCCGCGAGGGCGAGCAGGTCTTCGACCGGCTGAATCCCGAGTTCGGGGTGCCCGCCGACCAGCGCAGCCGCTACGGCCGCCAGGCGGTCCGCGACCGCGAGGCCGCCCTGGCGCTCGGCACCCGCGTTGCCGTGGCGTCCATGCGGGAGAACGACCTGGACCCGGGGATCCGGCTGGCGGGGCAGGACTACCGGGCCGCCGACGCCATCCACGCCGCCCGCACCCAAACCGTCTATGTCTGGCGGCCGGTCGAGCGGGTCGGCGCCGAACGCTAACCCACCTTCGAGTAGCGACAGCAGCACCCAGGAGCGTGAGAACCAGATGGCAAGCGACAACCACACCACCATCGTCGGCAACCTGGTCGACGACCCCGAGCTCCGCTTCACCAACACCGGCATCGCCGTGGCCAACATGCGGGTGGTGGTCACCCAGCGCATCCAGCAGGACGGCGAGTGGCGCGACGGCGACACTAGCTTCCTCAAGGTCAACGTGTGGTGCGGCCAAGCCGAGCATCTGGCCGACTCCCTCGGCAAGGGCGACCGGGTCATGGTCACCGGCCGACTGCGCCAGCGCAGCTGGGAGACCCCCGAGGGCGACAAGCGGTCGGTCACCGAGATCGAGGCCGACGAGGTCGGCGCCTCGCTCAAGTGGGCCACGGCCAAGGTCGAACGCTCCAGCCAGCGCAGCAACGACGAACGGTCCAGCGGTCGGGAGCGGCAGGCCGAGCGGGGTGGCGACTTCAACGACGCACCCCCGTTTTAGCTTGGCTGGTCGTCTCGCCTCGGGCCCCGGGGACCCTCCCGGGGCCCGACCGTTGCCGCCGCCTGCGCCGCCGACGACCGCAGCGGCCGGCCGATCGAGGCGCGTCCGTCCTCCACTGATGCAGGGGCGCTTGACCTTGGTCGCGCGGGCCGTCACGGCCTGATCTTGCGCGCTGCGGCGGCTGGGCGGTCAGGGTCCGGGAAGCGGGCCACCCGATGGCGGCAGGTAGGTCGCAATGGGTATGGTGTCGCCGTCGACCTGCAAGGCCCAGGTCGACCCTTGAGCCACTGCGCGTCCGGACCGATCGGGGTGCCGCGCTCACACAGCAGCCCGAGCAGCTGCCCGATCAGCTCCCCGTGGGTGCACAGCACGGCGTCCCCCAGTGCAGGGTTGAACACCATCCCGGTGACCTGCTCCAGGTCGGCCTCCACCGCCAGCCGCTGGTCCAGCTCAACCGCTAGGCGGCGTTGCTCGGCCAGGGCCGGACGGTCTGTTGGCAGCGCAGGGCCGGACTGGACAGAATCCTGCCGATCGGTTCGGCACGGAGCCGGACGATGAGCCCGACGCTCTCGCGCCGCCCGGTTGGCGACAGCGGCCGTTGCGAGTCCGGCCCGTTCCAGGTCCGCTTGTTACCAGCGTGGCCATGGCGGACCAGGTAGAGCATGCC
>Ga0081538_10001434_pt2 | contig 20799 bp, 19 predicted proteins | sample TabmetS5T2R1_FD_71022 | JGI IMG/M metagenome (GOLD analysis project Ga0081538, IMG submission 71022) | Tabebuia heterophylla rhizosphere microbial communities from the University of Puerto Rico - S5T2R1 | ecosystem: Host-associated > Plants > Roots > Rhizosphere ...
TGCTCAAGGCTGATTAACTCTACCTGCACTGTTATTCAAAAAGGTAAAATGTCTGATAAAGCATGAATAACATAATAATCAGCTACATTTGATATGGGGAAAAAGGCTAAGACATTTCAAATTGATGGTGACTTCTGGCTCTATTTTGCTGACAAGATCAGATGCATATACCATCTTAGGGAGCTACTACTGATTCCTCGACATCAAAAAAGGTTAGCAATCGCAACCCCTTTCTTTTTTGGGACAAGGATAATGACACTACAGTTAATTATTTAGCGTTGAACAATTTATTTAAAATTTTTCGCATTTTACGAATGAAGAAAAAGAAAAAGAGGCTTCTGAAAGTTGAAGCAACAACAGTAACACCAAGAGAAGAAGTTGAAGGCGAAACGGCACAAGTAGAAGAAGAGCCGCCGCCACCACCACCAGCAGCAGAAGAAGGCGAAACACCAGCGGCAGTAGAGCCGCCACCACCACCACCGCCAGCAGCAGAAGAAGGAGGAGAAGAAGGAGAAACCTCAGATGAATAATGGCAGAGATATACCCCATAGACGCCAGTAACAGGAGCAGAAGCATACACGAGGAGAACAGAAACCAGAGACAGGCAACGACATATGGATAATAGCAGCAGTCAATGATAATGACATACTACTACTAGAGCTAAGCGTATGCTCTCTGAGCTACCTTAGCACCAAGTGATAAATTTACCTTTTTCTCCTGCAGTCGAGGTTTTCTATTGTTGCCACACGTCACCACGAAGGCTGAGCCGTTAGCCAATACTGCCCCCATAGATCTTACTATTATCATCATAGGCTGTGACAACTAATTCTGGCAGATCCGCAGTGACTTAACCGATAGTAATAATAATTCTAGTTCCAAGGAACTTCTCTAATATACGGGGCTCAAGTAGGATCAAAAGTTCTATAAGATGCAGTAATTTTCCATTGAAAATAAGGAAAAAGATTTTAAATTCTGTCTCTGCCTTCCAGATGTGCTCTTAACATCCATGCCATCTTTTCATGTTTTTCTACTGCTTCTAAGAAGAAGTCATTTGTTGCCATGTCTTCTAATTCTTCAGCTTCGTCAGCATTCTTCCTAAGAGTCTTGATTATTGTTTCATGATCCTTTAGCAGGTTTGATATCATTGTTTGCGCATCAGGATTTCGACCAGGTTCTTCATTAATGCTTGAATAGCGGACAAACTCGTCAAGTGTGCCAAGAGACTTGCCGCCAAGCTGCCTTGCCCTTTCTGCTATCTCATCTACCATTTCATCCAAAGCTTCGTACTGCTCTTTGAAGAACTCATGCAGCTGATGAAATCTTGGGCCAATCACATTCCAGTGATACTTTCTTGTCTTTGTGTAGAGAACATATTCATCACATAGACGCATATTGAGCGTCTCAACCAACTTTTTACGAGCATCATCTTTTACTCCAATGTCTGCCTTTACGTCTTGCTCCATTATTGCTGCTGCTGCTGCAGTAGATGCCGCACTACTACTTTTTGACACCATACCGGATCCCACACCATAAGTTATTTATGACTAATATAACAATGAGCCGGCAGCAACTGCTAATAAATTACATGGACTTTACAGCATCTCTCTTTTATATCAAATGCAATAGTAGGAAGAACACTTGACTCTATCAACAAGCTATCAACAAGCACAAATGTCAAGTTAATCTCTACTATGCAATGCACTTGTTACATCCTTTGAATTTGGCAGCTGTAGGAAAACGCCAAGCAATACAATACTCACGTACTCTCCGGTTCCGCTAGTTCCTGCACTCATGTCCCTATCTGATGACTAATTTGGACTGTCTGTCAGTCAGTAACTTGGCAGAGACAATGCTACTGATAAGGTAATTCGCTCACGAGCTCGCTCTAGGCTAGAATAATATACTCTGATTTTATGAAAGCCGTACTTCACGGTAAATATTAAATAAAACTAACATATTTCTCAAAGAGAAAATAATGTCCAGAGAATTCAATTGTCAGTATGTAAAATTGCACGTCATCTACTTGCAGTTAATAATGTAATGACGAAGACAGCCTTAAATCAATTAAGGTTAATGATGATAATAGGAACTCACTAAAAAGTAGGAAAAAAGATGATGAGAGCGGCAATATTTGACAAACCGGGCATAGAAAATCTCCGGGTTATAGATGATGTAGAAAAGCCAAAATTAACCAATCCTGATGATGTTCTGATAAAAGTCAAGGTAGCCGGAGTGAACCCCATTGATAACAGAGTCATTTCCGGTTCTATACAGACTATCAGGCCAATACCGCACATTCCTGGAGCAGAAATTACAGGCATTGTTGATGAGACTGGTAATAAAATTAATAATGAACTGAAAAAGGGTGACAGGGTTGTTATATATAACAAAGTATTTGATGGCAAGTGCGACATGTGTTTGAGCGGTCTTGATATGATTTGCAGAAATGGTGGCTTGATTGGTGTAATTACTAATGGCGGATTTGCAGAATATATTGCTGTTCCTCAGAGAAATGTGTTCAAAATACCGGATGACATGGATTGGGATTTAGCTGCAAGTCTTCCTGTGACTGGTTTAACACCATTTCATGCTTTAAATGAGGCACAACTGAAGGTAAATGAATTTTTGTTGGTCTTTGGGGCTTCTGGAAATACTGGAATGATTGCTACACAGCTTGGTAAAAAGATGGGAGCGAGAGTAATTGCAGTTTCAAAAGAAGAAGAATGGATAAGAGATTTTGGAGCCGACTATGTAATAGCTGACTACGATAAAATAGTCGAACAAGTAAGAGAAATTACTTCCGGCAAGATGGCAGATGTTGTTATAAATTCGTTAGGAGTTAACACTTGGGATAGCAGTTTTGAATCAGTTGGCATTAATGGAAGATTAGTAACTTTTGGAGTACTTACCGGCGCAGATGTTAAACTAAATGTCCAAGCACTGTACTCAAAACAAATAAAATTGATAGGTTCTACCGGTGGGACAAGAAGGGAACTAAAAGACCTTATTGATAATCATGATAACCTCCAGATAAAGGTGTGGAAAAGGTTTGATCTTGACAATATCCAACAAGCTATTGAGGCATTATTCTTAAATGAAAGGAGTGGAAGGATATTTCTAGACATTTCATGATCTGGAGTATAATAGCGAGTGTTAGCTGACTGGATATCTCTTGCTGTGTCATCTTATGACCGCTATTTCGCCATTTCAAAGTAGAACTAATACCAGCTTGAATAACTTCAAGAGCTCGCTCTTGTATGCGTATACTTGACAATTGTACTGCAACACCAGAAGAAAAACCTATGTTCACATGAATGCCTAATACTTTTATAAAAAATGTCTGCAGTCTGACAGTCTGCTAAAAGGATGGAGCTCGCTCTAGTAGTTAACGCAAATTGAAACACATCAGATAGGCATATACTATCATAGGTTAGGATAAGCTTTAACAATATCGTTCATTATGATCATCAACTGTCGATGTCTTTTAAGGACGAAATTGAAACGATAAGGCTGAAAACTCTAAACTTAGAAGAATTAAGTAATTCCAAATATTAGATCCATCTTCAACCTTTAATTCTGTTAAGGTTCGCCATAGATAATATGAGCACGAGAGATAGGGACATCGATGAATGGTTTAGAAGGTGGTGGACTCCATGGTGGCCCCCGTGGTGGGGAGCAGGCACCAGAAGAGGAACAGCTGGAGGAGACATCTTCCGAGAGTTTGAAGAAATGAGAGAAGATATGACAAGGATGTTTGAAGAGACTGTACGAGATATTGACAAGATTCCTAAGGATCTGATACGAGAATATGATACTCCTAGTGGAGGCAGGGTAAGAGAGGTAGGCCCCCTAGTTTATGGCTATTCTGTGACTGTAGGACCCGATGGAAAACCAAAAGTAAAGGAATTTGGAAATGTCAAATCATTGGGCGGTAGAGGAGTAGGTATGGCACCACCCGCACTGACCGCAGAAAGGGAACCCTTGGCAGATGTCGTAACTACAGACAAGGATATCAAAGTAACAGTAGAGATGCCCGGCATTTCAAAACAGGATATAAAAATAAATGTACAGGATGGTTCAGTTGAAGTATCAACAACAGATACTGCGTCCAAAAAGTATCGCCGTTCAATAGAATTGCCCCAAGATGCAGATCTTGAATCAGCCAAATCAACCTACACAAATGGTATACTTGAAATAACTTTTAAAAAGAAAGGCAAAACAAAAGGAAAAGAACTCAAAATCGATTAAGATGTGCTAACATGTAACCTGCGACCGCTCTGTTTGCAGCATCCATCTTCGAAATGCTACGCTCTTGATCCAAGCAGGGTCTCATGACCCTCTAATCCTAAATTAGGAAGACCCGATAAACAAGAGCTTTCCTACTGGCTAGGCTTCTCGTCGATCTTTTTTGAGATAGTAGGCCATAAGAAAGCTCTGCGTAGGCCAATAAGATTGAAAGTACCACACAGATGCATGTATATATTCTCTAGCTGACGAGCACAAAACAGACCTTCATTGAGAGCGGGTCGAATGGAATTTTTGGTAAGTCTCTTTCAGGATTATTATTATCTCTATATATGTAAATCCCACCAACCTTTGTATTTTTTGACCCGTATCGACCAGTAGAAGGGGCTACTGATAATAGTAACGATGTATTTACGTATAGAAGATGTTCACGATACAAACTGACAATCACACTCTCAGACCAGCTTTGCTTGTGATCGATGTTCAAAATGGATTTGTCAGCAAGGGTGGTTCCTATGATACGCTGGGGATGGACACTTCAAACTACAGGGCAGTCGTGCCCAAGATGCGGGAACTTATTAACTTGTGCAGAGAGCTGGGGATTCCAATCTTTTACACAGAGGCTGTCCGCGAGCCTAGCGGAATTGACCTTTTGACTAGGGTGCATAAAATACTGCCAAAATCCCGGGAAGAACGGATAAGGAAGACGCCAATTTGTGTGCGTGGTACATGGGATGCACAAACAATTGATGAACTCAAGCCCACAGATGCAGACCATGTGATTATAAAGAGAAGAGATTCTGCCTTCCAAGACACAGAAATCAATGCGTGGTTCAAGGCTCTTGCCATAAACACAATCATATTCGCCGGAGTCGATACATCAATATGTGTAGAAACTTCCCTTAGAGATGCATTTAACCAAGGATATGACGTAATCTTGATTTCTGATGCTACTGCGTCTGGTAACAAAGAACACTACAATACGACGCTTCAAAGAATAAGAGATTATTATGGTGTTGTGATGGACTTTGAGCGATTTGCAAATTCGTCTCGCTGGGTGAAGCAGAACAATGGACACGTTCCCAAAGATAGGATCGACACTTTCATTCAGACGTTTAACCTGCTAGACCCTAGGGAAAGCATTGTGTGAATTGTTATTATCTGTAGGATATATTGTAGTTGTTTATAGCCGTAGTTTTGATCTGGCGGGCGGTATGAAATATGCCCGCAACGATAATGTGTCTCCGTTGACATGCTTTTGATGGTTGGACGGGCATTTATTGTATCATTGCTTACCTGGACAAAGACTATCTTGAGGAACCTTTCTAATTTGGACTCATTTTTTGAGTAGTATGGAATACAACTTCAAAATATGTAGAGAAATATTTTACAATTGTCTGTTAAGACCTCAGAATCTATAGATGTTATAGAACTATTATTATTTTCTCTTTTTGAAAAGTATGTATATACAAGCAAAAATAGTATTGCGGCTAATCCAAAGGCAATTTCCCTACTAACGGTAAATGAGACAAGGCAATTTCTAAAGCCAAGTATAATGTTATACCAGCAGAGGGATTAGACCAAATATCATAAACCTATGGCTTCTCTCCTTAAACTTTTCTAAGTCTCTATATGGATATTGTAGGTGATGCCCTTTGCAAAAGTATGAGACTCCATCACTCCACGTACGGACCATGAACCAATTGATCATAGAATCTAACCGATTTGATATTGGCAAACTCAAGCATACCATATCTTGATAATTCTCTACCAAATCCACTATTCTTTATACCGCCAAACGGAACGCGTGGGTCAGATATCACTACATTGTTTACCGTAACCATTCCGGCTTCTATCTTGGATGACAATTCTTCTGCCTTCTCTAGGTTTTGTGTCCAGATGCTTGCTCCAAGGCCAAACTTTGAATCATTTGCAATCTCTATCGCTTCCTTTTCATTATCAGCCAAAATTATTGGTGCGACAGGACCAAATACTTCCTCTTGAGCTATTTCCATTTCAGGGGTGACATTTGTAAAAATAGTGGAACGGTAAAAATAGCCTCTACTGTTAATTCTTTCGCCGCCTGTGAGGATCTCAGCACCCTCCTTTATAGATCTTTTCACAATTCCTTCCATATTTTCAAGGCTCTTGGCGTTAACTAAAGGCCCCAGATCTGTATCGTCAGCAAGTGGATTGCCAACTTTGAGTTGTTCAGCCTTTTGAACAAATTGCTCAGTGAATTCCTTTGCAATGTCCTTAACAACTATGAATCTTTTTGATGCTATACAACTCTGTCCGCAGTTAACAAACCTGCCCTTCACTGCACCGGTGGAGGCCTTTTCAATATCTGCATCTTCGCACACAATGAAAGGATCACTTCCTCCTAACTCCAATACAGTTTTTTTCAGTTTAGAAGTGGCCCTCTGTGCCACTTTAGCTCCAACAGGCACACTTCCTGTAAATGTTACAGCATTAACTCCCCCTGAATCTATTAGTGACTCTGCACTTTCGGAGTCTCCAACTAACGTTTGGAAAACGCCTTCTGGTACTCCAGCCTTAAGAAAAGTCTTTTCAATTTCAATCCCACATTGCATTGTTGCGCTTGCTGGTTTCAGTACAATGGTATTTCCAATCATTAACGAAGGAGCCGCAAACCTCAGTCCCTGCCAGTAAGGGTAATTCCATGGCATTATACTACCGATAACTCCTAGCGGCTCAAACATTACGGTACTTTTTCTTGCATCTGTGTTACTGACTTCGCCTGCTAAGAAGAGTTTTGCGTTATCTGCAAAGTATTCAATTGTCCATGCACATTTATCGATTTCCGCTCTAGATTCTTTTATTGATTTTCCCATCTCTTGTGTGGCAGTCTTTGCGAGGCTTTCTTTGTTTTTTCTAAGTTCATTGGCAAATGAATACAAATGATCCGCTCGCTTGTCAATGTCCTTTTTCCATTCTACAAACGCATTTCTTGCTCTTTTTACATATTCGTTTAGTTGTTCTTTATCAGTTATTTGATACTCCTTTAGCACCTCTTCTGTTGCAGGATTTATTGTTTTGATTTTTCTTATCGATCTAGTCTGCATGTTATCGCGTGAGCTGCTCGTCAAGGATTTACCACACCCTTTCCCAGAATTTTTTCATCCTTTAGCATATATAGAACTTCTTTCAGTTGATTTATACTAAACCGGTTTAAAACAAGGGGCTTAATTGTTCCTCTTCTTACAAGTAATATCATCAACTCCATCAGCGCATTTAAACTTCCAGCATAAGATCCAATAATAAGTCGGAACTTCCTCTCTTCGTGTTCTTTAACTGAGATTTCCTCTAACACGTAGTTTTAGTGGATTCTATTTGATTTAAAAGGATAGAAAATATAGCTGGCTTAAGCATTAGTTTTACATTCGATACGCAATGTGTGTATATGTATGTATGAATGAATAGCAGAACAATCTTGGATCCTGGATTCAAATTGACATCTTCAAAAAACATCTACATGATTTATTGTGCTATCAATTTATGAGGGAGAAATGTGGCAGCAGAGAGAGAGACATGGAAGAGAAAGTAACAGGAGAAGCCATGCCAGGTGGAGAGGCGACGACAACAACAACAACTGTTGCCAAACTTGTAGTTAAATGCCTCGAAAATGAAGGCGTCAAATATGTCTTCGGAATCCCAGGCGAAGAGAACATACATTTTATAGATGCACTAAATAGTTCGTCATCAATTCGCTTCATATTAGTTCATCATGAGCAAGCTGCATCATTTATGGCAGATATGTACGGCCGGATTACTGGCAAGGCTGGTGTGTGTACTGCAACGCTAGGACCTGGAGCTATTAACCTGCTATTGGGAACCGCGAATGCTCACACAGACAGCGTCCCTTTGATTGCTATTAGCGCCCAAGTAGGCCTTAACCGGCAGTACAAGGAAACACATCAGTTTGTTGACTTAGTCAGTATCTTCAAACCTGTGACAAAGTGGGCAGCAGAAATAGAGGTTGCCAGCGCTGTGCCAGAGATGGTGAGAAAAGCTTTCAAGGTTGCGCAGACAGAACGTCCTGGATCCTGCTATCTTGGTATCCCGCAAGACCTCGAAGAAATGTCAGTGCCACGGGGTCTTCAGCCGTTGCTTCCATCACAAGTATACGATAGCGCTCCTTCTCCATCGCAGATCTCCCGCGCGGCGAAAGTATTGGAGGCATCAAAGTCTCCTATTGTCCTTGCAGGTCATGGAGCTGCCCGAGATAACGCCCAGGATGCGTTAATTCGGTTCTCTGAACACCTTCAAATTCCGGTGGCAACTACTTTCATGGGAAAAGGAACATTTCCAGACAAGCATCCAAATGCTTTAGGAACTGTAGGCTTTATGCTCCACGATTACGTCAACTTTGGATTCGATCTGGCAGATGTACTGATTTGTGTCGGCTATGACCTGCAGGAATTTGATCCAGTACGGATAAACCCAAACGGTGACAAGAAGATCATACATGTTTCTCGATATCCTGCTGAAGTTGATGCACATTATCCTGTTGCAGTTGGCATAGAGAGCAACCTGTCAATGGCACTTGATGAGCTTGCAAAAGGCGTGAGATCAAAAGAAGGACTAAAAGCGGAAAACTGCAAGATTGTGGATCTGCTTAGAGGAGAGTTTGAAGAGGGAGCCAGAGATAGTTCATTCCCTCTTAAACCTCAGCGAATAGTCTCAGACACTCGTCTGGCACTTGGAGAGTCGGATATTGTACTAGTTGATACGGGTGCAGTAAAGATGTGGATGGCCCGGCTCTATCCCACATACAAACCCAATACCTGTCTGATTTCAAACGGGCTGTCAACTATGGCGTTCGCTCTGCCAGGTGGGATAGCAGTCAAGCTCGCCTGCCCAGAACGCAAGGTACTTGCTGCAGTGGGTGATGGCGGATTCCTCATGCTAGGCTCGGAGTTGGCAACAGCCGTACGGGAACATGTACCTATTGTAATACTGATTTGGGAAGACCAAGCTTATGGACTGATTAAATGGAAAATGGACTTGGAACTAGGGCATCATTCTTCTGTCGATTTTCATACTCCTGACTTTGTGAAGTACGCTGAAAGCTTCGGAGCAAAGGGCTATCGGATCAATTCCGCGGATGAGCTACTTCCAACTCTGAAATCTGCCCTTCAAGATGATTCAGTCTCTGTAGTTACATGTCCAGTTGACTACTCCCAAAACATGGAGCTTACAGATAAGCTTGGCTTGCTAACCGAGGCTCTTTAGCGGATCGTTAATACACCAAGTGTCCAATAAAAATAAGGGGTGGAGGAGGAGTGAGAAACATAATAAACCAACGACGACAACAACAACAACTTGAACGTAACAAGAACAATGTAGTGGCCTTCTACGACTTGGCGTTCAACCAGAATAACCCTGCTGAAGCCATTAGGAGGTATGTTGGAGAGGTTTACATTCAGCACAATCCGACAGTGGCCGACGGAAAGGAGGCTTTCATTGAGTATTTTGAGAGAATGGCAAGAGAATATCCTGGCAAGCGTGTTCACTTCAAGCGGGCGATAGCCGAAGGAAACTATGTGGTTTTGCACTGCCACCAGGAGTGGCCTGGTGATAGTAATAATGGTAATTGGGCTGGCATAGACATTTTTCGGTTAAACGATAATGGCAAGGTTGTTGAGCATTGGGATGTGCTACAGAGGATACCTGAGAAAAGTGCTAACAATAATTCCATGTTCTAATCTTCGGCTAGTTGGGCGGAAGCCCAAGCACGATTATTAAAATACACAAAGGCGTGTGAAAAAAGAAACGACCCACCAACATTTGATAGCGCCTCTTCTTCACCACCAGTTAACCACTGAACTCTGCTTTTTAGCTGACAACCCGTATATACACGGCTAGCCAGATAGCCGATATGTATATGAGAGAGGCAAAAAGTTTCCGAAGAGTAGCTAACAAAGAGGATGTGGAAGAATCACATCATCTACTGATTAACCACTACTACTCAATGGGTGACGTTTTGGTAAATATCAGTGGAAACGCTGCAATACACAACGGTTCATAACAAAACAGGATTGTGGAAAAATATATGCATGGTCAAGATAATAGTCAAAAAAAAGGAGCAGGCGTTCTTGGCATTCATCATATTACTGCCATAACAAAAAATGCTCAGCGTAACATTGACTTCTATTCAGGTTTTCTAGGCCTAAGACCAGTGAAAATTACAGTCAATTTTGATGACCCAACTTCATACCACCTATATTATGGTGATTACATGGGTCATCCTGGAACTTTATTAACATTCTTTGTCTGGCCAGATATACAAAAAGGGAATAACGGAACAGGACAGGTTACCGCAGTTGCCTTTCTTATTCCACCAAATGCAATTGAATATTGGACTGACAGACTTCGTCGCAATGACATTTCATTTGTGGGCCCTTCAACTCGCTTTGATGGAACTGAGCAATTCATTGCTTTTAGAGACCCAGATGGAATGATGCTAGAGCTGATCGCTCCTTCTGGTACTTCATCCTTTTTGTCGTCATCTATCCAATCTAAGGATATTCAACATCATGATGACAATGATAATAATACTATTTCTGCTATTAACTATGACAATGTCTGGAAGGAGGGTCCTATTAATCCAGATTATGCAATAAGAGGTTTTCATTCAGCTGCAGTCACAGAGGAAGGGTATGAGCATACCGCGACCCTCCTAACAGATACTATGAAATTTAAGCTTGTAGCAAAGGATGAAAGAGAAGGACGTTTTCGATTTAAGGCAATAGAAAACAGAAAACTAGAAGCAGTTCCAGAAGCAATAGGCTCAGTAGTCGATATTGTTTGTCAGCCAGATATTGGCAGAGGTATTGTTGGAATAGGTAGTGTTCACCATATTGCCTGGCGGGCTTCCGATGATAACCACCAGTTAGACTTGCGCAAACGAATTATCAGGCAAGCAAATCTTAATCCTACACCCGTAATCAACAGGAAGTATTTTCATTCTGTCTACTTCCGTGAGCCAGGAGGTGTTCTCTTTGAGATTGCCACCGACCCGCCTGGCATGACAGTAGATCAGAGGCCAGAAGAACTTGGAACAAAGCTAACCCTGCCCGAGTGGTATGAACCTATCCGTAGCAAGATAGAACATGTCCTGCCACCAGTGAATCTGCCAAGAAATGTGAGAGAGCGCCCAAAAGGAGAGAGTATTGCATAGTGGTTGTTGGATGCCATGACAGAAAATCTAACTAACAATAGCTTGATATCAATTGACGAGCCCATTATGCAACGGGGTATTTCTGTTTAGATCTGTTTCAACTGTATCGCCAATAGACTCCTGAAGACGACAAAGCTCTTCACATTGGATAACCTATACATTGGTGCGGCATTAATAGCTCTGGAATAACGTAACTTAATTCGATAACATAGAATTTTCCAGAAAATGCGGCAGACCTTGAAAATGATACATCAACAGAATAAGTGTCAAGTTGATGTTATATTCTTTTCAACCTCTATTTCTATTTTCGTTCCTCTGCTGCATTAGCACCTCCTCCACGCATTACAACAAATTCATAATCGTTATGATGTGTGTATGGTCATTGTTAACCTAGTTTGGAATGTTGATGCTCAGATTGCACATTGCTTTTTCTCTATACTAAGCGTAAGATTCTTCTTTCTTGATTCTTTTGCTGCTGTCATCTGGCTTGTCTCTTCATTTTATGACCTACAGTTATTTGAAAATGCGTTAATCATGTCATAGACAGGACTTGTTATTAACCTGATGTGCGAGAAGGAAGTTCTGACACTATGGAGAGCAAAGAAGCCGAAAGAGAGGAGATGAAAGATGAAACTCATGATATTGAAGACGCAGAACAAGATGAACTAGATGAATCCGATGAAGAGGAAGAATCAGAAGAGTAAAAACAGAAGAGAGGGCTAGGCTTTAGCCGACACTGAAAGCGTAGACTGGCTGGCTGTGGCTGTGCAAGTTTATTATAGTAAACATATGCCTATTTAGACATAGGCATAGATATAGCCAACAAGAATAAAGGAACCAAAATCATCATGAATTCTTTCTTTTGTTATAGTGAAAGATCAAAACACCTGCGGACTTTCTTTTCCTATTCTTATTTATTCTTATATGAGAGTCCTAGCCACTTACTTTAAAATAGTATTCTAGTATTATATATTTATGGAAACTTGCAGTCACCTTGAACAAGCAAACCTTGGAGTACAGGGAAAAACAAAAGGCTGTGAAGAGTGTGAAAAAATAGGATCTGACTGGGTTCAATTACGATTATGTTTGTCATGTGGTCATGTTGGCTGCTGTGATTCTTCTCCTAATAAGCATGGAACAAAACATTTCAAAGAAACAGGGCATCCTGTCATGAAATCATATGAACCTGGTGAAAATTGGAAATGGTGTTACGTGGACGAACTATTTATGAAATAGCGAGAGTAACTAAAAGAATCATGATCCGAGGAATAATTTATTGATTAAGAGGAGATGAAGAAATATTATTCATGCGATCGGATATTGATGTACAGGATGACCAATTAAGAGAAAAGCCAAAGATCGTGCCGCTTCCTAATGGACCCTACCTCCTGATAAATGACATGGAACCCAAAGTTGTGGAAAATCTCCAAAACTCAAAAGGAGAATCTCTTTCAGTTGTACGTGGAGTTTCATTATGTCGATGTGGAGCATCAAACAACAAGCCGTTTTGCGATGGTACGCATGGCAAGATTAGATTTTCAAGTGAAAATAAAGAAGAAGAAGCTGTAAACGAAAATCAACAACATATAGTCAAAGATAAAAGAAAAAATTATGTAAGCAAGGGAATAACTATACATGATAACAGAAAAATATGTTCTCATGCCGCAGAATGCGTAAATAACTTACCCTCTGTTTTCAAAATAAATGCAAGGCCATGGATTAATGCTGATGCTGCAGAGATAGAAGAAATAATCAATACAATAATAAAATGTCCATCTGGTGCTCTTAGTTATTCTCTTGATGGCATAGAATATCGGGATCAAAATGAAAGAAAACCATTGATTACGGTATCTAAAGATGGACCGTACCATGTTACTGGGGGCATAAATCTGATCGGAGATAATATACAATGGGCAGAAGGGTCGTCAAAAGAACACTATGTTCTTTGCCGTTGTGGTGCTTCAAACAACAAACCCTTTTGTGATGGTATGCATAGACTGATTAATTTTAAGGATGACAAAGACTAGTAGACATCCGTATCAACAGTTAGCTCTTCAAAGTTCTCGCTTGCTATGCTCTGCTCTGCTGTATTTTGGAGATGAAGTTACATATTTATGCTGTCGTGTACGTCAAGACTTTACAAGTGGGATACGCAGCAGAGTGAATGGTACGCCCACTTTTTACATTAATGGCGTACGTTATGATGATGACTCTTGTGATGAAGAAATGCTGCTGGCAGCCATTAAGCAGACCTATGCCAATTCGGAGCGCAGTCAGCCAAAAGAAAAAAGAAGAAGAAGAAGGCGGTAGCATTCATTGATCTTTTTGAGATTATTTATCATATTAGCCAGACAAATATGGTAGACAAACAGATGTGGCGGAACCCAAGACGCCAAACCGGAGGATTGGAGAGTAAACTAAAGCTCGTTGCTGATACTGTAGCAGATGATGGTAGTTCAATGTCAGGTACACTTTTTAGAATTTACTATTGATATTAAAAACTGCTTCGACTTATTGTTTAGGTGCTTATTTTTCTGTATGTGATACACATCTCTCTATCCCTTACTGGGTAGCAGAACATAGACCAAAGGTTTTTTCTCTACTCGCTTGAAAGCCCATAGTGCTCTGAAATCAAGTGGTGATAGTGTTGTGGAGGCATAAGTGAAGAAACGCTTCTTTGAACTACCTCGTTTAGGGCGGGATGTATGTGCATAGCAGTTAGTATAGGCTTTATAGTGCGTTCATGTCCCGTATACATGATGTTGATTATTTCTTGAATGAGAACTGATGCATGTGGTCCAATAATATGAGCACCAATGAGCTCAAAGTCGTCAGCCTTTACAATAACCTTAACAAAACAATCCTTTATGCCCATGGCTATTCCTTTTGCAGTATCTTCATACCTTGCAACGCCAAGAAGGATCTTATTTTCACCATACTTTGCCAAGGCTTCTCCTTCTCCAAGACCCACTGCAGCGATTTCAGGGTAAGTAAAAATAGCATGAGGGACGGCATGATAGTCTTTTTTCACCTTGTTGTTGCTCTTTTTCTCATTATTCTTTCCCAACACAGCATTATAGTATACCAGTTCAGCCTCGTAGTTTGCCTTGTGTTTAAATGGATATACACCGTTTGCATCTCCAAAGGCCCAGACATTTGGCCGCGATGTCTCTAGGTATTCGTTAACAACTATCCATCCATTTTCATCAGTCTTTATCCCAGCCCTCTCTGGATGAAGTATGTCTGTGTTAGGATCTCTTCCGGCAGCAATTAATACCTCTTCAGCTGTTATCGTCATTCGTTCTCCACTAGTCATATCTCGTGCGATCAGTAGTAGCTTCTTCCTACTACCTTTTTGTTCATGCTTCTTCTTGTCGCTACTCCCCTTGTCGCTGTTGGCCTCATCAGCTTCATAGTTATCTTCAGTGGCACTACTGCTGCTAACAACTTCTATTACTTCGCTATTTGTAATAATTGTCATGTGCTTGCCAATTTTTCGCTTTGCCAGCTCCGATATTTCAGCTTCTTCATATGGAAGAAATCGCTTGTTCCTGCCAACAATTGTAACGTGCGAGCCCATGCTTGAAAAGAAGTGACCATATTCAGCGGCAATATATCCCCCTCCAACAATTGCAATACTCTCAGGTATCCTATCCATTCCAAGGATGGTGTCGCTTGTATGGTATGTTATATCCTCAAGGCCCTTTATTGGCGGAATGATAGGTTTTGAGCCTGTGCAAAGAAAAATCATCTTTGCTCTTATCTCGTCATTGTTGCTGCCGCCACCAACTTTCAAGGTGTATGGTTCTATAAACTCAGCAGCATCGTGATAGTAATCGATATTCTGTGATTCTGTAAGTCCATTTCTTATCATGTCTATCTCTTCGTTAATGTGATGCCTCATCCTATCCATGATCTTATTAAAGTCAATCTTGTGTAACTGGACATCAATTCCAAATTCATTTGCCTCTTCTATTGTCCTTACCATCTCTGCAGGATAGAGAAGGAGTTTTGAGGGTATGCACCCTCGTGTGAGGCAAATCCCTCCCGGCTCATCTTTGTCTATGACTGCTACTCGGAGATTTGGATTTCTTTGGAGCATTGCATCAACAACATGCATTGCCGATCCTGTTCCTATTGAGATTAGGTCATATTCCTTCATGGCAAATCCACATTTTGTCTAGTACAACTAGGATTATCTTTACTTTGTGCAGTATTCGTTTCTCTATGAAAGTTATAGTTAATCCGTAAATAGTAAATAGCCTATTCCTAAGCTGGGAATGTCAAAAGGAGGAGAAGGAACAGGATTCCAAAGGGTAGCCAACAAGAGAGATATCAAAGAAGGTGGTCTACTGGGAGTGGAGTTGAAAGGAAACAATATTGTTCTAGCAATGATAAATGGACAAGTCTTCGCTATGGATGCTGTATGCTCCCATCAGGGTGCACCACTTGAAGAAGGCAATCTTGAAGGTTACAACTTGACCTGTCCATGGCACTATGCTGTATTTGATGTTCGAAACGGCAAAGTGTCGGATAGGACTGTTTGGGCAAAAAATCAAACTTCATATCCAGTTAATGTTGACGAGAGCACTGGAGATATTTTGGTAAATGTAGGTGCTGGAACAAGGGAGAAGGGTGGTAAAGAAGCGACTGATACAGAAGAATGATTCTACAAATAAAGTTTTGTACTTGCACTATGGATAAGAAATTAACTAATTCGTGTAGAATACTACTACGAGCGGCTTTTTCTTTGTTGCCTACAACATAGAAGAGAACAATCTCCAGTCCAGACTTGCCACGAAGATGTTCAGTAAATGACAAGCCATAATTGATAACTTTGCTATCCTCATTCAGCAATATATCCTTCCGCGCAATAATCTTCGTTGGTTTTAGACGAATAAGCAATATGCACATGAACCTTCATAAGTAGACAGACCACTACTTGAGATTACCCAACGCAAAAATAGCATAATGATCACATTGTGAAGGAATGTCACGCCATGAACTAACAGCTGCCGAATTGCGCTGCCACATGGATGACCTATAAATGACCCGCCTTACACCTAGCGAACCAGGACAAAGGGATTGGAGCGTATTTTTTGATAGGGCAGACAAGTTTCTAGAAAAAACAGCACAATATGTTCACCTTGGTGTGAACCCAGGTGATTACTACACCTCCATATGGACAAGAGATGCAGCATATATACTTAGAGACCAGTTTCTTACAGGAGACACCTACAATGTTCTTCAGTGCCTGTATTTCATCTGGGCATCCCAGATTGATCTGAACAACCAAAAAATAGTTTATGGCAGAGGGTCGCCTGAGCTTAATTTTAAGATTCAGCATGCAGACGCTAGGACAAAAGAGAAGTTCAGAGGAGCACTACCATCTACAATATATCAACATGAGGGTATTTCGGAAGTTTATGGTCGCAACCCAGATATTGATTCTACTGCGCTGATGGTATCCACTACTTCATGGATTTTGGACACTTACCTTAAGTCAGGTCTGTATTCTTACTATGATGACTTAAAGTCTGCACCAAAGCCACTGTCCTCTGCAGATTACAGAAAACAAAGATCTAATTTAAGCAACAGCGTAAGACAATCATCATCATCATCATCTACTACATTTACACTTAATCAAATAAGCATGCCCCTATCAAGAGTCATTTTGAAGCCTACAGAGTTGATAAAATTTATCGTGCCCCGAATGGATGTGGCTATCCATTATCTTGCAAGTCGCGATATAGATAATGATGGACTCCTTGAGCAAGGATATAATGAAGACTGGATGGACACTGCACTTCGCGCTGGAAAGATAGTTTATGATCAGGCTTCCTGGATACTGGCGGCAAGAGATTTTTCTTCACTGCTAAGCGAAATTGGCGAGGAAAATATGGCAAGCAGCTTGACGAGAATGGCAGAAAGGACAATTAATGCTGTAGAGGAAAAGCTGTGGTCGGAAGAAGACGGAGCTTACATTGATATCAAGTACGATGGAGTAGAGGGCAGGAATAACCAAGAAAGAATGCTCACGCAAGATGTCTCGCTTTACCTCGTAGCAATAACCGAGAACAGCAATAATGATAATCTTAGCATGCGATTCAAAGGTGTAAATAATAATGGTGACAATCGCAATGACGGATGCCAAAATATTAGGCGTTATTTTGACAAAAAGAGCACGCGCCGAGCTACTGATAAAACTATTGAAGAGAGGGCTGCCCGCACTCTTGAAACAATCAAAAATCGCATATGGAAGGACGGCACACGACCGGTAATTACAGAAAAGGAACTGAAAAGGACAGGCCCTTGGATATTGGATTCTAACCAGTACCATAACCATACTTTCTGGCCGTGGATAACCGGAATAGAGATGCTTGCTAGAAGTAGATTTCAAAGATACGGTGAGTGCAATGAGCTTCTTTCAGAGCTCACAAGAGAGAACTATTCGCAGACACTTGCCTACTATGAATGGGTAAATCCCGTAACTGGTATAGGAAGCGGGGCCTTTCCGTTTCGAACTGGCATCTCTACAATAAGAATGGCCTTAACTGACACTCTGCTTTCCCATTACTCATAAAAACTCCATTACTTATGTATGCAGTCTTTTTTGCTGCTTCTGCAGGCTTCTAAAATAGTGAGCCCAAGGGGCTGCGTGCTGATATCGGTTCTTTGAAGAGGTTCTGTGTTAATAGACATAGTCTAGATAAAAAGTTTTGTTTTCCAACCAAGCCTGCCAGGATTTGGATAAAAAGTCATTTGAATTCAAAGAGTGGGATGATGGTGGTGCATTAGGATGCAGCTGCGGAAGAATACTGATCTAGTTTTTTCGTCCGAAGAGCCTTCAGAGCGGTACCCCATGCTATGACTTGGTCTAGCATGGTATTGACGTATTGTTCCTGGTATGGAGCGGGTTTAAATGTTGTAAAGTTCTCAAAGTCTGTAAAGAGTGACAAGGTTACCTGCGCACGTACAGTCGCAACCTGCAGTTCAGCCATAACAAGACGCAAATCTTCTACTGCGCGCACACCCCCTGTACCGCCATAGCTGACAAACCCTGCGGCTTTGTTATTCCACTCCCGGTAAAGAAAGTCGATAGCGTTCTTCAGTGCACCTGGGATTCCATGGTTGTACTCGGCTGTCACAAAGACATAAGCATCAAAAGAATCGATTTTCGCTGACCATTTCTTAGTGTGATCTTGAGTGTACTGACCTTGTGAAATTATACCTGGTTCATCCAAAAGTGGAAGATTGAAGTCTTTAATATCGACATACTCAAACTGGGCATCGTTGCTTCTTTGTTTCTTTGCAATATTGTACACCCATCGAGCTACTGCTTCGCCCTTGCGGCCGGGGCGAGTACTCCCTAAAATAATAGCTACCCTTAGCATAATCTATAATCATCCTAGCTTACAAAAGTAATAAGACTTGATCTTTAGGTTGTAGAAGCCTGCAGGGACATCATTGTCTTTTTTTGAGTAAAGCAAAAGGTTAGGGAAATTCGTTATATTTCTGTCTATCTCTTCTCTCTCACAAAGTTAGACTTGTTCCTATAAGGAACAAGATAATCACTTACGCCATCGACCAATATCCTAAGATTCTGGTGATTCTAGATATCTCTTCTTTCACCAAGTACATATTCTAGTGCATATATTTTTCTATCTATTTCGGCTGTCGTGTCATCGCGCCCAAAACCATGGTCTACTTTGTTGTGTTTTTCAATTACTAAGCTTAGCAATTCAGCTTTCTTTGCCCTTACTTCTTCTTCACTTCTCATAATATCACCTTGGAAAGGAAAGACTATATCCCTTTGCATGAAACTAGATGGAGCTATATCAATAACGGTTCTCAGGTTTGGTCAATAGAATTAGATATACAGAAATCGCAATGTCCCAAAGTGCTGATAGAGTTACAATAGATATCATCAATATTGTTTCCGCAACAATAATAACGACCGAGAGATGCAAATGTGTGGTTGACTGACAAACAGATGCGCATCATCTTACTACAAGGACGGGACATTTGGATTCTTCAGTTATTTTCCTAGCAACACTGCCTAAAGTCTTTAATTTTGACAAGCCTCTAGACGGCAATCTCCTGCTACCAACTACTACGAGATAAGGTCTTTCCTTATTAATTACTGAGGTTATTTTTTCAGCGGCGTCTCCCTCTAAGACTAATGAGGATGCTTCAACACTACCCGAGTTAGACAATGAAACCAATTTCTCGAGTTTCTTGTATTCCTTCTGTCGAATCTGGGCCCTGAGCTTCTCTACATCCCTTTTGACTCGCGCCCGTTCAATATTATTCCAGTGACTCATAATTGAAATGTCTAGAACTTCTTCTACTACCCTGATGAGCTTTATACTCATGTTCAAACCTTTTGCAATTTCAATAGTGTATTTTAGAGCCTTATCTGACATCTCATATCCATCATGGGGCACAAGTATGATACGTGACATCATCTGGTACCGTGCTCCTTACGGCTAATAAGAGATTCACAGAAAGCCTTGGAAAATGATGAGTTGTGGTGGTTAAAGTCTGCACTCTGCTTACCGCTTTACATTTAGAGGTTTCAATATTTGAACCCATGTAATTAGTGGGCCCAAGGGGGTTTGATTCCGTCTATATAAACGGGTTTATACATACCTGCTTTAATGTTTGTGATTCAGAGTAACTCATTGAGTATATTTCATGCAGAATTGATTGTTTGAATACTGTAGATATACTTCGCTGAACAATTCATCTAAATTCTTTTGTATTTTCTGGATGAAAAAGAAAAGAAAAAAGGAGGACGAAGACAAAAAGGAATTCTCCTAGTTTTTATTTGTCCCATCCTAGTCTATATCTATTTCAAACAAACTGGTCCTGGAATTGTTTAACAATTCCGACTGTGAACTCATCTCCCATAGATATTGCATGCTTGTATAATGCGTCAAATGTAGTCACATCGGTAGCATAGTCACCTGTCAGTCTAGCAACGGCTTCTGTTTTTGTAAGGGACAAATGTTCATTCAGCATGTTCAACATATCCTCCTTCGTCCAGTTTGGATTAGCCCCGCTCAGGAATGTAGCGATCTCATCTGCGTTGGCATACCACTTCTCTTCAGTCTCTTCTAAAGCTGTGTTGTTTCCAGCCTTAGCTACTTCGAGCAGATCTACTGCAATAGTTATGTGGTCTTTCAATTGCGACGTCAGCTGATTGCCAGCTTGGTCACCATAGAAGGGCTTTATAGCATTGCCAATATCTTCTTGGTTCTTCAATAGCCTTTCTGCTGCAAACGATGCATCAGGTTGATCTGCAGCTGCGGCAACTACATATTGCCTTGTCCAAACGATGTGCTCTA
>Ga0081538_10001926_pt1 | contig 20797 bp, 22 predicted proteins | sample TabmetS5T2R1_FD_71022 | JGI IMG/M metagenome (GOLD analysis project Ga0081538, IMG submission 71022) | Tabebuia heterophylla rhizosphere microbial communities from the University of Puerto Rico - S5T2R1 | ecosystem: Host-associated > Plants > Roots > Rhizosphere ...
GTGATGTTGCCGCCGTCGGGCGCGAGCACCGAAACCTGGGCGCTGATGTTCTTCGCGTGGACCACGACCTGCGTGTCCATCGTGATGGTGCCGTCGTTCATGACGATCAGGCGCGTGACGCCGGGAGCCCGGCCGATGATGACCAGGCGATTCGGAGTCTGCACCGTGATGTCCGCGATGTTCGGATTGCCGATGACGATGTCACTGGCGGGCGTATCCAGCTTCAGGATCCGGGCGCCGTCCAGTTCGACCGTCAGTGGGTCGGCGGCGTGCGCGATGCTTGCCGCTGATATGGCAATGCCCGCAGCCGCGCTAAGCAGCCAAGTCGTTCGGACCATGCTCATCAATCCCCTCTTTTTAAACGTTTTGTTCATCATGTTGGGCCATGCTGTTGGTCGAGTGATACTCCACCAGAACATCCTCAACGATCAGTTAACGCAGGCTAAGAGGTAAGGGGAAATGGCGCGATTTACGACGCGATTGCTGGGCAGTGTGGCGATTTCGGTCGCCCTCGCCGGGTGCGCGGTGACCTCGCAATCCAACACCGTCGAGCCGCCCGCCCAGAAAGCCAATGTCGAGCCGGCGCTGCGGCAGGCGGCGATGATGTCCGAGCGCAACGCCAGCTATGGCGAGGCGGCCCAGCACTATGCCGCGCTCCACGCCAAGTATCCGCAGGACAAGCAGATCACCCTGGCCCTGGCGCGCAACCTGCGCTTCGCGGGCAACCCGCAGCAGGCGATCGCGGTGCTCAACAGCGGCGCCATGGCGCAGTCGCACGACGCCCTGACCCTGCTGGAGCTCGGCAAGGACTATCTGGCGGCCGACCAGCTCAACCTCGCCAAGCCGACCCTGGAGCGTGCCAGGGCAGCCGCCCCGCTGAACTGGGAGGTCCTGTCCTCGCTGGGTGTGGTCTATGACTACGAAGGCGATTACGAGCAGGCTCAGCAGCAATACGACGCGGCCCTGTTCCTGGACCCGGAGAACCCGACCGTCCTCAACAACAAGGCCCTTTCCCTGGCCCAGCAGGGCCGCCTGGACGAGGCGGTGAAGACCATGAAGGTCGCCACCGACCAGCCGTCGGCGAGCGCCCAGGCGCGACAGAACCTGGCCCTGCTGATGGCCCTCAAGGGCGACTCCGAGGCGGCCGAGCGCTTGGCCCGCAAGGACCTGCCGCCGGCGGTCGCCGAGGCCAACATCGAATACTACAAGTCCCTGGCCAAGCCGGCGGTGAAGCCGACCCAGAAGCCGCGGGTGAAGCCGGAGGTGCCGGCCGAAAACGTCGAAGACCTGCCGCCGCCACCCCCGCCACCACTCGACTACTAGACCCCGACGCACGTTTCCCACCGAAACGGCGGCCCCTCCGGAAGGAGCGGCCGCCGTTTTCATTTGAGTCAAATGCCGGGGAATATCAGACCTGTTAGCGTCGCGATATGCGTCTCACATCGTTGCGTGCCGCTGTAGCGGGCTGTGCTGGCGCGATGGCGGCTGGCCATCTCGATCTGTCACTCCGGACAGCCGCGCAGCGGCTGAGCCAGGGCCAATGCGGCGTTGAACGAGTGCGCGGCGGGGGCGTATGGGTCCCGGCTCGCGCCACTACGTGGCTTGGCCGGGATGACAGATGAGAGGTGGCCGTTCGACTGCAGCCGACCTGGCAATCGCTCACTCACCCAGCTTGCGCAATCAGCTTGCTCGGCATCCAGAAACACTCATGGCCGCGACGGGCGCGGCCATGAGTTCCCCCGAGCGTTGATGTGCGCCTACCGCTCGGACAGCATCTGCACGATCTGGATGCCGGCGGGGGCGGCGATGATGATGAACAGCACCGGCAGGAAGAAGATGATCATCGGCACGGTGAGCTGGGCGGGCAGGGCGGCGGCCTTCTTCTCGGCCATCGACATGCGGGTGTCGCGGTTCTCCTGCGCCAGCACGCGCAAGCCGTTCGCGATCGGGGTGCCGTAGCGCTCCGACTGCAGCAGGGTGGTGGCGAGCGACTTGAAGGACGGCAGGCCGGTGCGCTCGGAGAGGTTCTCGAACGCTTGTCGCCGGTCGCTGAGGAAGGCGAGCTCGGCGGAGGTCAGGCCCATCTCCTCCGACATCTCGGGCGAGCTCTCGGCCATCTGCTCGGTCACCTTGTTGAAGGCGGCTTCGATCGACATGCCGGACTCGACGCAGATGACGATGAGGTCGAGCGTGTCCGGGAAGGCGCGCTGCAGCAGCTTCTGGCGCTTGGTGATGGCGTTGCTGAGCAGGATCTGCGGCGTCAGGTAGCCGATGGCGCCGGCGGCCAGCACGCCCGCCAGGCGGACCGCCAGCGGCTTCTCCGGAAACACGATCCAGGCGTAGAGCAGCGCGACGATGACAAAGCTGATCGGCAGCGCGATGCGCTTGAACAGGTAGTTGGCGACCGCGCTCGGGCTGCGCTTGCCGGCGCGCGCCAGCTTGGTGCGCAGCTCCTTGGCGTCCAGCAGGTCGGCCATGCTGATGCCGCGGAGCGCGAAGCCCTTGATGCCCTTGTTGGGAACCGCCTGGAGGCGGTTGCGCGCCTGGAAGGCCTGGTTCTGCGCCACCGACAGCTGCCGGCGCCGGTCGCGCACGGCGCGCAGCCGCGCCTCGAAGCGCTCGCCGCGCATGAAGGGCAGGGCCAGGGCGAAGATCGTCGCCACCGTGGCCACGAACACGATCAGCACGATCATGCTGGTCATGTTGAAGCCGCTGGAAAAATCTACTCCGAATTGCTCCATGGCGCGGCGATCCTTAGATCTCGAAATTGATCATCTTGCGCATCACCAGGATGCCGGTGCTGAACGAAACGGCGCCGACGACCAGGCACCAGTTGCCGGCATTGGTGGTGACGAGCAGGCTGACATAATCCGGTGCGGTGAAGCTGAGCACGCCGGCCACCGCGAAGGGCATGCAGCCGATGATCGCGGCGGACGACTTCGCTTCGCTCGACAGCGCCTTGATCTTGTCGCGCATCTTCTTGCGGTCGCGCAGGATGCCCGAGAGCTTGGCCAATGTTTCGGCGAGATTGCCGCCGGTGGTCTGCTGGGTGATCAGCACGATCGTGAAGAACCGCACTTCGGTGGTCGGCACCCGCGTGACCAGGCGGTTGAGGCATTCCTCGAGGGTGATGCCCATCTGGATGCTCTCGGTGATGTAGCGGAACTCGACGCCGATCGGATCCGGCATTTCCTTGCCGACGATGGACAGACACTCCGCCACGGTCATGCCGGTCTTCACGCCGCGCACGATGAGGTCGATGGCGTTCGCGAAGTTGGCGGTGAAGGCCTTCAGGCGCTTGTTGACCAGGTAGCGCAGGACGAAGCGCGGAATGCCGAAGGTGCCGACCAGCAGGCTGGCCGGAATGGTGTACGGGATCTGGGTGATGAGCCAGACCAGGAGCGTGAAGACCGCGCCACAGATGGCGCTGTAGATCCAGAACTGCTTGGGCGTGGTCTTGAGGCCCGCCTGGATCAGCTTCTCCTGCAGCTTGTAGCCGCGCTGCTGCCGCTTCATCTGCTCGGCGGCCTTCAGCTTGGCCTCGATGTCCTTGCGCTTCATGCCGGACTGGGTCTTGGCGCCGCCCTTGCTGCCGCCACCGCCGCCGGTCGGGCCGCCGACCGAGCTCAGGCGCCGCTCCAGCCGGGCGCGCGGCCCGTAGAGGCTGTTCATCAGGCCGACCGACACGATGATGAGCGCCAGCACCAGGACGCCGACGGCGCCCATGATCATGGGATCGAGCTTGGCTATGTTCTCAATCAACGTCTTCTCCCATGATATCCGCGAGATCGCGTTCACGGCCGAAATACTTGGCCTGATCCCAGAATGCCGGACGCAGGCCGGTGAATTTATGGCGGCCGACGATGCGGCCGGAGGCGTCTTCGCCCTGGATCTCGTAGATGAAGAGATCCTGCAGGGTGACCACGTCGCCTTCCATGCCGATGATCTCGGTTACGTGGGTGATCTTGCGCGAGCCGTCGCGCAGGCGCGCCGCCTGGACGATCACGTTGATCGAGCCGGCGATCTGCTCGCGCACGGTCTTGGCGGGCAGGTTGTAGCCGCCCATCGCGATCATGTTCTCGAGACGCGAGATGCATTCGCGCGGGTTGTTGGCGTGGATGGTGCCCATCGAGCCGTCGTGGCCGGTGTTCATGGCTTGCAGCAGGTCGAACGCTTCGGTGCCGCGGACTTCGCCGACGATGATGCGTTCGGGTCGCATACGCAGACAGTTCCTGACGAGGTCGCGCATGGTGACCTGGCCGACGCCTTCGAGGTTGGGCGGGCGGGTTTCCAGGCGCACCACGTGCGGCTGCTGGAGCTGAAGTTCCGCGGCGTCCTCGCAGGTGATGACGCGCTCGCCCTTGTCGATGAACTGCGTCAAGCAGTTCAGCAGGGTGGTCTTACCGGAACCGGTGCCGCCCGACACGATGGTGTTGAGGCGGCAATGGCCGATGATCTGCAGCAGCTTGGCGCCCGCCGGCGAGATCGAGCCGAAGTTCATCAGCTTGTCGAGCGTCAGGCGGTCGCGCTTGAATTTACGAATGGTGAGGGCGCAGCCATCGAGCGCCAGCGGCGGCGCGATGACGTTGACGCGGGAGCCGTCCATCAAGCGCGCGTCGCAGATCGGGCTGGCTTCGTCGACGCGGCGGCCGACCGCCGAGACGATGCGCTGGCAGATGTTCATCAGCTGCTGCTGATCGCGGAACTTGATGTCCGTCAGCTCGATCTTGCCGTTGGCTTCGATGTAGACCTTGTCCGGGCCGTTCACCATGATGTCCGCGATGTCGTCGCGGGCGATCAGGGGCTCGAGCGGGCCGAGGCCGAGGACGTCGTTGCAGATATCGGTGACGAGCAGCTGCTGCTCGGCCGCGCTGATCGTGAGGTTGCGGAGATTGATGATCTCCGCCACCACCTCGCCGATCGCCTCGCGGACCGATTTGTGGTCGAGCTTCGCCAGTTCGGCGAGGTCGACCGTGGAGATCAGGTCGTTGAAGACGTTCTGCTTGATCTCCTGCAGGCGGCTGTCAAGCTCGCCCGGGCGGCCGGGGCCGCTGGCTCGCTTCGGCGCAGCCGGGGCAGCCTCCGCCGCCTGGTTGGCGGCGGCCGGGACCGGTGCAGTCTGAGTAGGCGCCGGTTGCGTCGGCGGTGAGGAACGACGGCCGAACATGAACGCTTAGTCCCCTCTACGCGATCTTTGCCTGCGGCTTCTTGAACAAGCTCGGGAACGCCATCTTCTTCGCCGGCTTCGCCGCGCCGGTCTTGGCGCCGGCGCGCACGCCGGTGCGCATCACCAGGTCGGTGAAGACGCCGATCAGCTTGTGCGACTTGAACCGGTCACCGATCATCTTGCCGTCGTTGGCGGCTTCGATGAAGGTGGTCGGGTCGAACGGAATCGCCGCCGCAGGCTGGATGCCGAGGGTGTTCGAGATGTCCTTCGGCAGCAGGCGGGTGCGCTTGGCGACGTCGGACTTGTTGATCACGACCTTCACCTGACGGCTCTCTCCGCGCTTGCTGTTCAGGAAGTCGAGCATGTTGCGCGAGTCACGGATGTTGGCGATGTCGGGCGCCAGCACCAGGACGGTCTCGTCGGCGGCCGTCAGCAGGCCTTCCGACCAGTCGGTCCACACGTGCGGGACGTCGACGATCACCAGCTTCGCCATCTGGCGGCACAGGTCGATCGCCTTGTCGACGGCTTCCTCGTCGATGCTGTCGTACTGGCGGAGCGCGCCAGGGGTCGACAGGATCTGCAGGTTCTCGTCGTCGCCGGCCATGTAGCGCTCGAGCAGCGTGATGTCGAGGCGGTCGGCATCGGCGAAGGCTTCACCGAAGGCCTGGCGCGGATCCTGGTTGAAGGCGAGTCCGGCAGTGCCGAAGGTGAGGTCCATGTCCGCGAGGATGGTGCGGATGTTGAGCTTCCTGGCCGCCGCCCACGCCATGTTGTGCGCGATGGTGGAAGCGCCGACACCGCCGCGCGCGCCGGTCACCGCGACGAACTTGCAACGCTCCGGCCCCTTCGGGTCGTGCGCGGCGCGCTCGATCGCGTCCATCATGCCTTCGAGGCTGAGGGGCGAGACCAGGTAGTCGGTGACGCCGAGCGACACGATCCGGCGATAGACCGAGATGTCGTTGACGGCGCCGACCACGATCAGCTTGCGGCCGGGCTCCACCACCTGCGCCAGCGCGTCGAGACGCGACTGGAGCGTGCTGGTGTCGCCATCGTCCTCGACGATGATCAGGTGCGGCGAGGGATGGTCCGCGTAGTGCGTGACCGCACGAGCGAGGCCGCCATCGCGCACCGCGACCTTGCAGCGGGCGAACGCACGTTGCTCGGCAAGAGCCTTGCCCGCGTTGGAGGTCTGCTCGACGTGACAGAAGACATCGATTGTCAGGCGATACTGCATGGCGTCTCTCTCACTAGCTCGCGATCTTGAAGTTGTAGTCCATCAACAGGTCGTTCGCGCTCGGCAGAGGCTTACCCTGCTGATAATTGTCGATCACATAGAAGGCGCGGGCGCCGGAGCGGCCCGGCGTCATCTCGCGCGGATGCATGAGATCGCGCGGATTGGCCGCGATCGCGTCGATGTTGCGCTGGACCGCGCAGCCGAAGTTGGGATCGATGGCGTTGTCGTGGCCGTAGTCGTACCACTCGTTCGTGTATCCGCATTCCTCCGGCGACACCACGTAGATCGGGAAGGTCACGCTGGCCGTTCCCTTGGTCTGCGTCTCGGCGACGTAGAGGTTGATATCCTCGGCCGCCACGCCGCGCTGCATCAGGGCGTTGGCGAGCTGCAAGGCGTGCTCGCGCGCGGCCGGGTCGTCGGTCGACTTGCCGGGCACGGTCACTTCCAGCGGCCGCTCGCCCTGGGTCTGGTAGGCATAGAGGAACTCGTCGATCCGCTCCGAGTCACCCGGGGCGGGCTTGCCGGCGTACATCGGTCCCACGTCGAGCCGCGCCGTCTTGCGTTGAACGGTGGTCGGGTGGGAGTAGGAGGGATCGTGCTCGGTGATATCGGTTTCGCAGGCGCTGATGAATACAGCGACGAGACCTGCGCACGCGCAACGAATGAGCGAGTTGGTCACGGCTGGTCTCCTCAATTGATGATGTAGCCGATGGGGCCCTTCGGACCCTCGCTCGGTTGGCTGCCCTCGGGCGGCCGCTTGACGTAAAGGCTCTGCATCTTGCCAAGGAAGTAGCGGTCGAGGTCGTGCGACGGCGCGAAACCGTCGGTCGGCGCGGCCAGCATGTCGGGGTCGACCGGCTTGGCCAGCATGACGTTGACCAGGATCACCAGCTCCGTCTCGTTGCGCTGGAACGAGGTCGAGCGGAACAGCGTGCCCAGGATCGGCAGATCCATCAGGCCGGGAACGCCGTTGACACTGCTCTCGATATCGTTCTGCAACAGGCCGGCGATCATGATGCCGCCGCCGCTGGGCAGCTCGATGGTGCTGTTCGCGCGGCGGGTGGCCAGACCGAGGATCTGGAAGCTGTCGTCGCCGAAGGGCACAATCACCGAGTTCTGGGTGGAGAGAGCGCTGACTTCAGTCGACACCTTGAGCCAGATGCGGCCCGGCGCGATCACCACCGGCAGGAAGGCGAGGCTGACGCCGAACGGCTTGTACTCAACCGACACCGTGCCGGTATCGCCGTCGTCCGACACCGCCAGCACCGGATACTCGCCGCCGGCGAGCATCGAAGCCGGCTCGCCGGAGATGGCGAGCAGGTTCGGTTCCGCCAGCGTGCGCAGCAGGCCATGCGTTTCCAGCAACTGGAACGTGGTGTCCGTATCGCTGCTGCTGATGCCGAGCACGCCCGCGAACGTCGACGCGCTGAGGCCGGTCGCGGCCGTGGCGAGGTCGAGAGTCAGGGGACCGAGGTTCTGCGGATCGAGGATGTTGGAGGCACCCAGCTCCTTCAGAACGCTCTTCTGGATCTCGGCCACCTTCACCTTGATCAGCACCTGCTGCTCAGAGCCGATGGTGATCATGTTGACGATGTTTTCGTCACCCGGCACGAAACGGCGTGCGATCTGCTGGGCCTGAGCCGCGGCGCCGTCGGAGCTGGCGACGCCCGAGAGCACGACCGAGTTGCCGACGCCCTTGACGTTGATCCGCTCCTTGGGCAGCAGCTCGCGGATGGCAGCCTCGACGGCAGAGCCGTCGGGGTTGACCACGACTTCGAGCTTGCGCACCAGGCCGCCCTTGGAGTCGACCAGGAACACGTTGGTTTCACCGACCGAGCGGCCGATCAGGTAGACCTGGCCCGGCGCGCGCACCACCACGTCGGCAATCTCGGGGTTGCCGATGATGACGTCGCGGACCGCGCGGTCGAGCTCGATCGGACGGGTCTTGTTGAGCGGCAGCTCGAAATGGTCGACGCCCATGGCCGGCGTTGCCGGCAGCGGCTCGACCGGGATCTGCACGCGCTTCACCGGAGCCATCGCGCCCTTCGTGGGATCGAACTCGTAAGCGTCGAGCGGCACGTTGGCGGCGGGTTGGTTGACCGGCAGAGTGGAGGTCGGCATGGAGTGAGTGGTCGCCATCTCGCTCGCCGATTCCACCTGCACGGGCTCATCGGCGTTGCGCAGATGCTGCTCGGCGTCGAGGGTGACGTCCCGGTAGGTCTCGGGCGTGTTGATGACGCCGATGACCTTCTTGACCTGCTTCGCGCCGTTGGGCTGGTTGGCGATCGCGTTGGCTGCGGCAGCGGCCGCGGCGGCGGCGTTGTCCGTGTTGCCGGCGGCGGGAACGGGCGTCGAAGCGGGCGCGACAGTCTGCTGCGCCGACTTCTTGGTTGGAACCAGGCGCTGCTCGCCCGGCGCGACCACGTTGCCGTGGTTGTCGACCGGCGCCAGCATGATCGCGTTCGGGCCAGGCACCGTCGGTCCATTGGACAGCGGCACCGCGTCGACGACGACCGGCGGAACTTCAGGGGAAGTCGCGGCCGGCGGGGGATCCGCGCGCGTCGCTGAGGCCCCCCACAGTGCCCCGACGACCAGGATGGCTGCGATTCCGTGAAGCTTGTGCACGGCTAATATCCTTCCTCAGAGATTGAACCGCCCCTATTGACGCGCACGCTGTCGCCGCCTCGATAGCCGTACAGCGACGACGTGGAATGCATGGCACCGTACGCGCGGCTGGTGGCCACGTCGGTGGTGAAATTGAACGGATCCTCGAACGCGTCGACTTCGTCCTGCGGCGAGGCTTCGACCACCATGCTGCGCAGGACCAGCGCGATGCTGCCCAGCTTTGACGCCGTCAGCAGCTTCTCGGTGTCGGAGAGCGAAACTTCGAGCGTCGCGGTCTTGCCGACGTCGGCGGCGCCGTCTTCGGCGTTGCGGCCCAGCGACTGGTCGATTGCCAGCACCTTCACGTTGCGCAGGACCGTCTCGGTCGTGACCTCGACCATCTGGTCGCCGTCCGGCAGCCTCAAGGCGGTGCCTTCCGGCAGCTTGTTGCCGTTCTCATCGGTGCCCGGCTTCCACTCGATCGACAGCATCACGTCGACATAGTCGCCCGGCGCGATGAAGCCGCCGGACGCGGTCTCCGGCTTGATCCTGATCGAGACCGCTCGCATGCCCGGCGAGACGACAGCGGCGCCGATGCTCTTGTCACCGCGCTGGATGAGCTGATCCGGGCTGATCGGTTCGTTGGCAAAGATGCGGCGGCGCGCAACCGCGCCGACGATCGCGCTGTCGGCCGGACCGGACTTGGCGCTCTGCTGCTCTTCGACGCCGTCCGATTTCGTCTTCTTGGTGTCGCCCTCTTCGGTGCGCACCACGAAGCCGACTTGCGTCGGCGCCACGGTCGCGGACGGCACGACGAACTCGTTCTCGTCGATCATGCGCTCTTCGACCAGCGCCTTCGGCCAATCGGCCCAGGTCACGTCCTTGGTCGAGAGGATCTCGCCGGGATTGATGGTGCGAGAGGCGACCAGCACCTTCGCAACGCCCTTCGGTTTTTCCTCTTGGACAGCGACAGGCTGCCCCTGCTTCTCGAGGAACACCTTGACCAGAAACGCCGCTGCGCCCGCTAGAACGATGGCGATGACGGCGAGCATGATGACGGATGGTCTCATGGAAAAACCTGCTCCTCTTCCCACGAAAATTCTGCAACGCGGACTTGTGCGAGTGTCCGCAATCGTCCCGATGCTAGGGACCCATGGTGAAGGATTGGTAAATTCCGAGAGCGCTATTTGCGAATTACTTCTGAGGGCAAGAACTTGGGCCATTCGCGCGCATTTCGGTGCGGTGGCACAGCGCTATCCGCGCGCATTTCACGGGCGCTTTCACGCGATCGATAAAACTCGCGCTAATTGCAATTTAGAATTCGGTCCTAGATTTTTCAGCCCGTTACTGCATCCACGGCCAATACGGCGCAAACGGCGAATGCGGACTGATCAGGAAGAAATCGAGACCGCCGATCGCGATGCCCACGCCATACGGAATATGGCTCTTGCGCGTTGGCCGCGGCGCTTCGGGCGCTTCGGATGCGGGCGTTTCGCCTGCCGGTGCTGCAGCGAGAGCTGATTCAGTCGCGGCAGGCGCCGGGCTGGCCATCGCCGGCTGCTGGCGCTTGCGCTTGATCAGAAGGACGAGGCCGATCAGGCCGCCAGCGGCCGCCATGATCAGCAGGAAGCGCGCCAGATCCGCGAAGCCGGTCCACAACGCCATGGCCGCGATCAGCTTCACGTCGCCGCCGCCGTACAGCCCGAACGCGAACAGCAAGGCGCCGAGCAGGAACATCGCGACTCCGGCCAGGACCGGCCAGACGATGGCGGGCCAGGCGAAGTTGAAGATCGCACCGACCGCAAAGGCCGCGACGATCGCATAGACGATGGCATTCGGGATGCGGTAGCGCGTGATGTCGCTGAGGGCTGCGATGACCAGCAGGACCATGGTAGCGGCTGCGGCGGTGAGCTGGATCCAATCGCTGAAATTCATGGCTTCGATTCGGCGTGATGTGAAAGCTCTGCGGCCGAAGCATCGCAGAGCGCCGCGTTTGCTGGCAAGAGCGATGGCTGGATCCGGCGCGAGGGAGAAGGGATCGCGACTTCCCTGGAAACACCAACGGCGGGCCCGAGAGGTCAGGCCCGCCGTCGGCTATGTTTCTTGAACTGGACTAGTTCTGCAGCGCGCCGTCGAGCGTCGATCCAATGAAATTGAATACGTTCTCGAGCTTGCTGCCGACCATCGTAATCGTCGTGATGATGACGATGGAGATGAGTCCAGCGACCAGGCCGTATTCGATGGCCGTTGCGCCGTCCTCATTCTTTCGAAGCCTATGAAAGATTCGGAACATCGTCAGTCTCCTACGCAACCATCATCCGACCAGAGTCGGAGATGGCAGCGCCGGTTGGCCCTCGACGTGCAAACGGCGGGCGGGTGGCCCGCCCGCCGTCTGGATACTCTCAGCAGAAACTAGTTCTGCAGGGCGCCATCAAGCGTGGTGCCGATGTACGTGAACACGCCCTCGAGCTTGGAGCCCACCAGCGTGACGGCAGTGATGATGACGACCGAAATCAGACCGGCGATCAGACCGTATTCGATGGCCGTGGCGCCGTTCTCGTCCTTGCGCAACTTGCGGAAGAAGCGAAGCATCGTTTAGTTCCTCCTAATCGACGTGGCGCCCCGACGGCGACCACTTCCCACTCCACTCATGCGGCATCGGATTGTTTCCGCCGCATGTCACATGAGCTAATAAATCAACTGGCACGTTAACACAAGTAAAAATCCGAACTCGTCCGAAGATTTATTTTAGATAACTCTGTCTCAATATGCTTTCTACTTAAATAACTCAGTAATTACTCTAATTACTTGGACCGTTCTCTTGGCTCGACTTGCGACCGGTGATCGTCCGCCGCGCCTCGGGAACGTGCTCGTTATAGGCCTCAGAAATTAACGAACGGTGAAAAATCCTCGGAACGGTCACGGAGCAACCCCGAATCTGTGGAGAAAAGGTCACACGGGAGGCTGATTTGGCGCTCGAAAATTTTAAGTAAATCTCGGTCAATACTGAGACACCGGCAAATATTCGAAGTAATGCACGAAGATAAGCGCGGCGCTTCAAGCCGAGGGGCCGCGACGCTATCCTGATGGTCAGAGATAGGAGTTTCTATGGCGATTCTGTATGCGGACGACCCGGCCGACGCCGCCGCCTGGACGGCGGCGATTCGAGCCATGGACCCGGGTGTGGACTTGCGCTTCTGGCCGGATTCGGGACCGGCCGACGAGATCGACTTCGCGATCGTCGGCGGCAAGGCGCCGGGGGACCTGCGCGGCTTTGCCAATCTGAAGGCGATTCAATCGACCTGGGCCGGGGTCAATCATCTGCTCGCCGATTCGAATCTGCCGTTCGACCGGCCATTGGCGCGGATGGTCGACCAGGGCCTCACCGTCAGCATGACTGAATTCGTGGTGCTGCATGTCTTGGACAGCGCGCGCGAGGGCCCGCGTCTGCGCGCGGCGCAGCGCGACCGGCAATGGCTCGACCTCGATCCGGTCGCGCCAGGCCGCATCACGGTCGCGGTTCTCGGCCTTGGCACGCTCGGCGCCGATGCGGGGACGCGGCTCGCCGGCCTCGGCTTCACCGTGCGCGGCTGGAGCCGCAGCCGCAAGGAGATCGCCGGCATCGAGAGTTTCGCCGGCGTTGACGGGTTCAAGGAATGCCTGACCGGCGCGCAGATCCTGGTCTGCCTGCTGCCGCTAACCGACGACACGCGCGGCATCCTCAATGCGGCGACCTTTGCGCCGCTGGCGCGTGGCGCGGTTCTCGTCCACGCGGCGCGCGGCGCACACCTCGTCGAGGCCGATCTGCTGGCGGCGCTGCAATCGGGCCAGCTCTCGCGCGCCGTGCTCGACGTGTTCGCGACCGAGCCGCTGCCTTCCGACCATCCATTCTGGCGGCATCCCCAGGTGACGGTGACGCCGCATGTCGCCGCCATCACGCGCCCTGGCACCGGCGCAGCCGACATTGTCGAGAATTATCGCCGCGCCATGGCAGGCGAGCGGCTCATCAACCAGGTGGATCGCGCGAAGGGGTATTAGCGCGGCTTGCGATAGCCTTCGGCGCGCGTGAGCATCATGGAGATGTGGTTGCGCCGGATCATGCCGAGCGCGTCGAAATCGTTGACCGCCAGCGCGCGCAGCGATTCCTCGACCTCGTAGTAGAAATACTGGATCTCCTGCCGCACATCGGCCTTGGCCAGCCAGCCGTACCAATAGCGGTCGGTCTGGGTATAGAGCTGATCCTGGAACTGGCGCAGGAACGAGTTGCCGATGACGTTGCTGAGCCGCGCAAAGAAGCGATCGCACAGATCGGCGTATTCGCCGATCTCCGGCTCGGTCTTGCTGGCGAGAATCTCGGCCAGCCGCTGCTTCACGGCGTTGAGCTCGGCGAGGTCGGCCTTCGACAGCGGGCGCGGCGAGAGGCGGCCGATCAGCGTCGCCAGCGACATGCGCAGCTCGTAGATGTCCTGCAACTCAGCGTCGTCCACTTCGGTGACGCGGATGCCGACGCCGTTCTTCACCTCGACCAGGCCTTCGACCGCGAGGCGATGCAGCGCCTGGCGCACCGGTGTGCGCGAGACCTCGAACTCCTGGGCGATCTCCGCCTCGGTCAGGCGGCTGCCGGGCGCATACTGCCGGGTGGCGATGCGCTGGCGCAGGACATCGTAGACCCGCATGGAATTGTCGCCGTGGCGCGCCGGTGCGTGCCGCTGCGGCGTCACGCTCCGGCCGGCAGCCGTTTCCTGCGCTGCAAGTTTATTTCCCCGCTTGGTGCTCATCGTTGCCCGCGCTCCTCGAAGGGGCGCTCATAGCAGGGCGCGCGAGAGGAAGCCAGAAATTAACCGGTCGGCCCGGACAATGGACCTTATGACCGCGTTTCTGACCTGGCGAGGATCGGCAACGCAATGCCGGTAGGAGCAAATGGCGGACTTCGCTGCGGCGATCCAGAGCGACGTGCTGCGCCGATTGGTGGCGCACTGGTCGCGGATTCGCGGCCAGCGCCGCATGCCGGCGCGCGCCGACTTCGATCCGCTGGAGGTGCGCTACGCCCTCGGCTACCTCAGTCTGATCGAGGTCCATCGCGATCCGCTGCGCTTCTACTTCCGGCTGGACGGCACCAAGCAGGTGGATCTGTTCGGCGTCGACTGCACCCGGCGCTATCTGGACGAGGCGATGCCGCCGGACCACGTGGCGTTGGCCACTACCTCTTATTCGGACGTGGTCCAGCGGCGCGAGCCGCGCTACTTCCGCCGGCAGATCGCCTTCCACGAGCGGCTGATCGAATACGAGGCCGTGCTTCTGCCGTTTTCAAACGACGGCGAGCGGGTCGACCTGCTGATGACAGGGATTGTGCCGGATCGGCCGTTATAGGGCGTCCGGTGGCGTACTGTGAGGAATGTCACTTTCGGGTGGGCCGGGGAAAGGGCATATTGGAGTGTGACTTTTGGCCCACACTTGGCACCGATCACCGACTTGTGTGTGTCGAACCGGATCGGGGCCACGGATATTGGTTGCGGGAAATCGGGGCGCCCCGCGGGGAAGCGTCCCGTCAATCGAGAGAGGATGAGATGAAGAGGTTTGTGACCTTGGCGGTGGCGATGGCGACCCTGGCGGGCTGCGCCCAGACTTACCAGCCGGTGGTCGACACGAAGGGCCACGATTCGGCCCGCTATCAGCAGGACCTTTTTGAGTGCCGTCAGTATGCCGAGCAGGTGAGCCCCGCCGGCAAGGCGGCCGTCAGCGGCCTCGGTGGCGCTGCGGCCGGCGCGGCGCTCGGTGCGATCACCGGCGCGCTAGTCGGTGGCGTGAGCGCGGGTAGCGGCGCGGCGGTCGGTGCCGCGACGGGTGGCGCGGTAGGCGTCGGTGCCGGGGCCTATAGCGGCGTGAAGGAGCAGGAGCAGATCATCAACAACTGCATGCGCGGCCGCGGATACAACGTCCTCAACTAGCAGTCGGATCAAGTGCCAAGCCCCGGCCATCGCGCGATGGCCGGGGCTTTTTTCGTGTTTGGAGCCCAGGGCTGATTGCGGCATTTCCGCCGGTTGCGGCCAGCGCCGGTTTCTGTATGTTCCCGCCCAATTGAGCGGGAGCGCAGCCGATGGACCTTTCCAAGATCAAGACCGGTGAAAACCCACCGTACGACGTGAACGTGGTGATCGAGATTCCGCTTGGCGGAAGTCCGGTCAAATACGAGCTCGATAAGGTGTCCGGCGCCCTGTATGTGGACCGGTTCCTCTACACGGCGATGTTCTATCCCGGCAACTACGGCTTCATCCCGCATACCCTGGCTGCGGATGGCGATCCGATGGACGTCATCGTGCTCGGCCCCACCGCAGTGGTGCCGGGTGCCGTCGTGCGCTCGCGCCCCGTCGGCGCGCTGATCATGGAAGACGAGGCGGGCGGCGACGAGAAGATCATCGCGGTGCCGGTGGACAAGCTGCACCCCTATTACGCCAACGTCGGATCCTATCGCGACCTGCCGGAAGTGCTGCGCGAGCAGGTCGCGCATTTCTTCACTCACTACAAGGATCTGGAAAAGGGCAAGTGGGTGAAGGTCTCGCGCTGGGCCGACCCGGAGGAAGCGTGCGAGCTGATCCGGCAATCCATCGCCGCTTTCGGCAAGGACTGATCCTTGCTGCCGCGTGAGTCCGTCAAGGCGCTCTCGGGCTTCGTGCGCGCGGCGGCGCAGGCGGATCGCGCGGACATCGCTGTCGAGCGCGCGCTGCCGGGCGATACGGGACGTGCGCACTATCTGATTGCCGCGGACATTGTCGGCGGGCCGATGGCCGGCCGGCGAAGCCTGGTGGTGCGCGGCCAGTCCGATGATCGCGAGACCACGCTTGCCAGCGCCGAGGAGTTCGCGATCCGCCAAGTGGCCTTCGGCGCGGGACTGACGACGCCGGAGCCCCTGTGGCTGGAGCCGAACGGCGATGTCCTGGGCAGGCCCTTCATGATCTTGCGCTACGCAGGCGGCACGTCGGATGCCGCGGTGTTGCAGGAAGAGCTCTCGGTGGAGGAGGGCGATCGTCTCGCCTACCGCCTGGGCCAGGAGCTGGCCCGCTTGCATGCGATCCGCGTGGAGCAGGCACCGTCGGGAATTGCGTTTCTGCCTCGACCGGGTGCGGACTGGATGCAGCAGCGTGCGGCCACCTGGCGCGCCGCGCTCGATGGCATCTTGGCGCCGCAGCCCTGCTTCGAATGGGCGATCAACTGGATCGCCGATCATGCGCCGAAGATCGAGCGGTTCGCGCTGTGCCATCGTGACTTGCGTCTCGGCAACTTCGCCGCCGAGGGCGAGCAGCTGACCGGCATCTTCGATCTCGAGCTGGCGGGCTGGAGCGACCCGATGGAGGATCTCGGCTGGCTCACCGCGCGCGGCGCCCGGCGTGGCCTGCCCGATCGCGAAGCCGGCGGCATTGGCAGCCGCGAGGCGCTCTATGACGGCTACCGCGAGATCGCGGGCGATGAGGTCGACGACCGCCGCGTGCGCTTCTGGGAGATCGCCGCCGCCGTGCGCCAGGGCATCGCTTCGCTGCAGCGCGCGGCATCGACCGCCGGCGATGCAGAACTGGGGCTGGCGGCAACGCTCGATGGCTTGCAGTCGCTCGAGGCGGAGTACGATCTGCTGCTCGAGATCGAGCAATTCACGGCGGAGGCAGCGTGATGGCGCGCTCTCCGCTTCTGCCCGGCAGCCCGGAAGAGCTGCTGCAACGCGCGATCGAAACCTTGCGCGCCCGCGTTCTGTCACACACGGCCGATACACCGGACCACGACGCCGCGCTCGCCGCGCTGCGTGCGCTCGCGATTGCGCAGGCTGAGCTGGCGAGCGATCCGGCGATCGCCGGCCGTGAGCTCGCCGAGATAGAAGGGTTGCTGGGCCGCACGTTCGACGGCGATGCGCTTTCTGCGCGCCGCGCGCTCGCCGCGGCGATCCGCGCGCGCAGCCTGCCGGACGATGGGCCGACGCAGGTGCGTCTGCGCGATCACCTGCTCAAAGCAACGGCCAATCGCCTGCGCCTCACCAATCCAAAATACATGACGCGGCGCAAGCGACGGGCGGAGTCCTCGTACTAGATCGAGGCGAGGAACGCCTCCAAGCGGTCGTAGCTGGCGCTGGCGCCGGCCTCCATCCCGCTCTTCAACATCTTGTCGCGCATTTCGACAGAGTCGAAGAGCGTCGTAGAGGTGAGCGTGGTCTTGCCGCCGCTCTCCACCAGCGTGGTTGTCAGCACCAACTCATCCGGCAGCCACGGCGTGTCGAAGCGCTGCGTGTTCACGATCCGCTCCGGCCGTACGATCTCACGGTAGACGCCGGTCATCGTAAAGTCCGAGCCGTCCGGCTTGCGCCAGACGAAGCGATAGGCGCCGCCAACGCGCAGGTCGATTTCGCACACCGGCATTGAGGCGCCCATATTGCCCAGCATCCAGCGCTTGACCAGCTCCGGCTTGGTCAGGGCATCGAACACCAGTGCACGCGGCGCATTGAACATGCGGGTGAGCGCGACTTCGCGATCGGAAGGTGTCGAGACGGTCACGGTGTTGGTCATAAGCGTTTTCCTTTGCGCGGTAATTTCTTGTCGGGCGTCTGCAGTTCCTCGAGCAATGCGTCGAGGCGCTGGAAGTTCTGTTCCCAGATCTGCCGATACTCCTCGAGCCAGCCGCTGATATCGGCCAGCGGCTTGCCTTCGATCCGGCACGGCCGGCGCTGCGCGTCGCGCCCGCGCGAGATCAGCCCGGCGCGTTCCAACACCTTGAGATGCTTGGAGATTGCCGGCTGGCTCATGTCGAAAGGCCGGGCCAGCTCCAGCACCGAAGCATCGCCCTTGGCGAGCCGTGCCAGGATGGCGCGCCGGGTCGGGTCGGCGAGGGCGGTGAAGGTGGCGTCGAGGCGCTCGGACGGAGTCATTTAATAACCAATCAGTTCTATAACAATATGGTTATGCACGGTATCGCGGAGAACGTCAAGCGCCCCGACGCGTCCGGTCGGCACGGCATTTCGTAGCTGTGGTGCGGGTCACAGGGCGCCAGTGCGGCCTCTTGGCAGTCCGCTTCGCGCTCGGCTATTGATGAACGCGAGCGGTCGTCTCGGGAGGCGCGCCGCATCGACCTGGGCCAAACGTCCGGAGTCCAACCAAAGAGGGATTGTCATGAAAGCGATGTTGAAAGGCGCATTGGTCGCCCTTGGCCTTGCCGCGACTATGGCGATGGGGCTGCAGGCCGCGAGCGCGGCCGAGGATTCGTTGCTGCAGAAGGTTCTGAACCGGGGCACGCTGCGCGTCGGCACCACCGGCGACTACCCGCCGTATTCGGAGCTCGATCAGGCCAACAACACCTACAAGGGCTACGAGATTGACGTGGTGAACCAACTCGCCGCCGATCTCGGCGTGAAGGTCGAGTTCGTGCCGACCAGCTGGGATACGCTCGGCGCCGGCATCGCCGCCGACAAATACGACATCTGCGCTTCCGGCATCACCATGACGCTGGAGCGCCTGAAGAGCGTCGCGTTCTCCGATCCTTATCTCGACTCGCCGCTGGTGCCGCTGATCCTCAAGAAGGACGAGGGCAAGTTCGCCAGCTGGCGCGACATGGACAAGGAAGGCGTGAAGCTGGCGGTGATGGCCGGCACCTCGGCCGAGGAATCCGCCAAGAAGAGCTTCACCAAGGCGGAGATCGTGTCGATCACCGCGCCGGCGCTCGACTACCAGGAGCTGCTGGCCGGCCGCGTCACCGCGGCGATCACCGACACCATCTTCATCAAGAAGGCGCTGGCGCAATACGAGAAGGACTTCGCGGTGGTGGACATCGACCACCCGATCGAAGGCCAGCCCATCAGCATGATGACCCTGCAGGGCGACCAGGTGTGGCTGAACTGGATCAACACCTGGGTCGAGCTCAAGAAGCAGTCCGGCTTCTTCGACAGCCTGTTCCAGAAGTGGATGGCGGGTTAGTTCGCTGACGCGGTGAACCAGACTTCACACGACCAACACCCCTCCCCCAAATTGGGGGAGGGTAGGGAGGGGGAAGCGAGCGAAGAAACCAACCAGCCGAAACGCGGCTTCCCCCTCCCTAACCCTCCCCCGTATCGGGGGAGGGGATTGTCGTGCGTACCACTTGTTATCCTGCTTTCTTTCTTGCTCGCCGGTTGCGGCAATTGGGCCGTGTTGATGCCGACCAATCCCAACGGGCAGAAATACCTGCTGTTCCTGCTGTCCGGCATTCCGCTGACACTGCTGATCTCGTTCTACTCCATCATCTTCGGCTCGATCATCGGGCTCGGCGGCGCGCTGATGCTGCGCAGCCGGCACCGGGCGCTGCGCTGGTTCGCGGCCGGCTATGTCGACCTGTTCCGCAAGCTGCCGCTCTACGTCGTCTTGCTGTGGATCTATTTCGGTTTCCCGACCGCGATGCGCGACCTGCCGGATGAGATCAAGACCATGCCGGTGATCTCGCTGTTCGCTAACATGACGGCGGTGACCGCGGCGACCGTGGGCTTGTCGCTCAACGCCGGCGCGTTCCTGATCGAGGTGTTCCGCGCCGGCATCGAGAGCGTGTCCAGGGGCCAGATCGACGCCGCCTACAGCTTCGGCATGTCGCGCGCGGTCGCGATGCGCCGCATCGTGCTGCCGCAGGCGCTGCGCCGCATGCTGCCGCCGACCGTCAACCAGTATATCTCGGTGGTGAAAGATTCATCGCTCGCCGGCGCCATCGGCGTGCTGGAGATCACGCGCCAGGCGACGCTGCTGCAGACGCAGATCCTGCACGCGCTGGAGATCTACACCTTCCTCGGCATCCAGTATTTCGTGATCCTGACGCTGCTGACCTGGCTGTCGCGCTATCTGGAACGCAAGTTCCCCCAATATAGCTGAGGTTGGGCGCGCTCCCATGCTACACTCCGCGTGTCGGTGCGACGCGCGGGGGGCTCCATGGCTGACGATCTTGGGGTGCAGTTTTTTACGGCCGCTAAGGCACAGCACGAAGCATCGGGCAAATGGCATCTGATCGTGCTCGCGCTGCTGGCCTACTTCCATCTGGCTTTGGCCGGCCCCTTTGCCAAGCAGACCGAGGAGCTGGCGGCGCTGGTTGAGGAACGCGAGCAAAAACGCGCACTCGAGAGCCAGCTCACGGAGGTTGTTGCGCTCGCCGACGAATTCACCGGCTTTGCGCAGGAAGAAGTCGCCGCGACATCGGACGCGCTCCGGAACGAATTGGTCGGAGCGTTTGCGGCCCTTGACGCCATCATCCCTGAGCTGATCCGGCTCGGCCGCGAGAAGGCGGGAGGCGAGGATGGCGCGCGGCTATTCCAGTCATCTGCCATGGACGGCATGCAGCAGCAACAGCAGCAGGCTCCTGCGCCGGAAACGCCTGCGCCGGTACTGCCAATCATGGAGCCGGACCTGCGCATGCAGGTGGTGGAGGTTGCCGAGCGTACCAATGGCGATCTGCGCCAGCTTGCGGCGTTGCAAGCCTACATCACCGATTCCATCGTCGAGCCGGCCATTGCGCGCGCCAATGAATCCTGGGGCGAGCGCCGGCAAGGCATCGTTGCGATGGCGCAAGAGATCGATGGCCGGATTCGGTCCACGATCGATGTGGCAGGAGATTCGGCCGACTCGTTGCGCCGGCTGGATGACACGGTCTTGAAGCTGCGCAAGATTGCGGAGGAGCTGACGTTCGTGGTGCCGGACGGGACAACGTGGTGGGGAACCGTCGGCGGCAAGGAAGCCTCGATCCAAGAGATGCTGGAGGAGATGACCAAGAGCATCGATCAGAAGCGCAGCGCTTTGGAGGAAGTC
>Ga0081538_10001927_pt1 | contig 20796 bp, 12 predicted proteins | sample TabmetS5T2R1_FD_71022 | JGI IMG/M metagenome (GOLD analysis project Ga0081538, IMG submission 71022) | Tabebuia heterophylla rhizosphere microbial communities from the University of Puerto Rico - S5T2R1 | ecosystem: Host-associated > Plants > Roots > Rhizosphere ...
ATGTCCCTCGCGGCCGCCCAGTCGTCCGTGCCCACCGTGGCCGTGAGCGTGTCCGGCTCGAACGTCGTCCTGGACCCTTCCGGACCGATCGGTGCGGGTCCCACGCGCTTCACGTTCGACGGGCGCGGCGAGTTCAACCTCGCTACGTTGCGCGCTGGGGTGAGCGTCGATCAGCTGCGCCAGTCCCTTTCCAACCCCCGCTCCGTGAAGGCGCTCGGCCAGGTCTTCATCGAGGCAACGGCGGCATCAGGGAAGGCCGTCACCGTCGATCTGCGGCCCGACACGACATACGTGGCGGCCGTGATCGCGGGCCGGAGGCAGGCGTTCACGACCTTCACCACAGGCGGCCCCAACGGAGCGACTGCGCCGCGGCCGGACGCGCGTATCCGAATGGTCGACTACGGGTTCCGCGGTCCAAACACCCTGCCGCGAAGCGGTCGCATCCGGGTCGAGAACGCCGGGACGACCCTCCACTTCGCGATCGCGTTCCCGCTGCGTCCGGGCGTGACCGGACGCCAGGTCAACCGAGCCTTCCGCGGCACGAACGAGCGGGCGCTCGCGCGTGTGGTCGCGGGCGAGCCCGTCGATGTCCAGGGGCTGATCAGCCAGGGCTCGACCAACGACAACGAGGTGAGCTTTGGCCGTCGTGGGCGCTACGCGATGGTGTGCTTCTTCAGCGAGCACAACCGGCTCGGCATGTTCCGGGTCTATCGAGTGGGGCGGAGGGGTGCGCAGGGAGCCGGTCACCGGCTAGCGGGTGGATAGCCTGCTGCCGAGGCGCCGCGTCGGTGGCGGGTAGCCCGAGGTAGCGGGCCTGCCAATCCGCCCGCGTGTCGTGCGCACCTCTTCTTCACGACGGCGCTTGGGTGTGACGCAACCGGCGACGAAGCCTGCGTCACTGTCTGCGAAATCGGAACGCGCCAATCGCCAAAAGGGATAGCGCTGTCCCCGATAGTGGACCCGCGGGGGTCGGCTGGAGTACGCTCGTGCCAACGGTCCGGGAGGAGGAGATACCTGGCCACCTCCACACCACCGCGTAACGCCGAAGCTGGCGCCGACCGCGCGCCCAGCTCGGCTCTGCTCTGGACCCTCGCGGCAGCGGGCTTGACAGCCGGTGGCGCGACCTTCGCGCTCGCCTTGAACAGTGAGATCGTGCCCGAGCCGGCCGGCCTGCAGGCGGCGCTGCTCGACTGGATCACGGTTCCGTACATCCTCGGCGGCCTGGTGGCCTGGCGCCACCGGCCGGACAGCCGGTTCGGCCCGCTCATGGTGGCCGCGGGCTTCGCGATGTTCATATCGAGCTTCCAGTGGGTGGAGGCGGCGCTGCCGTACACGATCGGGCTGGCCTTCGACCTGGTGCCCGCGGTGCTCGTGATGCACGTCTTCCTCGCCTTCCCGGGCGGGCGTCTCGAGCGGCAGTCCGAGCAGGTCGTCGTGGCCGCCGCGTACGCGGCCGCCATCGGGCTCCAGCTGGTCAAGATGCTCCTCGGCGGCGTGTGGGGCGAGAACCTGCTCGCGGTGGTCACCGAGCAGGCCGCCGCCAACACGGTCCAGGACGTCCAGCTGATCACGATCAGCGCCCTCGCCCTGACCGCCGTCGTCCTGCTCGTCACGCGGCGCCGCGAGACCGGCCGCCCGTTGCGACGGTCGGTCGCACTGCTTGTCGACTCCTTCGCGCTCGCGCTGGTGATGATTGCCGCTCTACTGCTGGCCGGGGCATTCGAGCTACCCGCTTTCGAGACGATCCGGAGGATCACGTTCGTGACGGTCGGGATCGCGCCGGTCGCCTTCCTCATCGGCCTCCTCGACGCGCGCCTTGCCCGCTCCGCCGTCGGCGACCTCGTAGTCGAGCTGCGTGCCGACCCGGGGCCGGCCGAGCTTCGCGATGCGCTCGCCCGCGCCCTCGGCGATCCGTCCCTGACGCTCCTGTACTGGCTGCCCGAGTTCGAGAGCTGGGCGGATCTCGACGGCCGCGACGCGGCACTCCCCCTTCGCGGCGACGACAGGGCGACCACGCTGATCGACCGCGACGGCGTCCGCCTGGCGGCGCTGGTACACGACCGCTCGCTTGGCGACGAGCCGGCGCGACTTGAGGCGGTCAGCGCGGCCGCCGGAATCGCACTTGAAAACGGCCGGCTCCACGTGGAGCTGAGGGCGCGTCTCGAGGAGCTGAAGGGCTCGCGTCGGCGCGTCCTCGAGGCAAGCCAGTTCGAGCGCCAGCGGCTCGAGCGCAACCTCCACGACGGCGCACAGCAGCGGCTGATCGCTCTGTCGCTCGAGCTAGGCCGGATCGAGCAGCGGCTGGAAGGCCATCCGGAGGCGGTATCCCGGCTCGAGCAGGCGCGCGGGGAGATCGCCCTCTCGCTCGAGGAACTGCGCGACGTCGCGCGCGGCATCCACCCGGCGGTGGTCAGCGGGCACGGGCTGGAGGTGGCGCTCGAGTCGCTAGCCGCCCGAGCCACGCTGCCCGTACGTCTCGCCGTCGACCTCGACGGGCGGCTTCAGGAGCGGATCGAGGTGGCCGCGTACTACGTCGTCTCGGAGAGCCTGGCGAATGTCGGCAAGCACGCCAAGGCGAGCTCGGCGACGGTGGACGTGAGCCGCAGGAACGGCGCGCTCGTGGTCGAGGTCGTCGACGACGGCGTGGGCGGTGCCGACAGCGAGCGCGGCACCGGCCTGCGCGGGCTCGCCGATCGCGTCGAGGCGCTCGGCGGCCGCCTGCGGGTGTGGACCCCGCGCGGCGGCGGCACGCGCGTGAGAGCGGAGATCCCATGCGGGTAGCCATGGCGGAGGACAGCGTGCTGCTGCGCGAAGGACTCGCCCGTCTCCTCGACGATGCCGGCTTCGAGGTAGTGGCCCAGTGCGAGGACGCCGACTCGCTCCTGCGCAGGGTGAGCGCTCAGCACGTCGACGTCGCGATCGTCGACATCCGCCTGCCCCCCACCCACCAGGATGAGGGCCTGCGGGCGGCGATCGAGCTCCGCGAGCGGCATCCCTCGATCGGGGTACTCGTGCTCTCGCAGTACGTCGAGCCGGGCCTCGCGATGAGGCTGCTCGCCGACTCCGCGGAGGGCGCGGGGTACCTCCTGAAAGACCGCATCAGCGACGTGAAGGAGTTCGTCGCCGCCGTGCGGCGCGTGGCCGAGGGCGGCTCGGCGATCGACCCGGTGATCGTGTCGACGCTCCTGTCCAGGAGGCGAAGCGACGATCCGCTCGAGACCCTGACGCCGCGCGAGCGCGAGGTGCTCGAGCTGATGGCCACGGGGAGCTCGAACCAGGGGATCGCGGACGCGCTCGTGATCACGCTCCGGGCCGTGGAGAAGTACGTGTCGAGCATCTTCGGGAAGCTCGGCCTGCCGTCCACCGGCAGCGAGTCGCGGCGCGTGCTCGCGGTGCTGATGTTCCTGCGCTCCTGAGGAGCCGCCGCCGACCCCGGGACACCAGAAAACCGGCCCCCCAAGCCACAAGTTTTCCGCCTTTCGGGACACAGCCGCAGGTGAGAGGTTCGGCCGATGAAGACTCGTATCATCCAGCGCGAACCAGAGCCCGAACCGCCGAAGGCCTCCGGAAACGGCGCGGGCGCTCCTCCCCCGCCGCCCAGGCACAACCTCGCCGCGCGCATGGCGCGCTGGAGCGGCCAGCACCGAAAGAAGGCGTTCTGGGGCTGGCTCGCGTTCGTCTTCGTCGCCTTCGCGCTCGGAAACGCGGTGGGCTCGCAGAAGATCTCCGAGCTCGACGGCTTCTCGGGCGAGTCCGGCCGGGCCGAGAAGGCGCTCGACCGCGCCGGCTTGAGGCCCGTCGAAGAGGTCGTCTTCGTGCAGGGCGACGAGCTTACGATCGACGACCCGGAGTTCCAGGCAGCGGTCGAGGACGCGGTGGACACCATCTCGGGCGTCCCGTACGTCGAGAATGTGGAGTCGCCGCTGACCGGCGCGGGCGAGGTCTCGGCCGACGGCCGCGCCGCGATCGTGAACTTCGAGATCGCCGGCGATGCGGAGGAGGCCCGCGACCGCGTCGATGCCACCCTGGCCGCGACCGCCGCCGTCCAGGAGAGGCATCCGGAGCTGGAAATCAGGCAGTACGGCGGCGCCAGCGCGAACGAGGCCATCGACGAGGTGATCAACGGGGACCTCGAGAAGGCGGGGAAGCTCTCGCTGCCGATCACGCTGATCATCCTCGTCCTCACCTTCGGCTCGCTGGTGGCAGCCGGTGTGCCGCTCCTGATCGGGCTCACTTCCGTGCTCGCGGCCATGGGCCTGGTGGCGTTCACGAGCTACCTCGTCCCGGTCGCCGACCAGCTCCAGGCGGTCATCCTGATGATCGGCCTCGCGGTGGGCGTCGACTACTCGCTCTTCTACCTGCGGCGGGAGCGCGAGCAGCGCGCGCGGGGATGCAGCGAACGAGCTTCGCTCGAGGCCGCCGCGGCGACCTCGGGCCGCGCGGTCCTGATCTCGGGCACCACGGTGATCGTGGCGATGGCCGGCATGTTCATCAGCGGCGATCCGACCTTCATCTCGTTCGCCGAGGGCACCATCATCGTCGTCGCGATCGCGATGTTCGCGTCGCTGACGGTGTTGCCGGCGATGCTCTCCTGGCTCGGCGACCGCGTCGAGAAGGGTCGCATCCCCTTCATCGGCCGCGCGCGACGGCCCGCCGGCGAGTCGCGCTTCTGGACGGGCCTGACCGGTCGCGTGATGAGACGCCCGGGGCTGTCGATCCTGCTCGCCGGCGGCCTGCTGGTGGCGCTGTCGATCCCGGCCCTCCAGCTGAAGAGCGTGACGAGCGGCGTCGAGGACCTGCCGCAGGACATCCCCGTGATCGAGACCTACAACACGGTCAGGGACGTGTTCCCCAGCGAGGGTGTCACGGCGACGGTGGTCGTGGAGGCGGACGACGTACGCTCCGGCCCCGCGGAAGCGGGCATCGCCCGGCTGCGCACCGCCGTTGCGGACTCGGACGCCTTCCTGCCGGGGACCGAGGTCATCTACAGCGAGGACGGCACCGTCGCGGAGATCAACGTCCCCACTCCGGGCACGGGCACCGACGCGCCCTCGACCGACGCGCTCGACGAGCTCCGCAACGAGATCGTCCCCGCCACCGTCGGCGGCGTGGAGGGCACCAGCGTGAACGTCACAGGCGACGCGGCCTATTCGGAGGACTTCGCAACCCAGCTCAACGAGAGGCTGCCGCTGATCTTCGCGTTCGTGTTCGCGCTGGCGTTCCTGCTGATGCTCGTCACGTTCCGGTCGATCGTGATCCCGATCAAGGCGATCATCCTGAACCTGCTCTCCGTGGGAGCCGCCTACGGCGTGCTCGTGCTGATCTTCCAGAACGGCAACCTGGAGTCGCTGCTCGGCTTCACCTCGAACGGCGGGGTCACGAACTGGCTACCGCTCTTCCTCTTCGTGGTCCTGTTCGGGCTGTCGATGGACTACCACATCTTCATCCTGTCCCGGGTCAGGGAGCTCTACCTGCGCGGCATGCCGACCGAGAAGGCGGTGCAGCGCGGGATCTCCACCACAGCCGGCACGGTCACGGCCGCCGCGATCGTGATGGTCGGGGTGTTCCTGGTCTTCGTGACCCTGGACTTCCTCGACTTCAAGGAGCTCGGGCTGGGCCTCGCCGTGGCGATCCTGATCGACGCCACGATCATCCGCGGCGTGCTGCTGCCGGCGTCGATGAGGGTGCTGGGCGACTGGAACTGGTACCTGCCGAGCTGGCTCGAGTGGCTGCCGCATGTGGGGGCCGAGGACGACGCGGCGCCGCCGCTGGAGCCACCGGAGTCGGGCCCAGCAGGTGAGAAGCCGGCCCCCACGCCCACTCCCGCGTAGGCCGGGCCGGTGACGGCGACGCGAACCCCGATGGAGCCCGCCCGGCCGCCGGAGGCGAGCGAGCCGGCGCGCCGCGCCGGCGCCGGGCGCCGCGAGCGTTGGATCTTCCTTGCCTCCACCGCGGTGATCGCCCTTCATGTGGTCGACGATTCCTTCCTGCAGCCCCAGCCCGGCACGTCGGCAGGTGATCACCTGGTCAGCGGCCTGGTGCCGCTGGCGGTACTCGGCCTGGCGACTGCCGCATACGCGCGCGTGCGGGGCGGGGCGCGCGCGGCGATCGCGCTCCTCGTGGGTGTCTTCGGCGTCGCCGCCGGGATCGAGGCCGTGCACTACACGACGAAGGTCGGCCCGTCGGGGGACGACTTCACCGGGCTCCTCTGCATCCCGGCCGGCGCCGCCCTGCTCGGGCTCGGCCTCGTCACGCTCTGGACGACGCGTCGCCGGCACGGAAGCGCGCCCGTCCGTGTGCTGCGGAGGATCGGCATCGGAGTGGCGGCGCTCCTCTTCGCGGCGTTCGTCGTCTTCCCGCTCGGCTACGCCTACGTGGGCACGCACGCCGCGCGCCCGCCGGTGGACGACATCGACCTCGGCACCGCGAACGTCGAGGATGTGGAGCTGCATACGAGCGACGGCTTGACGCTCCATGGCTCGTACGTGCCGTCAGAGAACGGCGCGGCCGTGATCGTCGCGTTCGGCCGCAAGGGCACGCAGGATCCGGCCCGGATGCTCGTGCGGCACGGCTACGGCGTGCTGATCTTCGACCGCCGCGGCGAGGGCGAGAGCGACGGGGACCCGAATCCCTACGCCTGGAATGACGGCCAGAAGGACCTGATCGCGGCGATCGAGTTCCTGAAAGACCGTCCGGACGTGGAGCCCGGCCGAATCGGCGGGCTCGGGCTGTCCGTCGGCGGCGAGACGTTCCTGCAGGCGGCGGCCCACAGCGAGGACGTGCAGGCAGTCGTCTCGGAGGGCGCCACCGCGCGCTCGGGCGGCGAGCTGCGCAGCGTGCCCGGCAACGGGTTCGGCCCCATCGCCGTGAACACGATGATCACCGCGGGGATCGCGGTGTTCTCGAACGCCACGCCGCCGCCGCACCTGATCGATCTGGTCGACGACATCGCGCCGCGCGCCATGTTCGTCATCTACTCGCCCGACGTCGCGGGCGGCGAGGAACGCCGCTTCAACACCGCCTTCTACCGGGCCGCCGGAGAGCCCAAGGCGATATGGGGGGTGGACGGGGCGGGCCACGTCGGCGCCCAAGACGCCCGCCCGCGCGAGTACGAGCAGCGGATCACCCGCTTCTTCGACAGAGCCCTAGGAGGGGAGCAGCAATGACCAACGCCCGACCCCGCAGCTTCAGCCCGCCGGAGCTCGCCTTCCTCGTCGGCGTGCCGCTCCTGTGGGGGATCCTGTTGCTCTTCCACCCGGTCGGCGACGAGTTCTACCCGGCCGTCTCCGACGCTCTGACCCGGTGGCTGACGGTCCACGTCGGGACGATGCTGTTCATCCCGCTGATGGCCGGCGTCCTTCTGCTGCTCCTGCGCGACGTCGAGGGCACTGCTGCGTGGGTGGCCCGCATCGCGGTCGCGGTGTTCGCCGTCGTGTACCTCGTCTTCGAGGCCGTGGTCGGCATCGGGACGGGCCTGCTGGTCGACAACATCGACGTGGTTCCGGCATCCGAGCGCGCCGACCTGGTCGAGGACTACATCGAGAGCCCGCTCCTAGAGGTCTTCGAGGTAATCGGCAGCCTCGGTTGGATCGTCGCGGCGATCGCGGCGGCGGTCGCCCTCTCGCGCCGGGCCGACGGGAGCCGCTCCCTGGCGGTCATCCTCCTGCTCGTGCTCTCGGCGGTGCCGATCACGTTCCACGTGACTCCCTTCGGGCCCGTCGGGCTGGCCATGTTCATCGCGGCGACCCTGCTCGTGGTCCGCGATCGCTCGGCGGCGTATGCCGCGCCACGGGAGTCGAGTCACGACCCCGCTGGCCCGATCGCTCGTCGGTCGGCGGATCGAGCTGGAGCTGCTCGATCGCATTCCTGAGGAGGCGTGCCAGGGCTCGCCTTGGTTCGTGGGGGTGAGCGGGTGAGCCGGGCATCGGCAAGCCTCGCGGCTGCCCGCGCGCTACCGAAGGCTTCGCAGAGGACAGGACGACATCGACATGAGCGCGCTGAGGGTGGGGAGCGCCGCGCCCCGGCTAGTTCAAGAGCCGCCGCGCGGTCGTCGCACGCGGGCAGCACGCAACCGGGCCGCGCAGGATCCACCAATACGTCTCGGTCGACTCGATGCAGTAGAACTGCGAGTTCGTGGACGAGCAGCCCGGCGTGGGCCCGCCGCCCCACGGCCACCCGAGGCTGATCGTGAACGTCACGCCCGCCGGAGGGGGCGCCTGGGTCGGGGCGTTGGGATCGACTACGAGCTCCCAGGTGGCGGTGGTGGAGCAGCCGCGCCAGAAGCCGCCGTCCGACTCCCAGAACGCGTGCAGGTCCGCTCCGGTCGGACTCTTCGAATGGGACGGCACGACCGTCCCGTCCTGGATCTCCGGGTTCCAGGTGTCGGTGTCCCAGTGGGAATGCGATACCTGCTTGACGCCGTACCCGGTCTCGTTTACGAACCCGATCGGGCAGTCGTTGCCGCCGTTACCGCCGCTCGCGACTTGCGCGTGGGGGACGATCGAGAGCGACGCGGCTCCGAATTGGCTTGGAGTCGAAGTCTGGGCGGCCCCGGCGGTCCTGCGGGCCCCGCCGCGCTTGCGGATCCGCCTGGCCCGGTAGCTGACGGTCCGGCGCGCGCGGCTGTAGCGCGGCCGCGTCAGCCGGAACGCGGGCTCGTCGCCGCCGCGGTGACCGGCCACGTGCAGCGTTCCGGTGGCGTGCGGCACGCCCGGGAAGAAAACCCGCCGGTGAAGCCGCCTGACGCTCACCGCGCCGGCGCGGCCGTCGTCCCTGGTCCAGGTGACCCGGCCGCTCACGCCGCGCAGGATCAGCCGGCCGGCCTTCAGCTCCCCGCCCTTCGCCGAGTGCGTGAACACGGTCGCACCCTCGGCGACCGAGCCGGCGGGCGCCACCGCGCTCAGGACGGCGGCAACAGCGACCAGTCCGGCAATCCTCAACGGCAACACCAAGGCCAAGGCGCGCGGGATCGTACCAGCAGGCGCGCCACATCGACGCGGCTCTACAGCGACACTTGCTTGGCATTAGGGATATCTCCCCGTGTCCGGCGCCGGGGCGTTGCCGTGCCGCCGGCCGCACTTGACACCGGCGACGACCGGGGGGAGTCTCGTTGCAGGGCTCGCGAGCGACCGAGGAGACATCAGGTGCGGAGAGTCAAGCTGATCATCGGAGCGGTTCTGCTTCTGGGGGTCCCCATGTCCCTCGCGGCGGCCCAGTCGTCCGTCCCCACCGTGGCCGTGAGCGTGTCCGGCTCGAACGTCGTCCTGGACCCCTCCGGACCGATCGGTGCGGGTCCCACGCGCTTCACGTTCGACGGGCGCGGCGAGTTCAACCTCGCCACGTTGCGCGCTGGGGTGAGCGTCGATCAGCTGCGCCAGTCCCTTTCCAACCCCCGCTCCGTGAAGGCGCTCGGCCAGGTCTTCATCGAGGCAACGGCGGCATCAGGGAAGGCCGTCACTGTCTCTCTGCGGCCCAACACGACATACGTGGCGGCCGTGATCGCGGGCCGGAGGCAGGCGTTCACGACCTTCACCACAGGCGGCCCCAACGGAGCGAGTGCGCCGCGGCCGGACGCGCGTATCCGAATGGTCGACTACGGGTTCCGCGGTCCCAACACGCTGCCGCGAAGCGGTCGCATCCGGGTCGAGAACGCCGGGACGACCCTCCACTTCGCGATCGCGTTCCCGCTGCGTCCGGGCGTGACCGGACGCCAGGTCGACCGAGCCTTTCGCGGCACGAACGAGCGGGCGTTCGGACGTGTGGTAGCGGGCGAGCCCGTCGACGTCCAGGGGCTGATCAGCCAGGGCTCGACCAACGACAACGAGGTGAACTTTGGCCGTCGTGGGCGCTTCGCGATGGTGTGCTTCTTCAGCGAGCACAACCGGCTCGGCATGTTCCGGGTCTATCGAGTCGGGCGGAGGGGTGGGTAGGGAGCCGGTCACGGGCTAGCGGGTGGATAGCGGCCACCGCGCCGCCGGGTCGCGGCGGCTAGCCGAGGAGCCCGCTGCTCGTGTGTCACCCGACTGGGATAAACGCGCGGGCAGGGCGGCGCCCACGACAGTGCTTGCTACTTGGGTGAACGACATCTCCGGGCGACCGCCGAGAAACCGCATTCCGCTCTGTCTTACGGCGGGCAGGTGCGCCGGTAATCGCGGTCCGGCAGGACGTCGCTCCATTCCGCGGGAGTCAGGTCGCGTCCGGCGACCTGGCACGCGAAGCGCATCCACGTCCGCGGGTCCATCGGCCACTTGACGGTGTCCTCGAGGTGGGCGATCACCAGGTCGCCGTCGGGCGCGAACTCCGCGACGAACACCGCGGGGAAGGTCGCCCCGAGCCGCTTGCGTGATGCGAGGTCCCACACCGTCGCCGTCTGGTCGCCCGAGGTGGCCGCGAGAAGGCGGCCGTCCGGTGAGAACGAGACGGGGAGGATCTCGTGCTTCCCCACCTCGATCGGCGGGCCGAGCCGCTCACCGTCCTGGGCATCCAGGAGCACGACCTTCCCGTCGTTCGTGCCGACCCCTAGCAGCCGTCCGTCGGGTGAGAAGGCGAGGCTGGCCGCATACCCGTCGACGGCCACGCTGAGCTCGCGCTCCCCCGAGACAGCGTCCCAGACCTCGATCGGCGAGCCGGGCCGGCAACAGCCCGGCGCCGCGAGCCTGCGACCGTCCGGGCTGAAGAACACGCCGCCTCGCCCCCTGTCGAGCGTGATCATGCGGGAGTAGAGCACGCGATTCGAGGCGACGTCCCGCACCTCGACGCGTGACCCGGGCTTGTCGATGGTGCGCGACTGCACGGCCAGGCGACGGCCGTCCGGGCTGATCGCCACCCACCAGACCGGGTTGGCGGACCGGATCGTGCGCAGGACCTTTCGAGCGTGGACGTCCCACAGCGTCACGCGTCCGGAGATGCCTCCCGTGGCCAGCCGCCGGCCGTCGGGAAAGAACGCCAAGGCCTCCGACTGCGGCCCGTTCCTCGCGGGGAGCGTGTCGATCACCCGCCGGGTCCGGAGATCGATCAGCGCAATCGTCCCGTCGCCCCGGCTGGTGGCCATCAGCGTGCTCTGGGGGTTGACCACAAAGCAGGGCGCGGTCAGGCACCCCTGGTCCTGCCCTCGCGAGTTCCACCCCAACGCCCGGCCCAGCTGCTGCGACCCGGAGAGGTCCCAGGCCACCACGGTGCCGGTCTCGGCCCCCGTGAAGACCGTGCGCCCGTCGGGAGTCACGGCCAGGTTCTCTCCGGACGACTGGCCGGCGAAGGTCTGCACGATCCTGCCCGAGGCGAGGTCCCAGACGCGAAGGGTGCCCTCGAGCGAGGCGCCGACGACGCGCCGGGCGTCGGGGGTGAAAGCGAGCGAGACGATCCAGCCCTCGGCGGGCAGAGGCGTCAGGGCCCGGCGCCGCCCCGTGGTCAGATCGAGCACTGCCAGCGAGGCGCTTTGGTTTGCCGGATCCGGACTATTGCGTGCCACTGTCGCGAAGCGACCATCCGGCGAGGTGGCGAAGGGCCCCCCGATGGCGAATCTGCGCTTGATGCGTCCGCTCCGGGTGCTCCATAGCAGCGTCTCGCCCTGCTGTGCGGAGGTCACGAGGGTGCCGTCGGGTGTGAACGCCACCGACGTCTCCATCTGTCCCGGCCGCAGCGGGTACTTCCGCTTCCAGACGACGCGCCCGCTCGGCATCTCGAGCAGGAGCAGGCGCTGGGCGGTGGGCACCGGCGAGCCCGGCGAGGCCGTTGCCACGGCGACGGCGAGGCGCTTCCCGTCGGGGGAGAACGCCATGCGCGTGAACCGGGGTGGACCGAGGGCCGAGGCAACGGAGCGCCAGGAGGCGACCAGCCGCGCAGTGCGTGACGGCGGGCGGAAGAGGTAGAGGTTGGACCGCCGTTCCGTGGCCGTCGCCACCGCCAGCAGGTTCCGGTCCGGGGCGAAGGCCATCGCCGCGCCCGACACCCGTCCTGCGAGCCGCACCGCGGGTCCGATCGGTCGCCAGGTCGAGATGTCGTAGAAGCGCACCGCGCCCCCGGAGTCGCCGGAGGCCAGCAGCCTTCCTGTGGAGCTCACGGCCAGCGCCGTCACGTCGCCTTGGGAGGGGCGAATGAGGCGGAATGCGGCCGGCGTCGCCTGCAGCACGCTCAGCAGCGCCCCCCGGGTCTCCACGCGATCGTCCAGCTTCAGCCCAGCGACCGCGAGAAGGAAGCGGCGATCGAGTGTGGTCTCGGCCACCGCCAGGGCCCCGACACGCTCCGCGTCCGACCTGAGCGCCTGCTCCCGGGCATTGCCGCGCTGCACGAAGGCCACCACTCCGGCGATCACCGCCAGGACGAGCAGGATCCCGGCGCCGGCGAGCAGGGCGCGCAGGCGGCGGTTGGCCCTGCGCTGGCGCTCGGCGTCGCGCTCGCCGGCCGCGCGGCTCTCGTCCAGGAACTCCCGCTCGGTGGCGTTCAGGTCGTGGCCGTGCGCCTGCGCCCACTCCAGCGCGGCCGTGAGCCGGGCGCCGCGGTAGAGGTCGGACGCCTCGCGGTCGCCGGCATCCCACAGGCGGGCCGCGTTGCCGAGGCGGCGATGCAGGCGCAGGCCCTCGCGGTCCTCATCGAGCCAGCCGCGAAGGGTCGGCCACTCACGGATCAGCACCTCGTGTGCGACCTCCGCTGTGCCCTCGCCGAGGGTCACGAGGCGCGCGCCTGCGAGCTGGTCGAGCAGTGCCTGGACGGCGGCCGGCGAGGCGCCCTCCGGCACGAGGTCGTCGATGTCCACGCGCCGACGGGTGTCCTCGGCGCCTTCTCCGAGCTCGGTCAGCCGCAGGAAGAGGCGGCGCACCAGCGCGCGCTGATCGCGGGGGAGGGACTCGATCAGCGTGTCGGCGGTCTGGGCCACAGCCGTGCCGACGCCGCCGCTCTCCCGGTAGCCCTCGACCGTCAGGGTCCGGCCGTCGCGCCGCTCCCAGGTCGCCCGCAACGCGTGCGAGAGAAGGGGGAGCGCGCCGGGCTCGCCGGAGACGTCGCGCAGCACGAGCTCGACGAGTCCCGACTCGAGGCGCAGCCCGGCCAGCCGCGCCGGCTCGATCACCGCACGCTCGAGCTCCGAGTCGGTCATTGCGCCGAGCAGGATCTGGTTGTCGGCCGCTGCACGGGCGAGGCCGGCGTGGGTACTGAGCTGGCCGTAGAGGTCGGCACGCACGCCGATCACCACGGGGCCGGGAACGTCGAGCAGCGCGTCGATGAAGTCGCGCCGCTGCGCTGGCTCGTGGCACAGCGTGAACAGCTCCTCGAACTGGTCGACGATCAACAGCTCGCTGGCCTGTTCGGGGACGTCCAGCCTGGGGTCGACGCCCGGCGTCACCAAGCGAACGCCGTCGATGCCGTCGATCTCGCCGGCTTCGGCGGCGGCAGCCACTCCGGCCCTGAGGATCGAGGACTTGCCACTGCCCGAGGCGCCGACGAGGGCCACGAGCCGGCCGGGAGCGAGGCGATCGAGAAGATCCCGCACCACGTCCTCGCGCCCAAAGAAGAAGGCGCGATCCTCGGGCCCGAAGGCCAGCAGGCCGCGATACGGGCAATCGGTGACCGGGAGCGGCGCCTCCACGCCCGGCCCTTTGATCGCGTGGATGCGCTCCGGAGCGGCTACCCCCTTCAACCGGTGCGGGCCGATGTCCACCAGCTCGCATCCCTCGGGTAGGCGCGCGGCGACGAGGTCCGCGCTCACGGACGACAGGAAGATCTGGCCGCCGTCGGCCTGTCCCCGCAGCCGCGCCGCGAGGTTGATCGTGGGGCCGAAGTAGTCGGTCCCGCGGCGGTCCGCCTCGCCGGTGTGGATCCCGAAGCGGGTGGCGATCCGAAGGCCGCCCGGCCAGGACTCGGCGGCCAGAGCCCTGGTCGCCGCGAGGGCGGCGTCGAGCGCCTGGGGCGCCGAGTCGAAGACGGACACCGTGGAGTCGCCCTCGCCCATCGACTTGATGAACCGCCCACGGTGCGCCTCCACCTGCTCGGCGATCAGCTCGTCGTGGCGGACGAGGGCCTCCGCCATGGCGACGGGGTCAGCGTCCCACATGGCTGTGGAGCCCTCGATGTCCGACAGGCAGAACGTCATCACCCCGGTCGGCAGGGCGGCGCCCCACCCCGTCCGGAGCCGCTCGACGAGCTCCCCCGGCGTGGCTGGCCGCCGCGCCGGGTCCGTCGCCAGGCCGAGGCGCATCGCCTCCTCGAGCTGCGCGGCCTGGGCAGGATCGATGCCCTCCCACGCTGGAAGCACGCCGGAGGGCGGCGAGCCAGTGAGCAGGGCAAACGCGGTCGCCGCCAGGGCGTAGACGTCGCTCGCGCGCGAGGGTGCGCCGTCGGCGGCGAGCTCCGGCGCGCGGAAGCCGGGCGTGCCGGACCGGCGGCGCGGCGCGTCGGGGGCCGAGGACAGCCCGAAGTCCACCAGCATGACCCGCCCGCCCCGCGTAAGGATCAGGTTGGCCGGCTTGACGTCGCCGTGGATGACCGGCGGATCCTGCGAGTGGAGGTGTGTCAGGGCCTCCGCCGCCTGAGCGAGATACGCCAGCACGCTCGACGGCGCGAGCCCTGGCCGGCCGCGATCGCCAAGCAGCTTCGCCAGGTCGGTGCCGTCGACCCAATCCATCGCGACGACGTAGCTGTCGCCGTCGAAGAAGTCCTCGCGGACCAGCGGCAGCGCCGGGTGCGGCGCGATGCCGAGCAGGATGCGAGCCTCGCCGAGAAGCTCCGCTCGTGCGCGGGCGTCGCGAACCGTTCGAATCTTCAGCGCGACGAGACGCTCGTGCTGGTGATCGAGCGCCTTCAACACCCGCGCCTCGCCGCCGATGCCGAGCGTCTCGAGAAGCTCGTAGCGATCCCTGAGCAACGGGGCCATCGTGCTCATGGCGTTTGCACGAACCTACCCCGACCCCTTTGGACGCGCAAGCGAGATGCGCTTAGGCTTGGCCGCGTGGGGCCGCAGATCGAGGTGATGTCCGCCGGGCGCGACTGGCGGCTCCCGCTGGAGACCGACCGGATGACGATCGGCAAGTCGGCCGAGAACGACGTCGCGCTGACCGACGATCCGACCGCCAGCGGGCTACACGCCGTCCTCGAGCGGTTCGCAGCCGGCTGGTGCGTGGCCGACCTGGGCTCGTCGAACGGCACCTGGCTGAACGGTGGGCGCATCTGGTCGTCCCAGCGCCTGCGACACGGAGACGAGATACGTGTCGGGCAGACGCGACTCATCTTCCGCGACTTCCAGACCGACGCCGTCCAGACGGAGGCGGAGGAAGGGCCTCCGTCGCTAACCGCTCGGGAGCGCGACGTGCTCGTCGCGCTGTGCCGACCGCTCCTCGCCCGCGACATGTTCACCGAGCCCGCCTCCACCCGCGCGATTGCCGATGAGCTCGTCATCACGCAAGCGGCGGTCAAGCAGCACCTCGCGAACCTGTTCGACAAGTTCGGCGTCTCCGCCGGCGAGTCGAACCGCCGCGTGCGCTTGGCGAACGATGCGCTGCGGCGAGGAGCGGTCTCCATCACTGACCTCCGCGGCTAGCGACGGTCCCCACCGACCGCGGCCGCGACGACGCTCTCGTCGGGCCGGGCCACGTCCTGCGCGCTCTGATAGCCCCGGCCGATCGCAGCGGCGACCCCGCTCTCATCCGGACGCACAGTCGACAGCGTCGGCCGGGAGTCCTGCGGAAGCGGCGCCGAGTGGGGCCTCCCGGTCGCCGGGTTGAAGCCGCCGTAGTGGATGGTCCCCGTGGGACCGGCCGGCGACGTGCCGGCGACCTGGTCGTCGCCGCCAGCTTGCACGAGCGCCAGGGTAACGAGCACGACAACGAGTGTGACGAGGGCCAGCGGAGCGAGCCAGTAGGTCCGGCGTCGGCTGGGGAGGGCAACTGCATGAGTCTGGGACATTTCGAGCCTCCTCGGAGGTGGTTGGGGATGCACTGCGATCGTGCTCCTCCGCGAGGGCGCTCGCCATGGGCGCCAAGACCCCAATCGCCGGGCCGACAGGCAAGGCGTTTCTTACCCCCGCGCTAGGCACGGCTTGGAACGTGGACGGCCAGCGGTTACGCTGGATCCGAGCGTCCCCGGAGAATGCGATGGCCGACGCCGACCGGCAGCTGCTTGACCACAGGCTTCAGGCCTTCATCGATCAGGGCCCGCTGACTGTCTACGTCTACCGGCCCGAAGGGCCGGGCCCGAACGCGTACATGAGCCCCCAGCTCGAGGCGATCCTCGGCTACACCGCCGAGGAGTGGACTGCGGACCCGGACCTCTTCAGCAAGGTCCTCCACCCGGACGACCGCGACTGGGTGCTCGCCGAGCAGCGAAGAACGCAGGAGGCGGGCGAGCCCTTCCACGCCGAGTACCGGATGATCACCCGCGACGGGCGGGTCCTCTGGTTCCTCGACGAGGCGCACGAGGTCGCCGGCCGAGAGGGCGAGCCCGCGTACCAGTACGGCTACCTCCTCGAGATCACCGAACGCAAGGAGCTCGAGGCCGAGCTCGCCCGGCAAAAGGCGTACTACCAGGAGCTCCACCGGCTGAGCCCGGTCGCGATCGTCACGCTCGACATGGACAACCGCGTCCTGTCCTGGAACCCTGAGGCCGAGCGGCTGTTTGGCTATGCGCAGGAGGAGGCCATCGACCGGCCGCTGGCCGATCTGCTGTTCCCGACCGAGGACTTGCGGGAGGAGAGCAGGGCGGTCCAGCGTCAGGTGGAGGATCACGGCCTAGCGCACGTCATCGCCCGGCGGGCGCGCAAGGACGGCGTGCTCGTCGACGTCGAGATCCTGACGGTGCCGCTCGTGGTCGACGGTGAGCGAACCGGGTTTCTCCTGCTCTACCACGACATCACCGAGCTTCTCCGCGCGCGCGAGGACGCCGAGGAGGCGAACCAGGCGAAGAGCGCGTTCCTGGCGACGATGAGCCATGAGATCCGCACGCCGATGAATGCGGTGATCGGTATGGGCGGCTTACTGCTCGACACCGAGCTGACCGAGGAGCAGCGCGAGTTTGCCGAGGTGATCCGCACCAGCGGCGAGGCGCTCCTGAGGATCATCGACGACATCCTCGACTTCTCGAAGATCGAGGCAGGGAAGCTCGAGCTCGAGGAGCATCCCCTGGAGGTGCGGGTGTGCGCAGAGGGTGCGCTCGACCTCGTCGCGCTCGCGGCGTCTCAGAAGGAGATCGAGCTCGGCTGCCTCGTGGACGAGGACGTGCCGGAGACGATCCTCGCCGACGCGACGCGGCTACGGCAGGCGCTCGGCAACCTCCTGTCCAACGCGGTCAAGTTCACGGAGGTAGGGGAGGTGGTCATCGCCGTGTCGACCGTCGAGGAGCGCGCCGGCGACATGTGCCGGCTTCGCTTCTCGGTCCGCGACACCGGCATCGGAATCCCGTCCGAACGGCTGCATCGCCTCTTCGAGTCGTTCAGCCAGGTCGACGCGTCCACGACGCGCCGCTACGGCGGCACCGGGCTCGGCCTCGTGATCTCGCAGCGGCTCGCCGAGCTGATGGGCGGCACGCTGTGGGTGGAGAGCACGGTGGGACAGGGCTCGATCTTCCACTTCGAGATCGTGGCGCGCGAGACCGCTGCTCCCGCGCCCGCGGAGCGCATGGACGGCGAGCCGCAGATCGCCGGGAAGCGACTGCTGGTCGTGGACGACAACGCAACAAACCGCGAGATCCTGAGGCGCCTGGGCGAGTCGTGGGGGATGCTCGTCGAGGTGGTCGAGCGTCCCGGCGAGGCGCTCGAGCTGCTCCGCCGCGGCGAGGCGTTCGACGTCGCGGTGCTCGATATGCAGATGCCCGACATGGACGGGCTCGAGCTCGCCCGCGAGATCCGGTGCCACCGGGATGAGCGCGCCCTGCCGCTGCTGCTCCTCACCTCGATCGGCCATCTCGCGGAGGCGCGCGACGCGCCTGAGTTCTCGGCGCAGCTCACGAAGCCGATCAAGAGCTCGCAGCTCTACGACGCGCTGATTCGCGTGCTTGCGGCCGGCGCGGCGCCGGCCGCGGCCCGCGATGGCGATGAAGAGCGCGCGCGACGCGGCCCCGACGGGATTCGGCTGCTGGTGGCGGAGGACAACGCCGTCAACAGCCAGCTGGCGCTCGCGCTGCTCAGAAAGCTCGGCTACCAGGCCGACCTCGTCGAGAACGGCCGCGAGGCGCTGGATGCCGTGGAGCGCGAGTCATACGACGTCGTGCTGATGGACGTCCAGATGCCCGAGCTCGACGGCCTCGCGGCCACCCGCGAGATCCGCCGCCGCCTGGGGCCGGCGGGCCCGGCGATCATCGCCATGACGGCGAATGCGATGGAGGGCGACCGCGACGAGTGCCTCGCGGCGGGGATGGACGACTACCTCTCCAAGCCGATCCGCCCCGAGGAGCTGGCTCGCGCGCTGGCGCGTTGCCGCCCGGCGCGCGCAGATGATGCGCTCGACGACGCCACGCTCGGGCAGCTCGTCTCGTCGCTCGGCGGCGGTGACGAGGGTCGCGAGGCCGTGCGCGGGCTCGTGGAGACGTTCCTCGACGACGGGGCCGCCCAGATGGCGACGCTTCACGGCGCCGTCGAGCGAGGGGACGCCGAGGCGGCGGGCCGGACGGCGCACACCCTGAAGGCGAGCGGCGCGACCTTCGGGGCACAGCCGTTCGCGGAACTCTGCGGGGAGCTTGAAGCGCTCGCCCGCGAGGGCCGGCTCGATGCCGCGGCGGCACTGCTGGACCGAGCCGACCAGGAGTGGGAGCGGGTGCGCTCGGCGCTGTCGACGGGGCGCACGGCGGGAGGGGGCGATGAGCACTGAGCTCTCCGGCGGGCGCGGCCGGATCGCCGATGGCGACGGATCGAGATGTTCGCGCCTGATCGAGTCGCGGACGGACTCACCTCCCCATGTGTGCGCCCGACGGCGCCCGCGGGGCGTCAGCCCGCGAGCCGGTTGAGGGGAGCGTCCAGAGCCGGATTGTCGACCGGCGTCCGCGCACGTCGAACTCTCCCACGAACGCGAGGTCGCTCGGCGGGGACAGCAGGGCCCGACGCGTCGACTCGGCGATCAGGATTGGCCGTTGCGTTGACTTTGTCATCTCCTCGAGGCGCGCTGCGGTGTTCACGGTGTCCCCGGTTACCGTGTAATAGAGCCGCCGGGCCGATCCGACGTTCCCGGACATGAAGTGCCCGCTGTTGAGGCCGATGCCGATCGCGAAGCCGTCGCCGAGGCCCTGCCTGCGCAGCGAGCGGTTGAACTGAGGTAGGCGCCGCTCGAGCATGTCGCGTGCCGCCGCAAGCGCCCGGTCGGCGTGGTCGTCGAGCTCGATCGGCGCGCCGAAGACGGCCATGATGCCGTCTCCCTGGTAGCTGACGAGCGTGCCCCGGTGCGCGAAGATCGCGTCGATCATCGCTTCGAAGTAGTCGTTCAGCACCGCGATCACACGCTGCGCCGGGGTCGACTCGCTGAAGGCTGTGAACCCTCTGATGTCCGTGAACATCACCGTGCCCGAGTTTCGACTGCCGCCGAGGCGCAGATCGGCGTCCGTCCGCTCCAAGACATCCTCGACGACGTGCTCGGGCAGGAACCGGGAGAAACCGTCCCGCACGTGCTTCTGCTCGAGGTCGTGCAGGCGCTTCTTCGCGAGACCGGCGTTGACCCGTGCGCGGAGGAGGACGGGGTCGAAGGGCTTGGGCAGGTAGTCCTCCGCTCCGGCCTCGATGCAGCGGACGACGCTGTCGATCTCGTCGACGGCCGAGATCATGATGACCGGCAGGTGCTGGAGCGTGGCGTCACCCTTGAGTCGCTCGAGCACGGCGAAGCCGTCGAGCTCGGGCATGACAATGTCGAGCAGGACCACGTCGGGTGGGTCCTCACGCAGGAGCCGGAGCGCCGTCCGGCCGTTCTCAGCCCCGCTCACACGGTGACCTTCCCGCTCGATGCTGCGGATCAGGAGCAGGCGGTTCACCCGGTCGTCGTCGACGACGAGCACGTGGCCCGGGGATGCGGCCGTCATCGAGGCGCCCGCCCTGCGCGAACGGCTTCGAGGGCCTCCCTCACATGGTCCCACTCCCCCGCGGCTCGCTCGAGCAGCTCGGGCGCGCCTTTGAGATCACCCCGCCGGCCCAGGGCCTCGAGCTTTCCGCAGATCTCCGACAGGGTCTGCGCTCCGAAGGTCGCGCCATTCGATTTCAGGGTGTGGGCCGCCCGGCGTGCCTCCGCGGCATCGCCTCGCTCGACGGAGGCGCGAAGGGTCGCCATCACCGTGGGCGCGTCCTCGAGAAACGCGTCGATCAGCTCCCGCACGGCCGCCCAGCCCTCACTGCCGCCGCCGAGCGAGGAGGCGAGAGTCTCGAGCGCCCCATCGAGCGACTCTTCCGAGCGGTCTGCCGAATCGTCGGTCACGCTCTCCCTCGGCACCTCGATGTGCGGACGGCAGCGCGCCAACGCCCGGAAGAGCTCGTCGATGCGGATCGGCTTTGAGAGGTAGTCGTCCATCCCGGCCGCGATGCATTCCTCGCGATCGGTCTCCATGGCGTTCGCCGTTGTCGCGATGATCGTCGGACCCTCGCCGGGCGGGAACCGTCCGCGAATCCGGCGCGTCGCCTCGAGGCCGTCGACCTCGGGCATCTGCACATCCATCAGCACGACGTCGTAGGGCCTGCGCTCGATCGCGTCCAGCGCCTCGCGCCCGTTCTCGACCACGTCGGCCTGGTACCCGAGCTTCGCAAGCAGCGCGAGCGCAAGTTGCCTGTTGACTGCGTTGTCCTCGGCCACAAGCAGGCGGAGCGCCATCCCGGCGGGTCTCGAGTCGTCGTCCTCGCCGCCGGGC
>Ga0081538_10001928_pt1 | contig 20795 bp, 24 predicted proteins | sample TabmetS5T2R1_FD_71022 | JGI IMG/M metagenome (GOLD analysis project Ga0081538, IMG submission 71022) | Tabebuia heterophylla rhizosphere microbial communities from the University of Puerto Rico - S5T2R1 | ecosystem: Host-associated > Plants > Roots > Rhizosphere ...
TACCTCCGCCAGCTCGGCGTCGGGAGTGATGCGCCATGACGCTGGACGTCGGGGTCGTCGGGACCGGCATGATGGGGCAGGACCACGTCCAGCGGCTGGCCACCAGCGTCCCGGACGCCCGCGTGGTCGCCGTCTCCGACGTCGTGGTCGAGCAGGCCAAGCGGGTCGGCGAGCGGGTCGGCGCCCGCGTCTACGGCGACGGCCACGACCTGATCGCCGACGACGGCGTGCAGGCGGTGCTGATCGCCTCGCCCGGCCCCACCCACGAGGAGCTCACGCTGGCCTGCATCGCCGCCGGCAAGCCGGTGCTGTGCGAGAAGCCGCTGGCGCCCACCACCGACGCCTGCCTGCGGGTGCTGGAGGCGGAGGCGGCGCTGCCCGGGCGGCTGGTGCAGGTGGGCTTCATGCGCCGCTACGACGACGGCTTCCGGGCCCTGAAGGAGCGGCTGGACGACGGCCAGGTGGGCAGGGCGCTGCTGCTGCACTGCCGCCACCGCAACGCCAGCGTCCCCCCCGGGTTCACCAGCGACATGATGATCACCGACTCGGTGGTCCACGACATCGACGTGACCCGCTGGCTGCTCGGGCAGGAGATCGTGGCCGCCAGCGTGTTCAAGGCGCGGCCCAGCTCGCTGGCGCCGGCGGGCCTCCAGGACCCGCAGATGGTGCTGCTGGAGACCGACCAGGGCGTGCTCGTGGACGTCGAGAGCTTCGTCAACTGCCAGTTCGGCTACGACATCCGCTACGAGCTGGTGGGCGAGACCGGGACGATCTCGCTCGGCGAGGAGCCGGGGCCGCGGGTCCGGCAGCAGGGTCGCCACCACGGCCCCATCCCGGCCGACTGGCGCGAGCGGTTCGGCCCCTCCTACCAGCGCGAGCTCCAGGAGTGGGTCGCCGGGGCGCTGCGGGGACGGATCACGGGCCCGAGCTGCTGGGACGGCTACGCCACCACCGCCGTGGCCGAGGCCGCCGTCGAGTCCCTGGCCAGCGGCCGCCGGACCGCCGTCGCCCTGGTCGACCGGCCGGCGCTGTACGGCTGACGTTGGCCGGCGGCGAGCGGCTGCGGCCGGTCCTGGACCGCATGGCCGCCGCGGCGGCCGCCTGGCTGGCGTCGCTGGAGCCCGCCCAGCGGGCCAAGGCCGCCTACCCGTTCCCGGCGGCGGGGGAGCGGACCCGCTGGTTCTACACCCCCAACGAGCAGGGCGGCCTGCCGCTCGCCGAGATGGGGCCGGTGCAGCAGCGCCTGGCCCACCGGCTGCTGGCCAGCGGGCTGAGCCAGGGCGGCTACGCCGCCGCCGCGACCATCATGGGGCTGGAGAACACGCTGGACGCCGCCGAGGGCTGGCGCCGGCCGTACCCGGGCCGGGCCCGCCCCAACCGCGGCCGCGACCCCCTGCTGTACTTCGTCAGCGTCTTCGGCGAGCCGGGCGCCCGGTCGTGGGGCTGGCGGGTCGGCGGCCACCACCTGGCGCTGAACTACACGGTGGTGGACGGCGGCCGGCTGTCGGCGAGCCCGCTGTTCCTGGGCGCCAACCCGGCGACGGCGCGGCTGGTCGGGCCGGGCACGGTGCGGGCCCTGGCCGCCGAGGAGGACCTGGCCCGCGAGCTGCTCGCCTCGCTGGCGCCCGACCGGCGCCGCCAGGCGCTGCTGTCGCCGGAGGCCCCTGGCGACCTGCTCCAGTCCAACCGGCCGGCGGCCCAGCTCGGGCCGCCCGAGGGGCTGGCCGCCGCCGCGATGCCGCCGGCCCAGCGCGAGCTGCTGCGGGAGCTGGTGTGGCAGTACCTCGGGCGGCTCCCCGGCCCGCTGGCCGCGGTGGAGGCCGAGCAGGTCGCCGGCGACCGCCTCCACGCGGTCCACTTCGCCTGGGCTGGCGGAGCCGAGCCGCGGCAGCCGCACTACTACCGGCTCCAGGGGCCGCGGCTGCTGGTCGAGTACGTCAACACGCAGGACGGCGCCAACCACGTCCACTCGGTCTGGCGCGACCCGCAGGGCGACTTCGGTCAGTCCTCGGGGTAGGCGTCGTAGGCGAGCAGCTTGGCGGCCAGCACCACGGCCTTGGCGTCGTCGTCGCTCATCTCGGTGCCGTACCGGCCCCTGGCCTTGGCGACGCCCTCGCCGACGCCCAGCACCAGCATGCCCTTGAAGCGGTCGGCCTCGTCCGCGCCGGCCTTGCGCAGGCATGCGTCGACCTGGTACAGGCCGACGCCGATGGAGCGCCGCTCGGCGCGGAACTGGCGGGTCAGCCGCTCGCGGTCGGCCACCACCGAGGCGAGCACCTCGCGCCCGAGCCCGCCCTCGGCCGCGGTGGCCGCCTCCAGGCAGCGGACGAACGCCTGGTAGTCGCGCGGGTCGTAGCGGTCGTAGGCGCCGACCACCGCGCTGAAGATCCAGAACGGCGCGAACTGCAGCGTCCGCCACTCCTCGGGGGTGTAGGCGTCCCGCTGGCTCACGGCGGCGCCCCGGTGGTGCCGCGGACGACCAGGTGGGGGGTGAGCACCACCTCGCGGCGTGCCGTGCGGCCGCCGTCCAGCCGCTCGACCGCCGCCGCCACCGCATGCTCGGCCTGGCGGCGGGCCCCCTGGCTGACGGTGGTCAGGTTCACGTGTGCCAGCCGCGACAGCAGGCTGTCGTCGTAGCCCACCACTGAAACCACGCCGGGGACCTCGACGCCGGCGCGGGTGAGGGCGTCCAGCAACCCGAGGGCGGAGCGGTCGTTGGAGGCGACCACCGCGCTGGGGAGCGGGCCGTCGCCCAGCAGCGCCCGCGCCGCGCGCGTGCCGGCCGCCTCGGTGTGGTCGCCGGGGACGATCCTGAGGTGGTCGCCGAGGCCGTGGCGGCGCATGGCCGTGCGGTAGCCGCGCCGGCGGTCCGAGGCGATCGTGCCCCTGCCGCCGTCGATGAAGGCGATCGCGCGGTGCCCCAGCGCGGCGAGGTGGTCCACGGCCTGGCCGACGCCCTCGTCGTCGGCCGACCGCACCACGTCGACCCCGGCCGCCGCCACCCGCCGCCCGATCACCACCACCGGGAGCTGGCGGGCGAGCGCGGCGAGCTGCGCGGCGGGGGCGACGGGGCCGAGCAGCACCAGCGCCTCGCAGCGGAAGTCGACCAGCGTCTCGGTGGCGCGGCGCTCGTCGCGGGTGCGGGTCACCGTGCTCAGCACGACGTCGTAGCCCTGCCGCTCGGCGGCCTCGTGGAGGTCCTCGACCAGCTCGGCGTGGAAGACGCTGCGGACGTCCAGCAGCACGCCGACCAGGTGGGTGCGCCGGCGGGCGAGCAGGCTGGCGGTCCGGTCCGGCCGGTAGCCCAGCTCGGCGGCGGCGCGCAGCACCCGCTCGCGGGTGGCGGCGCTGGGACCGGGCGCGCCGGTCAGCACCATCGACACCGACGCCGGGGACATCCCCACCCGCGCGGCCACGTCCTCCAGCCGCGGGCGGCGCGCCGGCGCCGCCGCGGCGGCGCGCGCGACCTCGTCCACCCGTCCCCCTTGACACCTCCGGCGATCCCTCGGATAGTAGTTCTTGAAGCGCTTCAAAGCAACCACCGGAGGGAGCAACGAGTGACCAGCGAATCCATCGGCGTGGCGGTCGTCGGCGCCGGGATGGCGGGCCGGGCGCACGCCGCCGGCTACCGCTCGGCCACCACCCTGTACGACGCCGGCCTGCCAGCGGTCAGGCTGGTCGCCATCGCCGACGTCAACGCCGCCTTCGCCGCCGACACCGCCCGGCGCTTCGGCTACCAGCGGGCCGAGCCCGGCTGGGAGGCCGTGGCCGCGGCCCCGGACGTCGACGTGGTCAGCGTGGTGGTCGCCAACCCGCTGCACCGGCAGATCGTCGAGGGCCTGCTGGCCGCCGGCAAGCACGTCCTCTGCGAGAAGCCGATGGCCCCCAGCGTCGAGGACGCCACCGCGATGGTGGCGGCCGCCAAGGCCTCCGGCCGGCAGGCCGCCATCGGCTTCACCTTCCGGCGCTCGCCCGCCATCGCCGCCATCCGCGACCAGCTCCAGGGCGGCGCCATCGGCCGGCCGCTGCACTTCAACGGCCACTACTGGTGCGACTACGGCTGCGACCCGCGCGCGCCGATGAGCTGGCGGTACAAGGGCGGCCCCGGCTCCGGCGCCCTCTCCGACATCGGCAGCCACCTGCTGGACCTGGCCGAGTTCCTGTGCGGCCCGATCCGGTCGGTCGGCGGCGCGGTGCTGTCCACCTTCGTCGCCGAGCGCCCGCTGCCGCTCGGCACCGCGGTCGGGCACGCGGCCGTGGAGGTCGGCGAGGAGCGCGAACCGGTGGAGAACGAGGACCTGGTCACCCTCACGGCGACGTTCGCGTCCGGGGCGACCGGCACGCTGTCGGCCTCCCGGGTCGCCTACGGCCTGGCGAACTCGCTCGGCTTCGAGCTGTTCGCCTCCTCGGGCGCGGCAACCTTCGACCTGGCCAGGGCCGGGGAGTTCGGCTTCGTCGACGGCACGCCCGGCGGCATGACCCAGGGCTACCGGCAGGTGCTGGTGGGGCCGGCCCACCCCTACCTGACCGGCGGCCTGCCGATGGACTTCCCCGGCGTGGGCTACGGCCAGAACGACCTGTTCGCCTTCCAGGCCCGCGCCTTCCTGGAGCAGGTCGCCGGCGTGGAGCGGCTGCCGCCCTGCCCGTCGTTCCAGGAGGGCCTACGCAACCTGCGCCTGCTGGAGGCGGTGGTCGCCTCCGCCAAGGCCGGCGGCGGCGAGGTGGAGGTGGCCGCATGAAGCTCGGCGCCTACACCGCCTGCCTGCACGACAAGCCCCTCGCCGAGGCGCTCGGGATCCTCCGCGACCTGGGCCTGGACAGCGCCGAGATCAACTCCGGCGGCTTCCTGCCCCCCGTCCACCTCCCGATCGAGCAGCTGCGCGACAGCCAGGGCGCGCGCGAGGAGTACCTGGGGCTGTTCGACGCCGCCGGCGTCACCCCGACCGCGCTCAACTGCAACGGCAACCCGCTGGACCCCAACCCGGAGGTCGGGCCCAGGCACGCCCAGGACGTGCGCGACGCCATCGAGCTGGGGGCGCTGCTGGGCGTCAGGCGGGTGGTCACCATGTCCGGGCTGCCCGCCGCCGACCCTGGCGGCCGCCTGCCCTCGTGGACGGTGCTGCCGTGGCACAGCGTCTTCCTCGACGCCCGCGACCACCAGTGGAACGAGGTCGGCATCCCCTTCTGGAAGGACATCCAGGCCCGCGCCCGCGACGCCGACGTCAAGGTGTGCATCGAGATGCACCCCCACAACCTGGTCTACAACCCGGCCACCATGGAGCGGCTGGCCACCGAGATCGGCGCCACCCACGTCGGCGCCGAGATGGACCCCAGCCACCTGTTCTGGCAGGGGATCGACCCGGTCGCCGCCCTGCGGTCGCTGGGCGGGCTGGTCTACAACGCCGCCGCCAAGGACACCCGCATCAACGAGGCCGCCAGGGTCAACGGCGTGCTCGACGACCGCTTCGGGCGGGTCGCCCCCGACGACCCCGGCGCCCTGTCGCTCGGCGGCCGCTACACCCTGAGCCGCTGGCCGGAGGGCTCCTCCTGGGACTTCGTCGCCGTCGGCCGCGGCCACGACGTCGACTTCTGGGCCGGCTTCCTGCGGGCGCTGCGGGACATCGACCCGGACATGGCCGTGAACATCGAGCACGAGGACCAGGAGCTGGACCAGCTGGAGGGCCTGCGCCACGCGGCCGAGACCCTCCAGGCCGCCGCCGCCCGGCTCAGCTGACCGGCGTGCCGCGCAGGTGGGCCACGACCGCGGAGAAGTCCAGCTCGCCGAGGCCGTCGCGGTCGGCCGCCTGGAGCCGCGAGCGGGCCGCCTGGGCCAGGCGCAGCTCCAGCCCGCGCTCGGCGGCCAGCCCGGCCGCCAGGCCGAGGTCCTTGGCGGCCAGCGCCAACTTGAATGCCGGCGGGTAGCTGCCGCGCTCGATCTTCTCCCTGGTCCGCTCCACGATGATGCCCATGGGGCTGGCGCCGAGCGCGTCCAGCGCCGCTCCCTGGTCGACGCCGAGCCGGTCGGCGAGCGCCAGCGCCTCGCCCAGCAGCGACGTCAGCGCCGCGGTGGCCGAGTTGACCACCAGCTTGAGGGCCGCGCCGGTCCCCGGCGGGCCGACGTGGACCGGCTCGCCCAGCGCCGCCAGTACCCCGCGCCAGCGGGCGAACTCCTCGGCGGTGGCGCCGACCATGATCCGTAGGGTCCCCGCGGCCGCGTGCGGGGCGCTGCCGGTGACGGGCGCGTCCAGCACCGCGACCCGGCCCGCCAGCCGCTCCTGCAGCGCCCGGATCGCGTCCGGCCCGACGGTCGACATGTCGATCAGGGCGGCGCCGGGCCGCAGGGCCGCGGCCAGGCCGTCGGGGCCGAACACCACCTCCTCCAGCGACTCCGGCCCGGCCAGCATGGTGATGGCCGCGTCGGCGTCCCTGGCCGCCTCGGCCGGGGTGGCGGCCGCCACCGCGCCGGCGGCGACCGCGTCGGCGTCCCGGCCGGGCGTGCGGTTCCACACCCGCACCTGGTGCCCGGCGGCCGCCAGCCGCGTCGCCATGGGCAGGCCCATCACGCCCAGCCCGCAGAAGGCGAGCGTCGTCATCGCCGGCCTCCTCGCGAGGACCCGGTGGCGACGGCGGCGACCACCTCGACCTCCAGCAGGGCCTCCGGCAGGACCAGGCCCGACACGCCCACCAGCGTGCTCGCCGGCGGCTCCTCGGGCAGGTAGCGGGCCCGGACCTCGCGCATGGCGGCGAGCTGCGACAGGTCGGTGAGGTAGCTGCCGATCTTGACGACGTCGCGGAAGGTCGCGCCGTTGGCCGCCAGGATCGCGCGGAGGTTCTCGAAGACCTGCTCGGTCTGCCTGGCCATGTCGCCCTCGCCCACCAGCCGCCCCTGCGCGTCCAGGGGGAGCTGGCCGGACACGAACAGCAGCGCCGCCCCGTCCAGCTCCAGGCGGACGGCGTGGGAGTAGCCGCCGACGGGCGGCGCGACGGTGTCGGGGTTGACGGTGCGCGTGCGCATGCGGCTCCATTCCTGCCGCCGGGGCGGCCTCGTAGGATGTTGGGCTGACGCTACCCGACCACCATCGTGCCGTGCGCAGCAGGAGAGGAGCCGACGATGCCCCGTCCAGTCCCGCGAGCGCTGCTGGCGCTGGCTGTCGTGCTCGCCGCGGCGCTGAGCGGCTGCACGCTCGGCCGGGAGCCGCAGGCCCGTTCCGCCCCCGCCCCACAGATCGCCCCCAGCGCCCAGGCCGCCACCGCCGGCATCCCCGAGATCGTCCGCAAGGCCGAGCCGTCGGTGGTCACCGTCGCCCACGACCAGGGGACCGGCAGCGGGGTCGTCTGGTCCAAGGACGGCGTGGTGGTCACCAACAACCACGTGGTCAGCGCCGACGGCCAGGTCGTGCAGCGGGTCGAGGTCGCCTTCTTCGACGGCCGCCGCGTCCCCGGCACCGTCAGGGCCACCGACCCCAGCACCGACCTCGCCGTGGTCCAGGTCGAACGCCAGGACCTCAAGCCGGCCACCTTCCAGCGGGCGCTGCCGCAGGTCGGCGAGCTGGCGGTGGCGGTCGGCAGCCCCCTCGGCTTCGAGAACACCGTCACCGCCGGCATCATCTCCGGCCTGCACCGCGAGATCCCCGGCTCGGCCGCGCAGGGCATCCGCTCGCTGGTCGACCTGATCCAGACCGACGCGGCGATCTCCCCTGGCAACTCCGGCGGCGCCCTGGTCAACGGCCGCGGCGAGGTCGTCGGCATCAGCGTGGCCTACATCCCGCCCGCGCAGGGGGCGGTGTCGATCGGCTTCGCGATCCCCTCGGCGACCACCATCGACGTGGTCGGCGAGCTGCTGCGCACCGGCCGCGCCACCCACGCCTACCTCGGCATCGTCCCCGACCAGGTCACCCCCGACATCGCCGCCCAGCTCGGCCTGGACCAGGCCGCCGGCGTGCTGGTCCGCGAGGTGGGGGAGGGCACCCCCGCCGCTGACGCCGGCCTGCGGCCCGGCGACGTCCTCATCGGGCTGGACGAGCAGCGGCTGGACACGGTGGAGGACTTCCTCGGCGAGCTCCGCCAGCACCGCCCCGGCGACCGCGTCAACCTCACCATCGTCCGCGACGGCCGCGAGCAGCAGGTGGAGGCGACCCTGGCCGACAACCCCAACGGCTAGTCAGTACCAGCCGTTGGCCTGCCAGAAGGCCTTGGCGTTCTCGGCCGTGCCGTAGCGGTCGCGGACGTAGGCGCGGAACGCCCACAGCTGCTTGCCGCAGTCGATGGTGGCGTAGTCCTGGCCCAGGTAGAGGATGCGGTTGCCGAGCAGGAGCTGCCCCAGCCCGAACGCCGTCGAGGTCGGGTTGTCGGCGGTGGGGAAGCCGCCGGACTCGCGCATGATGATCCAGTGCTCGGCCGCCGAGGTGCCCGACAGGTCGCAGCGGCCGCCCGACCCGGTCGCCACCGTGCCGCCGCCCTGGGCGGCCGCCCGCTGCCTGGCGAGCTCCTCCTGGCGGATCAGGTCGCGCAGCTCGGCCGATCGGGCGCGCAGGGCGGCGGCGGCGCCGGCCAGCCCGGCCACCCGCGCGTCGAGCCGGTCCTTGGCCTGCCGGCGCAGCGCCTGCACCCGCTCGAGGTCGCGGACCCGGTCGGCGACCTCGGCGGCGGCCGCCGCGCGGGCACGTTCGGCCTGGACCATGCCGTCGTGCAGCGTGCCGGCCCGCCGGCGGGCGAGGTCCAGGCGCGCGAGCACGTCCTGGTCCGCGGCGAGCAGGTAGCTCAGGGTGACGGTGCGGCCGACGAGGTCGGTGAGGTCGGCCGAGTCCACCACCGCGGCCAGGCCGGCGACCCGGCCGGTCATGTAGGCGCCGCGGACCTGCTCGGCGAGGCGTGCCTGCTGGGCGTCGACCTCGTCGGTCGCCTGGTTCAGGGCCACCGCCGCGCCGGCGCGCCGCTGCCTGGCGGTGTCCAGGCGGACGCTGGCCAGCGCCAAGCGCCGCCTGCCCGCGGCGACCTCCTGGTCGGCCTGTGCCAGCGCCGCCGCGACCGCGCCGGCCTGCGCGCGGGCGTCGCGCAGCACCGACTCGACCTGGCCGAGCCGGCGGGAGGTCTCCCGCAGCTGGTCCCGCTCGTCGCCGCCGGCGGCAGGGTGGGGGAGCAGCAGGGCCGCGGCCGCGGCCGCCAGCAGCAGCGTTCGGGGACGTGCGCGTAGGGACACGAGCGCCTCCGGGGGGAGCGAGGCTGTCGTTTCTCGGTTCGCGCGATATTCGGACGACGGGGGCGATCACTTTAACCCGGACACGCGGGCGGCTGGCAAATCCGCACGAACGCGGGGGCTCGCCTCCCGCGACCCCCGACCGGTGCCCCGGTGAAGCCGACGCGGCCCGAGGACGTGGCGCGGCTGCTCGTCTACCTGGTGGTCACCACCGCCTACGTGGGGGTGTGGCTGGGGTTCGCCCTGCTCTGCTCGGTGCTGCTGACCCGCGCCGCCACCTCGGCCCTGGTCGCGATGGCCACCTGGCTGGTCCTCACGGTGTTCGGCACGCTGCTGCTCGGGCTGGTCGCCGACCTGGTCACCGGCGACGCCAGCACCCCGCAGGAGGCGCTGAACGACTACCGGCTCACCCGCACGCTGTCGTGGCTCTCCCCGCAGACCCTCTACGCCGAGGCGACCACGGCGCTGCTGAACCCGGAGGCCCGCGTGATCGGGGTGGTGCTCCCCGAGCAGGTGGACCGCGCCGTGCCGGGGACGCTCTCGCTCGGCCAGAGCCTCCTGGTCGTCTGGCCGCAGCTCACCACCCTGCTGGCCGGCTGCGTGGTCGTGTTCGCCGTCGCCTACGCCCGCTTCCTCCGCCAGGAGGTCCGCGCCTGAAACCGCCTGCAACCGCCGCGAAACCGCGCTGATCCGGGCGGCGCGCATGCTCGTCGCGGACGTGGCCACCAGGGCCACCGCGACGAGACGAGGGGAGCATGACCACCACCCCGACCCGGCCGGCGATCAGCGTCACCGGGCTGCGCAAGTCGTTCGGCGACAAGCTCGTGCTGGACGGCATCGACCTGGAGGTCGCCCAGGGCACGGTCTTCGCGCTGCTCGGCCCCAACGGCGCCGGCAAGACCACCACCGTCAACATCCTGTCCACCCTGATCGGCGCCGACGGCGGCGAGGTCCGCGTCGCAGGCCACGACGTGGCCCGGGACCCGGACGCGGTGCGCGCCGCGATCGGCGTCACCGGCCAGTTCTCCGCGGTCGACAAGCTGCTCACCGGCGAGGAGAACCTGCTGCTGATGGCGGACCTGCGCCACGTCGGCCGCCGCGAGGGCCGCCGCCGCGCGGCCGAGCTGCTGGAGCGGTTCGACCTGGCCGAGGCCGGCGGGAAGCCGGCCAGCACCTACTCCGGCGGCATGCTCCGCCGGCTCGACCTGGCCATGACCCTGGTCGGCGACCCGCGGATCATCTTCCTGGACGAGCCGACCGCCGGCCTGGACCCGCGCAGCCGCCGCACCATGTGGGAGCTCATCCGCGAGCTGGTGGCGGGCGGGGTCACCATCTTCCTGACCACGCAGTACCTGGAGGAGGCCGACGAGCTCGCCGACCGGATCGCGCTGCTGGACCACGGCAGGCTGATCGCCGAGGGCAGCCCCGACGCGCTCAAGCGGCGCATCCCCGGCGGCCACATCAGCCTGCGGTTCGCGCACACCGGCGACCTCGAGGCGGCCGCCGACATGATCGGGGAGGCGTTGCGCGACCAGGAGGCGCTCACCCTCCAGGTCCCCAGCGACGGCAGCGTCAAGTCGCTGCGGGCCCTGCTGGACCGGCTCGACGGCGCCGCGATCGAGGTCGAGACCCTGTCGATCCACACGCCCGACCTCGACGACGTCTTCCTCACCCTCACCGGCCAACCCGACAAGGAAAGGGAACTAGTGCGATGAGCACCCTCACCTACGCCGTCGCCGACTCGGCCACGATGCTGCGCCGCCAGCTGCGGCACATGCAGCGCTACGCCTCCATGACGGTGATGCTGGTCGGCATGCCGATCACCTTCCTGCTGCTGTTCGTGTACGTCTTCGGCGGCACCCTGGGCGCCGGGCTCGGCCCGTCGGGCGGCCGCGCCGAGTACGTCGAGTACGTCGTTCCCGGGATCCTGCTGCTGGCCGTCACCACCGGGGCGTTCGGGCCGGCGATCTCGGTGGCCATGGACATGACCGAGGGCATCGTCGCCCGCTTCAAGACCATGGCCATCTTCCGGCCCTCGGTGCTGACCGGGCACGTCCTCGGCAGCCTGATCCAGACGATGCACAGCCTGACGGTCGTCACCGGCGTCGCGGTGCTGATCGGCTTCCGGCCCAACGCCACTCCGGTGGAGTGGGTGGCGGTGGCAGGGGTCCTGGCCGCGATCACCTTCGCGCTCGCCTGGCTGTGCGTCGCCTTCGGCCTGGTGGCCAAGACCGTCGAGGCCGCCAGCAACCTGCCCCAGCCGCTGGTGTTCCTGCCGTTCCTCGGCAGCGGCTTCGTCCCCACCGACTCGATGCCGACCTGGCTGCGCTGGTTCGCCGAGCACCAGCCGTTCACCCCGATCATGGAGACCGTGCGGGGGTTGCTGCTCGGCACCGCCATCGGCGACAGCGGGGTCATCGCGGTCGCCTGGTGCGCCGCCATCGCCCTGGTCGGCTACGTCTGGGCGAAGCGGCTGTACAACCGCGACCCCGTCGGGTAGGCCGCCGTCAGGGCCGCTCCCGCAGCGCCGCCAGGGCGGCCGCCCGCAGCTCCTCCTCACCCAGGCCGGCGTACGACGACACCGCCTCGTCGTACGCCGGCCTGTCGGCCTGCCGGGCCGCGTGGCGGGCGCGGGCGGCGGACATGGTCGGCTGGAAGTTCCGCAGGAACCGGAGGCGCTCGGCGAGGGCGACCATCCGCGCCCCTGACCTGGTGGCCCGCTGGTCGCCGGTCCGCGCCCCGCGGTCGAGGTCCACCATGGCCAGCGCCAGCAGCAGCCCACCGCAGGTCGGCAGCTCCATGAGGTAGGGCGGCGGGTTCTCGGCGGGGTTGGCGAGCATCGTCGCCAGCCGCTGCGGCAGCTCGCCGGTGAGCTCCTCGACCAGGTCGAGCCGGCCATGCTGCGCGTGGGCGACCACGGCGACGGCCTCGGCCTCCAGGGTCCACTGGTCCTGGCCGGGATCGGTGCTGATGTCGAAGATCGGGCCCTCGGCGTGCTCCAGCAGGTCGACGGCGCGCCGCCACAGGCGCAGGCCGGCGTCGACCTCGCCGCGCGCGAGCAGGATCTCGGCCCGGACCCCGAGGCCGTAGGTGAGCGTGCCGATCGGCTCGTCCGCCCGAGGGGGCGCCGTCTGCTCCAGCCAGTGCTCCGCCTCGTCGACGTCGCCGACCTGCAGGCTGGCGAGCATCAGCCACCACTTGATGCTGTGCAGGCCGGACCAGTTCCCGAGCCGCTCCAGCACCGGCAGCACCGCCAGCAGGTGGCGCCGTGCCTCCTCGCCCCGTTCGACCTGGAGGCACAGCTCGGCGATGCGGGCGTGGGCGGCCGCCTGCAGGTACGGGAGCGTCCGCTGCTGGAACCCTTCCAGCGAACGCCTGGCGGCCTTCAGGGCGCTCTCCCGGTCGCCCTGGTTCTCCCAGAGGTAGCTGACGACGGCGTTGGCGGCGCCGGCCACCAGCGGCTCGTCGCTGTCGCAGAGCTCGTACAGGGCCGAGCGGTCCTTGGTCGCGGCGCCGAGCACGACCGCCGCGGCTCGGGCCAGGGTGTCGGGTGGTGCGGCAGGCAGCCGGCGCAGGGCGATCAGCGAGCGCACCGCGCGGGGCCTCTCCAAGAGGAACGTGTAGCTGGTGAAATGCGCCAAGGTCGTCCGGGTGACCTCGACGAGGTCGGGTCCGGGCCGGAAGTGCGACAGCAGCCGGGCGGTCTCCTCGGCCAGCCGCATCAGGCGCTGGAAGTTGGACTCGATGCTCCACAGGCCCACGAGCACGGCGCAGGTGGCCGCGACCGTGGCGCCGTCGGCCCTGGCGAGCCCGTACCGGATCGCCTGGACGAGGTTGTCCTGCTCGGCCCGGATCCGCTCCAGCGGCGCGTAGGGGTCGGGCCCGAACGGTTCGTCGTGGTACGCCACGCCGAACTCGCGCGCCCAGGCCAGGAACCCGCCGACCACCTGGTCGGTCTCCCCGGCCGCCTCCCGCCGCGCCGTGGCGAACTCGCGGACCGTCTCGAGCATGCGGAAGCGCGCGCCGGTCGGGGTGTCGACCACCTGCAGCAGCGACTGGCCGACCAGCTGCTCGAGGACCTCCTGGACGTCCGCGGCGCTGCCGGCGAGCACGTGCCGGGCGGCGTCGGCGGTGAAGCCGCCGGGGAAGACCGACAGCGCCCGTATGGCCGCCTGCCCGGCCGGCTCGAGGAGGTTCCAGCTCCAGTCGACCACGGCCTGCAGGGTCTGGTGCCGCTCGGGCGCGTCGCGCGGGCCGCCGCGCAGCAGGGCGAAGCGGTCCTCCAGGCGGCGGGCGATCTCGGCGACCGACATGGCCCGCACGCGCGCCGCCGCCAGCTCCACCGCCAGCGGCAGCCCGTCCAGGTGGCGGCACACCTCCTCCACGACGTCGGCGGGCAGGTCGACGCCGGGCCGGGCCGCCCTGGCACGCTGCTCGAACAGCTCCACGCTGGTCGGCAGGCCGAGCGGCGGCAGCAGGTAGACCGCCTCCGACGACAGGCCCAGCGGCGCGCGGCTGGTGGTGAGCACGCGCAGGTCCTGCGTCATCGACACCAGGGCGTGGACCAGCTCGGCGGCGCCGCGCAGGACGTGCTCGCAGTTGTCCAGCACCAGCAGCGCGGGACCGGGACCGAGCGCGTTGACGATGCCGGGGACCAGGCCGGCCGGGACGGCGGGCTGACCGACGGGGCCGCGGCGGGACTCGCCGGCGCCGAGCGCCGACGCGACCTCGCCGGCGACCTGGTCGTCGCCGGTGACGCCGGCGAGCGCGACCAGGTGCACGACCCGCTGCTCCGCCCGGCGGCTCACCACCTGCGCGAGGCGGGTCTTGCCCAGGCCGCCGGGGCCGACGATCGAGACCACGCGCCAGGTGCGCAGCAGGCCCGTCACCGCGGCGATGTCGTCGTCGCGGCCGAGCAGCGGGTTGGGCTCGTGCGGCACGCCCTGCCGGACCGCCGGCGCGGTCCCTTGCAGGAGCTGCCGCTGGAGGGCCTGGAGCGCCGGGCCGGGGTCGGTGCCGAGCTCGTCGCGCAGCGAGCGGCGGTAGGCCTCGTAGCGGTCCAGCGCCGCGGACGGTCCCACCGTCGCGGCCTCGCTGCGCAGCAGCTCCAGCAGCAGCTCCTCGTCGCGCGGGTGCTCGCCGACCAGCCCGGTGAGCGCCTCGTTCGCCTCGGTGTGGCGGCCCAGCCGCGACAGCGCCAGCGCGCGGGCGCGCAGCAGCGACCGGTACGTGGCAGCCCGCTCCGCGCGCAGCGCGGACAGCGGGTCGTCGTACGCGGTGTCGCCGCCCGCGGCCCCCTCCCACAGCGCCAGCCCCGCCTCGGCGTGCGCGAGCGCGGCCGCGTGGTCGCCGGCCTGGGCGCACCGCGCGCTCGCCGCCGCGCTGAGCAGGACGGCGGCGGTGTCGACCTGGTCCTCGCGCAGCGACAGGCGGTAGCCGGTGGGGGTGCTGGCGATGACGTCGGCGCCGAGCTGCGCCCGCACGCGCGAGACCAGCACCTGGAGCGCCTTGGCCGGGTTCTCGGGCTGCTCGTCGGGCCAGATCCCCTCCACCAGCCGGGCGGTGCTGCAGCCCCGGCGCAGGTCCCCGGCGAGCAGCGCCAGCAGGGCGCGCAGCCGGGCGCCGGTGATCTCCCGGTCGCGGTACGCCACCCGCGACAGCAGGCGCAGCTCGATGGTCACCGCCGGGTCAGGTGCCTAGCCGGAGTCCCACAGCATGCCCGCCAGCTCCTTGCACTTCGGGCACACCGGGAACCGTGACGGGTCGCGGATCGGCTGGAAGCGGTGGCCGCACAGGGCCGTGATCAGCCCTCCCAGCACGGCGGCGCGGGCGATCTCGTCCTTGCGGGCGTAGTGGGCGTAGCCGTCGTCCTCGCCGATGTCGGCGTCGGTGTCGGCCGGTCGGGTCTCGGTGCCGGACATGCGGCCATTCTGCGCCCACCCGCCGCCCGGCGCACGCGGATGCGCGCAGGTCAGCGCCCGCCGGCGGAGAAGTGCTGGTAGTCGCGGGCGCTGCGCCAGGTGCCCCCCCAGGACCAGCCGGCGGCGGCGAACGCCCGCACGACCGCGTCGCCGGCGCGGATCATGCCGGGCGCGCGCCTGGCCCGGTTGGCGTAGGGGCGGCCCGCCGGCGGCGACACGTGCCCGCCGGCGATGTAGGGGTTCTGCACCGGGTTGACGTCGATGGCCCGGCCGTAGGCGTGCTCCGACCAGCGGCTGGTGCCGGCGACCGGGCGGCAGTTGAACGCCGAGGTGTTGTTGGCGGCCATCGAGCGGTCGTCGTCGGCCCGGTACTCGTCGACCAGCCGCATCCGCCGGATCGGGTAGCGCAGCCTGAAGAGCCGCCGCATCACCTGGAGGATGCGGCGCGCCTGGTCGCGGTGGACGACCAGCTCGCCGCGGTGCACCCGCCGGTCGAAGCCCCAGTGGTCGACCGTCAGCAGCCGCAGGTCGGCGAGGCCGACCGGGCAGCCGGGCCGCCAGGACCAGCGCAGCCGCGCCCGGGTGGACCGGTCGATCGCCGCGACGCTGCCGCGGAACCGCGGCGCCGCCGTCGTGGCCCGGGTCCCGGGCGGCGTCGCGGTGGTCGTTGGCGCCTCGACGGCGGCCGCCGCCGCGGTCTCCGCCGTGGTCGCCGGCGCCGCCGGGCTGGCGGGCTGCTCCCCGCCGGCCGGCGCCCCGGCACCCGCGGTGCAGCCCGCCGCCAGCACCGCGCCGGCGACGGCCAGCTGCGCGACCGCCTGCCGCGGGCCGCCGGTGGCCACGCCGGCGGGCCTCACGCGTTCACGCGGGCCATGTGGGCGGGGTTGTAGCGGGCGCCGGCGGCCGCGCCCGGCGGTGCCACCTCGTCGATCGCGGCCAGGTCGTCCGGGCCCAGCCGCAGCTCCAGCGCGCCGACGTTCTCCTCCAGCCAGCGGCGGCGCTTGGTGCCGGGGATGGGCACGATGTCGTCGCCCTGGGCGAGCAGCCACGCGATCGCAAGCTGGGCCGGGGTGGCGCCCTTCTCCTCGGCCAGCTTCCGGACCCGCTCGACCAGCTCCAGGTTGCTGGCGAGGTTCTCGCCCTGGAACCGCGGGTGGTCGCGCCGGAAGTCGTCGTCGGCGAACTCGTCGGGGCTGCCGCTGGTGAGCCGGCCGGACAGGAAGCCGCGCCCCAGCGGGCTGTAGGCGACGAAGCCGATGCCGAGCTCGCGCGTGGTCGCCAGCACCTCGCCCTCCGGGTCGCGGCTGAACAGCGAGTACTCGCTCTGCAGCGCGGTCACCGGGTGGACGGCGTTGGCCCGCCGGATGGTCGCCGGCGCCGCCTCCGAGATGCCGAGGTAGAGGACCTTGCCGGCCTGCACCAGCTCCTGCATCGCCCCCCAGGTCTCCTCGACCGGCACCGAGCGGTCCACCCGGTGCTGGTAGTACAGGTCGATGTGGTCGACCCCGAGCCGCAGCAGCGAGGCGTCGCAGGCGCGGCGGACGTAGTCGGGGCGCCCGTTGACGCCGACCCAGCTCCCGTCCTCGCGGCGCTCGTTGCCGAACTTGGTGGCCAGCACCACCTCGTCGCGCTGCCCGGCGATCGCGCGCCCGACCAGCCGCTCGTTGGTGAACGGCCCGTACATGTCGGCGGTGTCCAGGAAGGTGACGCCGAGGTCGAGGGCCCGGTGGATGGTCGCGACCGACTCCTGCTCGTCGGCCGGCCCGTACGACTGGCTCATGCCCATGCACCCAAGGCCGATCGCGGAGACCCGCAAGCCCTGGCTGCCGAGACCGCGCTGCTCCATGCTGGCTCCTCCCGCTGGTCGCGCCCGCCAGGGTATCGTGGCCCGCGGCCCGGCGGCCGGAAGGAGGGACGCTGGAGACGCGCGGCCTCGGCGCGGCGTACCGCAAGCTGTGGACGGCCAGCGCGAGCTCGAACCTCGGCGACGGGGTCGCCCAGGTCGCGGCGCCGCTGCTGGCCGCGTCGCTGACCCGCGACCCCCTGCTGGTGGCGGGGCTGTTCTTTGCCCATCGCCTGCCCTGGCTGCTCTTCTCGCTGGTGAGCGGCGCCCTGGTGGACCGCCTGGACCGCCGCCTGCTGATGGCCGCCGTCGAGGTGGCCCGCCTGCTGCTGCTCGGCCTGCTCGGGGTGGCCGTGCTGGTGGACGCCGCCAGCATCCCGCTGCTGTACGCCGTGCTGTTCGCCCTCGGCACGGCCGAGACGGTGTTCGACAACGCGGCCGTGTCGATCCTGCCGGCGGTGGTGCCGAGGGACGGGCTGCCGAGGGCCAATGCCCGCCTGCTCGGCGGCCGGGTGGTCGCCGAGGAGCTGGCCGCCCCGCCGCTCGGAGGCCTGCTGTTCGCCGCCGCTGCCGCGGTGCCGTTCCTACTGGGCGCCGGCTCGTTCGCGGTGGCGGCGGTCCTGATCGTGGCCGTGCGCGGCAGCTTCCGGGTGGAGCGGCCCGAGGGGGCGCCGCCGACGACGCTGCGCTCGGAGATCGCCGAGGGCGTGTGGTGGCTGTGGCGCAACCGGCTGCTGCGCGTCCTCGCGCTGGCCCTCGCGCTCATGAACCTGACGCTCATGGCCACCACGTCGGTCCTGGTCCTGTTCGCCCAGGAGCGGCTCGGGCTCGGGCCCGCCGGCTACGGCGCGTTGCTGTCGTCGATCGCCGTGGGCGGCGTCGCGGCCAGCCTGGTCGCCGAGCGGATCGTCGGCCGGTTCGGCGCGGCCACCACCATGCGGGTCGGGCTGCTGGTCGAGGCGTCGACCCATCTGGTGCTGGCGCTGGCGCGCAGCCCCCTGCCCGTCGCCGTCGTCCTCGCACTGTTCGGCTTTCACGCGGTCACCTGGAGCGCCACCAGCCTCTCGCTCCGCCAGGAGCTGATCCCGGCACGGCTGCTCGGGCGCGTCAACAGCGCCTACGCGGTGTTCTCCTACGGCGGCCACGCGCTCGGTGCCCTGGTCGGCGGCCTCCTCGCCCGGCGCTTCGGGCTGACCGCCCCCTTCTGGTGGAGCTTCGCCGCGATGACCCTGCTGGTCCTGGCGGCCTGGCCGGTCCTGTCCCCCCACACGATCCGCACCGCCCGCGAGCAGGCCGCCTGATCTGAGTGGCCGAAGCATGGCTACACTGTAGCCATGAGTAGCACACCACGCGCGGTGCGGTTCGACCCGGCGGTCCTGGAACGGCTGCGGCGCTACGTGCGCGCCCACCCGGGGCTGAGCGCGTCGGCGCTGACCAGCCGGTTCGTCGACGAGGCGCTGCGCATGGAGGAGCACCCGGGGGTGCTGTTCCGGGACGGGCCGTCGGGCCGCCGGGCGGTGCTGGTCGGCGGGCCCGACGTGTGGGAGGTCATCCGCGCGGTGCGGTCGGCGCGGGAGGCCGAGCCCGATCTGGACGCCGAGGCGGTGGTCGCGCTGGCGGTCGAGACGACCGGGCTGCCACCTGGCCGGGTCCGCGTCGCGCTGGACTACTGGGCGGCCTACCCCGACGAGATCGAGCAGCAGATCCGCGACGCCGACGAGGCCGAACGCGCCGCCGAGGAGCTGTGGCAGCGGGAGCGGCGCCTGCTGTCATGAGCGTTCGGCTGCTGCTGGACGAGATGTTCTCCCCTGAGATCGCCGCGGAGCTGGTCAAGCGAGGGCACGACGTGGTCGCGGTGGCGGCCGACCCGGCGCTGGCCGGCCTTCCCGACGAGCAGGTTCTCGAGTGGGCGACCGGCCAGGGGCGTTGCCTGGTCACCGAGAACGTCAAGGACTACGAGATCCTGCGGCGCGCGGCCGCGGCCCAGGGCAGGGCCCACGCGGGGCTGCTCTACTCGGGCCCCAGACGGTTCCCCCGCGACCGTCGCTTCGTCGGCGCGCTCGTGGCCGCGCTCGACAAGGCGATCGCCGCCGGCGAGATCCCCGGCCCCGACGAGATGGGCTGGCTCGCCCCGCCACCGAGGTTGCCGTGGACGCAGCGATGACGCGTTCGGCCTTCTCGACCGCCGCCTCGAGCACGAACGCGCTCGCCGGCTGGTGGCTCAGCTCGGCGGCGAACCGGATGCGCCGCTCGCGCTCCGAGTCGGCGCGAAGCTCCAGGCGGGATGTTGGCGTGGACATGGCAACCCTCGTTCACTCGGACGTACGGCTCAGGTACGGAACCCCGCTCAGGTCGATGTAGCCCAGTCCTCCCAGCGCAGGTCGTTCACCCTCGAGAACTCGGCGGTGTTGGCGGTGACCAGGGTGGCGTCGTGGCGCAGCGCCTGGCCGGCGATCAGCAGGTCGTAAGCGCCGATGGGGGTGCCGGCCGACTCCAGCGCGGCCCGGACCTCGTCGGCGGCGCGGGCGTCCTCGTCGTCGAAGGGCACGAGCTCCAGCGGGCCCGCGAAGAAGGTCTCCAGCCGCTGCCGGTTGGCCTGCCGGCGGGCGCTCTTCGCGGCCCCGTACCACAGCTCGAACGCCACCACCGCGGAGACCGCCACGCTGGCGCCGTCCTTGAGCACCCGTTCCAGGCGGGGCCGGATGGCTGGGGGAGTGCCGTTGATGAGCGCGATGCAGGCGTTGGTGTCGAGCAGGTAGTTCACGGGAGGGCCGCCCCGATGGGCGTGGTGGGCTGGTTGCGACCCTCGACCATGAACGGCTCGGGATCGTCCCGATCCAGCTCGGCGAACCACTCGGCCGTGTCGGTCACAAGCGGCTCCAGCAGGACGCCGCGGGCAACGCGGCGGATGCGCACCCGGTCGCCGTCGAAGCGGAACTCGTGGGGGAGCCGGACGGCCTGGCTGCGACCGTTGCGGAAGAGCTTGGCGATGCGGGTCTCTGGCATCGGATGCTCCCAGACGTGGCATGCTGATCTATACCATCAGTATAGATCAAGCCGGCGGCCAAGGAGCCGCTGTGGATGCGGTGGACACTCACTCAGGCTGCTCGATGCGTTCCCACAAGTAGTCATGGAGCATCACGAGCAACTCGTCCTCGACGACCTCGTAGATCACCACACCCCACCAGCCGCCCTCGCCCCGTAGCTCGATGGAGAAGAACGGCCGCTCGTAGACGATCAGGGCGCCCTCGGTTATCCCGGTCGGCTGGGCCGAGAGGACGGGGTAGACGTGCTCCAGCAGGATGGCAATGAACGAGGGCTCCGCGACCTCGAGGCGCTCGAGGAACCGAGGGCTCTCGACCACCCGGTAGAAGCGCCGGCCCACTACCCGGCGGTGCGGCGACGGAGCAGCTGAGCGACGGCCTTCCCGGCCGAGCGCAACCCAAGTTCCTCTGGGGTCCTACCCTCTGCCAGCCCACGGCGAACCCGCTGGCTTTCGGCCAGCATCGCCTCCCAGCGCTGGTCCGCCTCCTCCGCAGTCGCCGCGGTCCACGGTGAGGCCGGCGACGCGTGTACCTCGGTAGCCCGCTCGGCGCGCGTTGCGAGCCGCGCATAGTGCGCTGCCAGCTCTGGGGTCGTGGCCTGCGCCTGACGGCGGCGCAGCTCGGCAAGCACGCGATCGCGAAGTCGCGGGTCAGCCGGGCCGAGCGGCTTCTCGTCCTCGGGTCGGTCGTGTGCCGGCGGGCTCATTGGTCGCTTCTCCTGTCGGCCACTGATCAGCGGGAACGCGTCAAGCGTGTCTCGTCAATCATAGCCTGGAGGTAGGACGCGCCCG
>Ga0081538_10001929_pt1 | contig 20791 bp, 23 predicted proteins | sample TabmetS5T2R1_FD_71022 | JGI IMG/M metagenome (GOLD analysis project Ga0081538, IMG submission 71022) | Tabebuia heterophylla rhizosphere microbial communities from the University of Puerto Rico - S5T2R1 | ecosystem: Host-associated > Plants > Roots > Rhizosphere ...
TGGGCGACCCGATACCCGTCCCGGGAAGGCTTCAGTCACTTGCCTTCGGGGAGGGCGCCGTCTGGGCCGTCGATCAAGACGCCCCTGCGCTCACGCGCATCGAGCCGTAGCTTGCGCAGGAAACGAGGGGGTATGGGCACGCATCGGACACCGGGAAATTCGGCGATCCTGAAAGGTGCCTGCTTGGGCGCGAGATGCGGGCGAGAGGACTCGAACCTCCAAGGGCTTGCGCCCAACGGGACCTAAACCCGTTGCGTCTGCCAGTTCCGCCACGCCCGCGGGTGACACAACGATAGCTTCGGGGTAGAACCGGGACCGATGAGCTCCGCAGACGCGCTTCCGGAGGGCGCGACGCCGCCCCAGCCCGAGCACGCCGAGCCGCGCCTTCGCGACCCGAGCCTCGGCGACCTCTCCTTCCGCGACTGGCGCGCGATCCTCGTCCGCGGCGGCCGGGGCGCCCTCGCCGACAACGTCACAGACATCGCCGCCTCGCTCTCGTACTACGCGTTCCTGGCGATCCCTGCGGTACTGCTCGTCGCGGTCGGCGTGTTCGCACAGACCGCCGGGCCGGGGACGGTCGAGTCGATGCTCGACCGCCTCGAGGGCGTCGTCCCCGCGGAGGCGCTGACGCTGATCGACGACAGCCTCACGCGCGTCATCGAGAACCAGAGCAGCGCAATCGCGCTGATCGCGGTCGGCTTCGTTCTCGCGCTCTGGACGGCGTCGAGCGCGATGAACGCCCTCATGCGCGGGCTCAACCGCGTCTACGGCCGCGACGAGAGCCGCGGCTTCGTCAGGCAGCGCCTGACGGCGCTCGGAATGCTCGCGTGCCTCCTCGTAGCGTTCGGCCTCGCGTTCGGCCTCCTCGTCCTCGGCCCGCATCTGAGCGGATGGATCGGGGAGGCCCTCGGGATCGAAAACTTCTTCGGCTGGCTCTGGTGGACGCTCGAGTGGCCCATCCTCCTCCTCGGCCTGCTCGGCGTGTTCGCGGCCGTCCTCTACCTCGGCCCGAACGTGGCCCACCCGCGCTGGCGCTTCCTGACGCCGGGCGCGATCGCCGCCGTCGTCATCTGGCTCCTGGCCTCCGGCGCCTTCGCCTTTTACGCGAGCAGCTTCGGCTCCTACAACAAGGCGTGGGGCTCCCTGGCAGCGGTGATCATCATGCTCACCTGGCTCTGGCTCTCCGCTCTCGCGCTCCTGCTCGGTGCTGAGATCAACGCCGAAGCCGAGCGCAGCCGCGAGCTCCGCAGAGGCGAGCCCGCCGAGGTCGAGCTCCAGGCGCCGTCCAAGGCGTAGTCGGCCGGCGGGCTACACTCGTGCGCGGGCCCCGTAGCTCAGTGGATAGAGCGGCGGACTTCGAATCCGCGTGCGGAGGTTCGATCCCTCCCGGGGCCATCTGCTCTATCCAAGGAGAAGCGGCGAACTACCAGCCTTTTCGGAACGGGTGTTCTAGGCGAACGGTTGTGCGCACAAGTCCGCTGAACACCGCCTATCTCTGGCCCTCACTGGCCCATTTCTGGCCCGCACGCTCTAGGTAGGAGTCGAGTAGAGCAGCGGCCTCGTCCTCGTTCCCTGGCATCAGGTGGCCGTAGCGGTCATAGGTGATCGTGATTGACGAGTGCCCCATGTAGGTCGAGAGCGCCTTGGCGTTCACGCCGGCCGCGATCATGAGCGAGGCGAAGGTATGCCGTGCCTCATGAAGCGTGATTGGCCCAATGAGCTCTAGCTCGTTCTCCTGCCTCTCCGCGTTCATCCGGTTCCAAGCGATGTGAGCTCGACGCCAGACGTTCGAGGACGTGAACGGGTGCTCAGCATCGCGGCCAAACACGAGCCCGTCCCTGCGCCCCTGGCGCATCTGGTGCTCCAAGAGGAACGCCCGCAGCACGGACGGGATGGGGACGGAGCGCCGGCCTTTCTTCGACTTCGGCTCCACGAACGTCCGCGCCTTGGGATCGTAGGCCCGCTCCACGCGGATCATACCCGCCGAGAGGTCTACGGCGCTCCAGTCGAGCCCCTGAAGCTCGCCGCTGCGTAGGCCCGCGTAGAAGGCGGTATCCCACAGCGGTCTGTGAAGTCAGAGGGGAGTCACGATAACCCGTGAGGGCCGTGGCTCCCTTGTGCCTTCGACACCGCCAGCTAGAGGGATTCTTGAGCAGCCTTCGGCAAGGACCAGCAATGAACCGTTTTGCCTTTCGGTACGAACCACGCAGGGGCGGGGTCGGTGCGGCGGGCCTCCGCCCCTGAACTTGTGCCAGCAGGATTCATAGAGCAGATGTCAAAGGCTCTTCCGGGGGGCGGCTCCTTTCGCCGCAAGCGGGAGCCTTGCGGCCCTCGCGGCCCCGCCCCCGCGCCTTGTCGCCGCGCGGGCTTGGTGCGGTGCGCCCGCTGTGGGGAGCTCAGGCTCGCGCTCGTCTGGTCAGCTAATCGGTGACTTTGGTCTTACGCGCCTTCCCGCACCTGGCGCAAACGAATCGGAACGACTCAGGCCCATCCCACTCCACCTGGTAGTCGTGTCCAAAGAGGAGACAGCGTAGGTTCACGACGCTCTCCCGCAACCTATCCCCAACCATAGTGACCGAAACGGCCATCTAGTCACCGGCTCCTGGCTGGCGTAGCTTGAGCCTCGCCGAGGCGCGGGCAGGGTAGTCCTAGGGAGTCCTTGCGGCATGCGCCCCGGCGCTAGAGATCGTCGCCGTCGATGAGGACCCCGTCCGCTGGTTTCTCTCGCTCGACCTTCTCGAACCGCGGCACCGGCCCACCCGTAACTTCCGCGATCCAGAGCGCGAACGCGGCCGGGTAGTCCTCCTCGGGGATGCCGTGCTCTTCGACGTAGCGTTCGAAGTCTTCGAAGCCGGGCATCAGGCTAGAGCTGCCACTCTCCGTTTCCGCGCCCGAAGCAGCGGTCCAGCGTGAACTGGAAGGCGCGAAGCCGCCCCGCGCGGACCAGGCTACCGGGCGGGCGCGACAATCCGGTCGCGCTGATCCGGATCCCGCGTGAGCGGATCATCGGCTTCGGCGTCGCGTCCTCACGCGTGCACGAGGTCGGGCACTAGGATACGGCGCTCCTGCTCCTCGTGGAGTCGTTGCGCGACCGACTGCGGCCGGTCCGCCGTCGGAAGCAGCTGCGGACGGCTTGGGACCTCTGGGACTGGTGGGCGTCTGAGATCATCGCTGACTTCTGGTCAATCAGCCGAATCAGCATCGGCTCCACGCTCGTGTTGATCGGGCTGGTCAGCCTCCCCGGGGCGTTCGTCTTCCAGCCCTCCGACGACGACCTCCATCCCATGCCGTGGATCCGAGTGCTCCTGAGCTGCACGATCGGCGAGCGCCTGTACCAGGACCCCCGTGGAAGCGGCTCGCCGCGACCTGGCGCGCGATGTAACCGCTCGTCGGGCCGGGTTCCGCGGGGCGGGTTGAAGGGGGGCGCTCCCCCCAGCTACAAGCCGGCGAGTTCCTCTCGCATCACCGAATGCGCCTTGTCTATCAGCGCGCTTGCATCGTTGCGGGTTTGATTGACGCGCTCCGCCGCCGTCCCGAAGCCCGCAGGGCGCGTCGTTCTGATCCGTTCCCGCTCCTCGTCGCTCGTCGCGGCGATCAGGTCATCCGCCTGTGAGGCGAGCATGTCGCGATAGTCCTGGACGCTCAACTCGAACTTCCGAACGGCGATTTGGGCGCGAGAGACTGCGTTGGAAACTGGCTCCGACCCGACGACACGGACGCGCCCGTCGACCGCCCTCCAGACATCCTTTGCCCTCTGAGGCTGATACTGCGGGGGCTCCGGCCGAGGAAAGAGAGTGGCCATGGCCTCGGTTGTGTAGAGAAAGTCCTTGTCCCGCTGTAGTAGCGCGGCAACCTCCGCGTATAGGTCAACTCGTTGCTCGTGGAGCCGAGCGGCTCGAGCAAGGCGCTCTCCGTGCGTACGCTCGGCGCGACCGTTGAAGTAGCCGAAGAGGTAGCCACCGACCGTCCCGGCCACTCCCGCTCCGATTCCTGCAACCGCGATCCATTGATCGCCAGTCACGGGAAAGAGCGTAGTCACGGCGGTCCGCACATGCGCCCCGTCGGGGCGGAAGCGTCATGGCTAGTTCGGGCCGAGGCGTACCAGCCTAGGGCCGGGCGGCGAGCCGAACGCCCGTGGCGCTTGCTGCCGTGCGCAACCCGGCCCCAAGGGTCGAGCCTAAGTTGCCGGCCACGAGACGGCTAGATGGCCGAGGAGGACGCCTCCAATATGCCTCGGCTGGGGCGCGGCAGGGTAGTCCTAGTGAGTCCTTGCGGCCCGCGTTCCGGCCGTCCTCAGACTGCTTGCCCATCGGCTTTACGCGCACCACTGGCAGGCGTATAACCGTGAGCGGCGACCGACCGATGGTGTCTCTGCGAGTCCTGCCCCGACTAGTGGTTTGAGGTCTCCTCGCCGCTCCCATCGTCAGCTGCGGGGGATCTGAGGACGAGCTAAGGGCGGGCAAAACCGTCCTACGGGACGATTTCTCCTGCCTAGCCTCCGGCTGGGACTCGGGCACGTTCGAGGAAGGGGAATACGGCTACGTCGCGGGCGCCTACCGCATCTTCGTGGGGGAAGGGAAGCACGTTATCTTCAGGCAAGAACGTCCGCCGGCCGAATGCATCTTGGACGAACGTGGACATCTGGTAGACCGTTGTGGGGCCGCGTGAGATCACGGACTGGCTACTGGGTTGGCGGCGGGCTGGTCGTCGCGGGCGTGCTCGGCGCTGTCCTGTGGTTCGTTAGCTCGTTAGCGAGCATCGGCAACGAGGTCGACGACTTCCAGCGGGTTCCGGTACCGGGCGAGGCGACCATGCAACTCGAGGCGCGCAAGTACGTCGTCTACTACGAGGGCTTGAATGCCGACGAGGTCGTCCCGCCCTTCGAGATCGAGATCGCCGAAGCGACCACGGGCGCTCCGTTGACCATCGCGCCCTACGGCGGCTCGCTGACCTACGCCGCCTCCGGCCGCGAGGGCTCAGCGCAGGGCACCGTCACGCCCACCCACAGCGGGGCCCACGCGGTCCGCACGGACAGCGACGCTCGGACGAGCGGCGCTAGCGTGGCGCTCGGGCGCAGCCTCGCCTGGCCGATCCTCCGCGTGATCCTCGGCACGTTCGCGATCGGAGGCCTGCTGGCGGGGTCCGGGGTGATCCTGCTCGTCGTCACCGCGATCCGCCGCTCCCGCGTGCGGCGTGCTCCGGTTGACACCGCATCCGGAACGCGGTTGAGTGACGCCGACCGAGGTGGGAGGCAGCGAATGAGCACGTCCAGCAACACCGGCCCGCTTGGTCAACCGCGTGGCGTCGGCTTCGGGATACTCATGTACGTCGTCACGTTCGGCATCTACAGCTTGTACTGGGTCTTTAAGACGCAGGAGGAGATGAAGCAGCACGCGGGCGAGGGCCTCGGCGGGGTACTCGGTCTCGTGGTCTGGCTCCTCATCAACCCCGTCACCGCGTTCGTGATCCCGTCGGAGATCGGGAGGATGTACAAGACGGACGGCCAGGAGCCGCCCATGACTGGGTGGACGGGGCTGTGGCTCTTTCCGGGTGCCATCCTGCTCGTCCCCGCGATCGTCTGGTTTGTGAAGGTGCAGGGCGCCCTCAATCGCTACTGGGAGGGGAAAGCTTCGGCGCCTCCCACCGCCTAGCAACGCATTCTCTGCCGCCGGTAGCCGCCAGGCTGGCCCATTCGCTGGCCCGCGGAGCGGGGCGGGGCTCGCCGACCCCGCATGAATACAGGCAGTAGGGCTCAAAGGCTTGCAGCCTTCGAATCCGCGTGCGGAGGTTCGATCCCTCCCGGGGCCACTCCCTCTAGGCCCGAGGTCGGATTAACGGCAAGGTCGCCAGGACTGAACGGCGCGGCGGAAGATCACGCGCACCGGAGCGATGGCGTCTCGGATAGTCGAGGAGTCGAGCCCCCTGCGTCGCCTTCTCTCTACCCGTAGAGGGTCGTCCAGCCGTCGTTTCCGATCCTCACGTTCAGTTCCGTAGCTTCAGCGATCTTCGCCAGTCCTTCACCCCGTCCAGGTCGAGTCCGGGGGCGACTTGGAGTTCATAAATCGGATTCTGGCCGCCGTCGTAGCGGGCAGTCAGATTGACGTTGAAGCTAGCCTGAACGCAAAGGTTGAATGCGTCCATCGCTAATACGAGGGTGCACAGGGCGGCAATTGTAGGTGCCATCGGCTGAGAGAAACATCGTGGTCGCTCCGCAGCTGGGTCCTAGCGAGCGATCGCCGGTGACATATCAACAAATTCTGATATAACCGCGACGTGAGCAGCGTCCTGGAGTCCGGCCCGTTCCGGCTTCCGGCATCGCCACTCGCTACCGACCTGGTGGCGAAGTACTTCCGCGGCCTCGGCGATCCCAACCGGCTGCGGATCCTCGAGCTCCTCCGTACGGAGGGAGAGCTGAGCGTCGGCGAGCTCGTCGAGCGGCTCGGGCTGACGCAGCCCAAGGTCTCCAACCACCTCGCCTGCCTGCGCTGGTGCGGCTTTATCGAGGCACGCCGGGAGGGGAAGACGATCTGCCACCGGGTCTCGGACGCTCGGGTCGAGGCGATGCTCGACCTCGCCCATGCGCTCCTGGCCGAGAACGCCGAGCACGTGGCCGCCTGCTGTCACACCGAGGCGCCGATCCGATGAGGAAGCCACGAGTAGAGATCCTCTACTTCGACGGCTGTCCGAACCACCGGGCGGCACGGGAGCTCGTCGAGCGCGTCGCGGTCGAGCTCGATATCGAGCCCGAGACGGACCTCGTGGAGGTACGCGATCCGGAGTCAGCGGTGCGGCTCCGCTTCCTTGGCTCGCCGACGGTGCGCGTCGACGGCCGCGACGTCGAGCCGGGAGCCGAGAAACGCGGCGACTTCATACTCGCGTGCCGCGTGTACCGGACCGAGCGCGGCTTCTCGGGGCAGCCCGATCCGGGCTGGGTCCGGGAGGCACTGACCGAGGCCGCCGCCTGACGCCCGCGGCGCTCGAGAGCCGACCCGGTGCGTTGGAGGCCCCGGCGATCCGCTTGAGGCCGAGGCCGGCAGCGGCTCCGCACGCTGACGGAAGGCGAGCGCGAGCTCTCCCGCTGGATCTTGAGAAGCTTCGGAGCGGGCAGAAAGGAGACGGAATGAAGCTCGGACTCGGACTTCCCAACACGATGGCCCACGAGACCGATCGCGCGCTGATGCTCGAGTGGGCTCGCCTGGCCGACGAGGCGGGATTCCACATCCTCGGGACGATCGACAAGCCGAACTACGACTCGTGGGATCCGCTCGTGACGCTCGCGGGCGTGGCCGCCGTCACCGAGCGCATCCGCCTGGCGACGACCATTCTGCTGCTGCCGCCCCGAAACGAGGTGCTCGTCGCGAAGCAGGCCGCGGTGGTCGACCAGCTCTCCGGTGGACGGCTTACCCTCGGGCTTGCACAGGGTGACCGGGAAGACGACTACGAGCTCTTCGGCGCCCCGTTCGCGGGCCGCTCGGAGCGGTTCGAGCGGCAGGTCATTCGGATCCGGGAGACCTGGCGCGACGCACGCGGATCCGACCACGACCGCGGCGTTGTCGGCCCGGCGCCCGTGCAGGTGCCGGGACCGCCGATCTGGGGAGGCGCGACGCAGGCCAAGGCGATGGAGCGCGCGGCCCGCACGGCGGACGGTTACATCTTCGGCACGGCCGGCTCGCAGGCAATGACGCAGTTCGCGCCCGCGGTCCGCGAAGCCTTCGCGGCAAACGGCAAGCCGGACGCCGTCGTCGCCGGTCTCGCCTACGTCGGGGTGGACAATGACGCGCAGCAGGCGCTCGACGAGGCCGCGCACCAAGTCCTCCGCTACTACGGGCGACTCTGGACGGAGCCCGGCAACCTCATCCACCACGGGCCGGCGACGAAGATCGCCGAAGAGGTCGCCGCCTACGCGGGGGCGATCGACGTACTGATCCTCTTCCCCGAGATTCCGCGCCTGGACCAGGTCGAGCAACTCGCGGAGCACGTGCTGCCGGCGTACCGCTGAGACAACCGCCCGAGCGGGACGCTCACGGCGTGGTGGTCGTGGGCGGGCCCGAGGGCGCCGTCGTCGTCGGCGACGGCTCGGTCGTCGTCGGTGCCGTCGTTCCGGGACTGGTCGTCGCGCCGGTCTCGGTGGGCGTTGTGCCGCCCTCGCCACCGGTGCGGGACGCGGTCTCTGGGGTCGATACGGCGGGGCCGTCCGCGCCGGACCGCGCCGTCTCCGCCTGTGTCTTCTGGGTGGGAGCGGCCGGCCGGTCGCGGACGGCGGGCGCCTCGGCGGCGTTCCCGGTGAGGAGCAGGCCGGCCGCGACGCCTCCGAGAGCCACGACCGCGAGTGCAAGCGCGAGCGCCAGGGGACGACGTCGTCTGGAAGCCGGGAGCACGCGCATGGGCTCGGTGATCGCCGTCTGCGAGGCAACTGCCCTCGGCCGACCCTCGAGGGCCTCGAGCAGCGCAGCCCCGTCGCGGGGTCGGAGGCTCCGGTCGGAGGCGAGCGCCGCCGCGACCAGCGCCGCGAGCGCGGGAGGCGCGTCGGCCCGGTGGCTCTCCACGCGGGGCGCCGGCTGCGAGGACCGCTTGACGGCTGCGTCGATGGGGCTGTCCGCGTCGAAGGCCGCGCGTCCCGTCAGCATCTCGAAGAGGATGAGCCCGAACGCGTACACGTCGCTCTCCGGCCTGGCGGTCTCGCCGGCCGCCTGTTCCGGAGCCATGTACTGAACGGTTCCCGCGAGCGCCCCCGGCGGGGTCAGCGTCGTGTCCGAGTCGCCGCGGGAGATGCCGAAGTCCGCGATCTTCGCGGTGCCCTCCTCGGTGAAGAGGATGTTCGTCGGCTTGAGGTCGCGGTGCACGATTCCGTGCTCGTGCGCGTGCGCCAGCCCGGCGGCGACGTCCAACGCGATCCGCCTGGTCTGCTCGTCGGCCAACGGCGCGCCGCCGGCCGCCACCAGCACGTGCTGCAGGGTCCCGCCCGGCAGGTATTCGAGAACGAGGAACGGTCTGCCCTCCACGTCCCCGTAGTCGAAGACGCCGACGACGTTGGGGTGGGAAAGCGCGGCTCCTGACTTCGCCTCGCGGTCGACCCGCAGCGACGCCGCTGCCGGCGAGAGGATCTTGACCGCGACCGGCCGCTCGAGCTCGAGGTCCCGGGCGAGCCATACCTCGGACATGCCGCCGCGCCCAAGGACAAGCTCGAGCTCGAACCGCTCGGCCACGAGTCGAGTGGTCACGGCCGCAGACCAGAATCGGGCGCTACGCGCTCAGCGCGAGATTGCCTCCACGACGTCGCCGACCCGCGCCGAGCCGAACTCGCGCGCGACGTCGGCCTGTGCGACGATCCCGACGAGGCGATCGCCGTCGACCACCGGCAGCCGCCGCACCTGGTGCTTGGCGAGGAGATCGAGAGTCTTCACGAGATCGTCGTCGGGAGACACGGTGACGAGCCCGCCGGAAGCGGCTTCGCGGACCGTTGTCGACGCGGGATCGCGGTCGTCTGCGAGAACGCGGACGACCAAGTCGCGGTCGGTCACGATCCCGACGAGTCGGCCGTCCTCGACAACCGGGATGGGGCCGACGTCCTCGCGAGCCATCCGCTTGGCCGCTTCGGAAACGGGCGTCTCCGGCTCGACTGTCGTGGGATTGGGGGTCATGAGGTCCTTGACCGTCTTCGCAGCCATGGGACCCTCCTTTCCGTTCGCTCAGCGTTCGTGCGGTCGGGGTACCCCTCGCCCTGGAGCGCAAAACGGTGCCCCGCCGCGGGCTCAGCTCGCGCTCGAGCCGGCAGCGCCGGGCGCCAGGCGAAGCAGGTTTTCCACGGCCTGCACGCCCTTGACCTCCCGCGTCGCGTGCTCGAGCGACTTGATCAGCTCGGGCGAGTCAACCTCACCTCGCAGGAAGACGACCCCGTTCTCCGCGTTGACGTTGATCCTCCCTTTGGGGATCGACGGATCGCGGAAGACCTCGCTCTCGACCTTCTGAACGAGCGTGGCGTCGTTCGGCTGCGGCTTGCTCGCCTCCCGTGCGTGCCTCGCCTTCATCGCGAGGGCGTGGGTCTCGGCGGCGACCGCGCGGGCGGCATGCCGACCTCTGCGGCGGAAGAGACTCACGGTCTTGTCACGCGCCACGTGCCTGCGCCGCCGTCCGCTCTGGGGGTCGAAGAAGTACGCCAGCGCCGCGCCCGCGGCCGCGAAGAGTACATAGAGCTTCATCATCCTCCTCTCCGTAACCGCTTCACGGCTACCCGGCTCGCCGACGACGAAAACCGTGCGGGTGCCACGCCGGTAGGATTCCTCGACTGCACTCGGCGCGCACGGAGGACGAACGACGCGGTCAGGCTTCTCGATCGGAGTGACGCAGCTCGCCGGACCCGTCTACCTGGCCACGGTCGAGGGTGAGCTCGATCTGTCCACGGCCGCTGCCTTCAGGGTCAAGCTCTTCGATGCCATCGCGGAAGGCGCCAGGAAGCTGATCCTCGACCTGCGCGGCGTCACGTTCATCGACTCGACGAACATCGGCGCCCTCCTCGACGCGCACCAGCGTGCGAAGGATCTCGACGGCGAGATCGCCGTGGTCGCCACGGACCGGAACGTCCTCAAGGTCTTCGCCATCGCCGGCATCGACCGCCTCCTTCGGATTCAGGATTCGGTCGAGCGCGCCGCGGCGGCGTTTGCCGTCGAGCAGGCCGACGCGGACTCCGAGCTGCTCGCGGAGACGCTGTCTGGAAGTCGTTCGATGCGCCCAGAGGAGAAGACGGAGGAACGACTCGCACGTAATGAAGCGCTCTTCCGAGAAGTCAACGAGCGCCTCGAGGAAGTGAGCGGCGCCGTCGGGAAGGACGACACCGTCGAGTTTCTCTGTGAGTGCGGGGACCCGACCTGCCTCGAAGCCGTTCCGCTCACCCTCGAGGAGTACGAGGCCATCCGCAAGCACTCCGACCGCTTCGTCATCGCCGAAGGCCATGTGGTCGCCGGGGTCGAGCGGGTCGTCGCGCGTCACGGAGCCGCCGAGGTCGTGGAGAAGGAGGGAAGGGCAAAGCGCGTCGCCGACGACCTCGACTCGTCTCCGCCGGAGAGCTGACGAGCTCTGGGGCGCTCGGCCCACGGGCTGGACGGTAGCCCCGCGGGCCGACTCGCCGCTCCGGCTTAGAAGATGAGGATGAGGAGGACGATGATCAGGATGATGGCGAGCACTGTCCCCACACCGATGTACATAGCGCCTCCTTTAGGTCCGAACGAGGTCTGCTCAGTCATCTCCCGCTGAGCGCAAGCCAAAACCACGCCGAGGCGGTTTTCGGCCGCGGCCGTGGGGGAAAGGCGGGAGCAGAGCGAGAAAGGAGGCCCGGCGAGATGCCGGAGAAGCGAGCAGGCGTCAAGAACGAGAAACAGTACGAAGCCCTCAAGAAGAAGGGCATGTCCAAGGAACGCGCGGCGCGGATCGCGAACGCTCCCGGCTCATCCAAGCGAGGGGGTCAGAAGTCCGGCTCGGGAAGCAGCTCCTCGCAGGGCGGCACGACCGCGCAGAAGAAGGCCGCGGGACGGAAGGGCGGCAGGGCGAGCGCGAAGAAGCGGTAGCCGCGCGGCTCCCAGCCGATCAAACGCCGCGGGAAGAGCTCGACGAGCTGGGCCACGAGGGACCTCTGCCCGGGTCGCTGGAAACTCACATCTGTTAGCGCGTAGAAGTCGCGGAGACGGGTAAGCCACGAGCATGCGCAAGCGTCGCCTGCTTGTGGTCACGACCGGCGCCGCGGACGACGCGGCTCTCCGCGAGGAGGTCCGGGATCACGCGGGCAGTGAGGAGGTCGAGATCCGCGTCGTCGCTCCGGCGGCGGAGCTTTCACGCCTGGAATGGCTGGCAAGCGACGAAGACGAGGCGCGCGCGAAGGCGGGAGACGTCGCCCGCGACACGGGGAAAGCCGTCGAGCAGACCGGCAAGGTCGAAGACACCGAGGTCGGAGATCCCGATCCCGTGCAGGCGATCGAGGACGCCCTGCGGACATTCCCCGCCGACGAGCTCATCATCGTCACGCGGTCAGGAGAAAGCGCGACCTGGCTCGAGGAGGGCAGCCCGGAGGAAGCCTTCGAGCGCTTCCACCTCCCCACCACGCATCTCGTCCTCTCGCGCTAGCAAGGCGCCGAACGGGGGCGAGGACGCCCCCCGCCGGGGACGTCCTCGTGAGAGCTACCAGCGGTACCAGCGGGCTTCTGGCGCGTGGGCCACCAGGCCGACGAGCCAGATGGCGAACAGAATCGCCGCAACGATGAAGAGCCACTTCAGTGCGAAGCCGAGCCCGAAGAGAAGCGCAACGAGCAGCAACACGAGCAAGAGAGCAACCATCATTCTCCTTTCGACTCGACCCTCGATGCCCGACGCGCTGCCGCCGTAAACCGACGCCGAGCGGAACGATGCCCCCGACCCTCGACAACCGCGGGATCGCGGAACGCCTGGAGGCGTTCGCGGTGCTGCTCGAGCTGGCCGACGCGGGCCGCTACTCGGCCCGTGCGTACCGCCGCGCTGCGGAGACGATCCGCGAGACGCCTGCACCGATCGCCGAGCTGGTTCGGAGCGGCCGCGTCCAGGAGCTTCGCGGCATCGGCCCCGGGATCGCCGCCCGCCTGAAAGAGCTCGTCGAGACCGGTTCGATCGCGGAGCTCGACCAGCTGGAGCGCGAGGTGCGGCCTGAACTGGTCGGTCTCGGCCGCCTGCTGGGCATCTCGACGAAGCGAATGCTCGAGATCGGACGCCTCCTCGGAGTCCGCACCATCGACGAGCTTCGCGAGGCGGCCCGCGCTGGACGGCTCCGTTCGGTGCCGGGCGTTGGGCCGAAGACCGAAGCGCAGCTGCTTGCACGCCTGGAGCGACCGTCACCGCGAGCGCCGCGCGGCCTCCTGCTCACCCGCTCGCGTGCGCTCTCGGAGGAGATCTCGGCGGCCCTGGGCGGGGAGGTGGCGGGAGACCCGCGGCGTTGGGCCGACGTCTGCTTCGAGCTCGCGGTCGTCGTCTCCTCGGAGCGACCCGAGCCCGTCCTCGAGTCCTTCGCCCGCCTGCCGGCGATCGTCGCGCTGGTCGAACGTGAGCCGCAGCGGGCGGTCGGGGCCACGGTCGAAGGAGTCCCCGTGGAGCTCGTCGTGGCAGATCCAAGTCACTTCGGCACCGAGCTCCTTCGGGCGACCGGCACGCCTGCTTACGTGGACGCGCTCGAGCCGCTACCAGCTGCTCCGGACGAGCGCGGCGTCTACGAGGCCCTTGGCCTGCCCTGGTGCCCTCCCGAGCTTCGCGAGGCGCCGTTTCGCGGCGAGCCGCCGTCGCTCGTGGAGCTCGAGGACGTTCGTGGCGATCTCCACTGCCACACGACCTGGTCCGACGGCAGGGCGAGCGTCCTCGAGATGGCGACGGCGGCGAAGGACCGCGGCTACGAGTACATCGCGATCTGCGACCACACTCGCAACGTTCGCGTCGTGCCGGGCCTGGACGCCGACGACCTTCGCCGTCAGGGCGAGGAGATCCGGTCGGCCAACGAGGAGCTCGCTCCGTTTCGCGTCCTCCGCGGCTCCGAGGTCGACATCCGCGCAGACGGAAGCCTCGACCTTCCCGACGACGTCCTCGACGAGCTCGACTGGGTCCAGCTGAGCCTCCACGCAGGCCAGCGCGAGCGGGGCGATTCGCTGACCCGGAAGGTGACGGAGGCGATGCGGCACCCGGCGGTTTCGTGCCTCAGCCATCCACGTGGCCGGATCATCAACCACCGCCCCCCGAACGCGCTCGACCTGGACACGGTGTTCACGGTCGCGCTGGAGACCGGGGTCGCGCTCGAGACGAACGGCCTCCCGCCCAGGCTCGATCTCTCCGGCCCGGAGGTGCGGCTGGCGGTCGAGGCGGGAGTCCCGATCGTCGCCTCGACCGATGCGCACTCGCTCCAAGGGCTCGGGAACATGCAGCTCGCGATCGCAACCGCGCGACGCGGCTGGGCGACGGCCGCCGACGTGGTCAACACCAGACCGCTGAACGAGCTGCCGCGACGGAATGCGTGAGCGGCTGACTAGGAGGGTTTGACGAAACGACGGCTATGTCGAGCGACGTTCCGCCAAACCCTCCTAGCCCGCAGGGACGTACCGGCCCCGGCTAGGGTTGCGTCTCGGCGACGGATCCGAGGGAAGGAGAACGCAATGCCCGGACAGATGGTGCACGTGGAGATCCCGGCCGGCGACACGGCCAAGGCACGCGAGTTCTGGGGCTCCCTCTTCGGTTGGGAGTGGCAGCAGGTCGAAGGCCCGACGGAATACCACATGACCCGGTTCTCCGAGACGACCGGCGGAGCGATTTTCGTGCCCGACCCGCCGGACAAGCGCGGGGCCCGCGTCTACTTCGACGTCGACGACATCAACGCGAGCAGCGCGCGCGTGAACGAGCTGGGCGGCGAGGGCGGAGAGGCCATGCCCGTCCCCGGCATGGGCTGGTTCTCGCTCTGCAAGGACACCGAGGGGAACGAGTTCGGTCTCTGGCAGACGGATCCAGACGCCCCCGCGCCCGGCCAGTAGGAGCGACGCGCGCGGCTACGCGGTCGTCCGGAGGAGCGCGCGGAGGTCGTCGATGATGTCCGCGTCGGCGGCGTCCTTGTCGGGCCGGTAGCGCTTCACTCGAGCAAAGCGAAGCGCGACCCCGCCCGCGTAGCGCGTCGAGGCCTGGACACCGTCGAGGGCGACCTCGACGACGAGCTCTGGCCGGACGAGCACCGCGATCCCCTGCCTGCCGACCTCGCGCGCGAGCAGCTCCCTCGTCTGCCACTCGAGCAGCTCGTCGGTCAGCCCCTTGAAGCACTTCCCCACCATCACGAACGTATCGGTGTCGGGGTCACGGGCGCCGAGGTGGAGGTTCGAGAGCCACCCCTGCCGGCGCCCATGGCCCCACTCGGCGCCGAGCACGACCAGGTCGTAGGTCCGCACCGGCTTCACCTTCCGCCAGGCCTTCCCGCGCCGGCCGGCGCCGTACGTCGACGCCGCGTCCTTGACGACGACGCCCTCGTGGCCGGCCCGCAGCGACTCGTCTAGGACGCGCTGGGCTTCCGTCGGATCGGAGGTGAAGACACCCGGGATCGTGAGCTGTGGCGCGATCGCTCCGAGCTTCGCGGCCCGCCCCTCCAGCGGGGTGTCGAGCAGGTCGTGGCCGTCCACGTGCAGGACGTCGAAGAGGAAGGTCACGACCCCCTCAGGCGGCGCGTCGCTGTCGATCTGCGCCACCGTCTCCTGGAAGGCCGCCGGTCCGCCTTCGCCCATCCACAGCGCCTCGCCGTCGAGGACGGCCTGCTCCACTTCGAGGCCGAGCACGGCGTCCACAATCCCCGGAAGGGCCCCCGTGATCTCGTTGAGGTTGCGCGTGTAGATCCGGACCTCGTCGCGGCGCCGATGGACCTGGATGCGGATCCCGTCGAGCTTCCACTCCACCGACGCACGGCCAAAGCCGGCGACCGCGTCCTCCACGGTCTCAGCCGTCGATGCGAGCATCGGAAGAATCGGCCGGAAGAGCTCGAGGCCGACGAAGCGAAGGCCCTCCTCGCCTTCGGCCAGCGCGATCTCGGCGGTGCGCGTGAGGTCGCCGGAGAGCATCAGCGCCCGCCGCGCGAGCGCGCCGGAGACCCCGGCTGCCTGCGCGATCGCGTCGATCATGAGGCCGGCGAGCGCCCCCTGCCTCAGCTCGCCCGTCAGAAGCCGCTTCAGGAACCCGGCCTCCTCGTAAGTGGCTCGGCCGAGCAGGTCTTCGAGAATCTTCTTCCGCCGGGCCGCGGAGCCGGGACCGGTCGCCTCCGCTATCCCCACGATCGCGCGGTCGAGGTCGGCGACGGCGAGGGTCGGCTCCACGGCCGCCGCATGCTCTATGCCGTAGACGGTGGCGTAGCCCACGCCGACCCTGCCCTGGCGAGGGACGCCGGAGAGGACTCCGACGGCGATCGGGACCTCGTCCGCGTCGAGGTGCCGCAAGAGCTCCGCCAGGATGGCCACCTTCCGCGAGCGCGAGCTCGTGCCCGCGACCTCACGGGAGGCGCCGACGACGTCGGCGAGCAGGGTCATCCCTTGGCGGGGAGCGAGCGAGCGTAGGTCGTGCCGAGCTCCACCCACTTGGCAAGCTCGCGCTTGGTGCGGACGTCCTCAGGGTCGACCCGTAGCCACCCGCGCATCCGGCGCCCGCCCATCTCCATGAGGCGAGCGTTCGTCGCTGCGATGAGCGCGTCCGCCTGTTCGGGGTCGACGCGAACCAGGACTCCACCCTGGCCGCTTGCCGCCACCGCCATGTTGCCCGCGATGAGGAACGCGAGCCCGCCGAACATCTTCTGCTCGGTCAGATCGGATTCACCCGCGATCAGGTCGCGGATGCGGTCCGCGAGCGCTTCGTCATAGGCCACGCCACGATCGTACGGCAAGCGATCCGGCACCTGGGACGGCAACTCGTTAGGCTCCCGACCGAACCGTTGTCCGAAGGCGCGCCGCCGGGGCCGTGGACGGGCGCCTCTTCGAAGGGGGTGTTCCCGTTGCAGGGAGCAGTCAGGCGATCTTGCACGATGTCCATCTCGACCGCGGTTGCGCTCGTGATCGCGGCGATCGCGTTCGCCGCGCCGGCCGCGGCCCAGTCAGGGCCGCCCTGGGACGGGAACCCGGTCTCAGCGGGTCTTGGCCCGACATACGGGCAGGAGTGGTGTGCGCCGGCGACCGGTGAGAACGTCCCGCAGTCCGCGCCGCTTGCGCTCATTCCGTACAGGGCGATCGGCTGCACGCTCGAGCAGTTCAAGGCCGAGGCGGCCGCGGCGGGCGTCCCGAACCGGCTTACCTACTCGGTGATCGGACAGTCCGAGCTCGGCCGAGACATCTTCGGAGTCGTCGTGAACGCGCTCGAGACTCCGGAGCAGCAAGCGGCCTACGCCCGCTGGCAGCAGCTTCGCGGCCTCATGCTCACGGACCCGGCCGCGGCCCAGGCGCTGCTCGCGTCCTGGGGTGACGCGGTCAAGCTGCCCATCTTCGTCGAGGCCAACATCCACGGCGGCGAGCGAGAGGGCACCGACGCGATGATGCAGGTGATCCGGGACCTCGTGACCCTCCCCTACGGGACCAACGAGACCGTTGACGAGCTTCTCGACCATGCGTTCGTCGTCGTCATCCCGACGACGAACCCGGACGGGCGCGTGGCAGGCCGGCGACAGAACGAGAACCGCTTCGACTTGAACCGCGACCTGCTTGTCCAGTCACAGCCGGAGATTCAGGTCAACACCGCCTTCCAGCTCCAGTGGCTGGCCCCGGTCGGGCTGTTCCTGCATGGGTACTACAACCCGACGCTCGTCGACGGGCTCACGAAGCCGCACAACCCGGGGCTGGAATACGACAAGTTTCTGTACTGGAACCAGCGTCGGCTGGACGCCAACCAGGCGGCGATCGAGGCGATCGGCCGCACCATCCAGCGGCCGGTGAACCAATGGGACCAGCGCGGCGTCAGCGGCAGCAAGAACGGGGGCCCGGCCGTCGCCGAGGGCTGGGACGACTGGGGCCCGTTCTACAGCCAGACGTACGGAGCGTTCTTCGGCATCGACGGCTCCACGGTCGAAATGTGCAATAACGCGGCCTGCGGCGGCGCTCTGGGATCGAAGCGCGAGCAGTATCTGGTCTTCTACTCGTCGGCCCGGTTCTGGATCGAGAACAGAAACGACATCCTCGACGATCAACTCGAGATCTTCCGACGCGGCGTGACTGGAGCCGCTCGAGTGAACTGCTGCGACGACCCGCTCGTCGCCGGCCGCGGGTTCACGGAGGACCAGCACAACTGGATGGTCGAGTACCCAAAGGCCTTCCTGATCCCGTTCGTCGGAGGCTCGGCCGACCAGGTCTCTCCCGACCGGGGAGTCCAGCGGAGCGACGCGGAAGCAAACCGGCTCGTCCAGTGGTTGCTCGACAACGGTGTCCAGGTGGGCCGAACCGAGGCCGACATCGTCTGGGCGGGGACGAGGTTCCCCGCGGGGTCCTACGTCGTCTCCATGAGGCAGGCCTTCCGCGGCTTTGCGTATACCGCCTTGGCGGCCGGGCAGGACATCTCTGAGCGGATCAGCCAGCTGTACGCTCCGCCGGGCGCCTGGAGTCACGGGTCGCTCTGGGGCGCCGACGTCATCGAGATCCCGGCGGGCGACCCGTCCTTCAACCCAACGACGACGCCGGTCACCGACCTGAACGAGCTCCAGGGCGGCGTGCGCGCCGGCGGCCCCGCCGACTGGTACACCGTGGCCATCAGGGGGGCGGCGGAGCTCCGGGCAGTCCTCGACGTCCTCCGAAGCGGCGTCGACGGCGAGGTCGCGGAGGCCGCGTTCACGAGCGCCTCCGCGGGCGCCATGCCCGCCGGCTCGGTCATCTTCCCCGACGACGCGGCCACCGTCGTCGCCCTCGAGGGGGCCGGCAAGGCCGCGGGCGTCTTCTTCGAGCGGGGCCTCGGGCTGCCGCCGGCGGGGACGCAGCTCGACGAGGCGCCGCGGATCGCCATCCTCGTGGACAGCGGAAGCCCCGTCGAGTCCGACACATCCTGGTCGCTGCGCCAGATCTTTGGCCCGGACGTCGGCTTCGTCTCGACCGCGAGCGGATCGAACTCGCTCCAGAACGCGGCGACCGATCCGCTGGAGAGCTTCGACGTCATCTACAACGCCGGCCAGACCTATCCGCAAGGCAACACCGCGCGGGCCCGCCTGCGGGCGTTCTTCGAGCGGGGCGGCGGCTACATCGCGACGAGCCAATCACCGTCCAACTTCGCCTTCCTGACCGGGGCGCATCCCGCCTTGATCAAGGGCAGCCTGACGCAGGGCAGCGACGGCGCGGGCGGCGGCATCGCCCTGTGGGACAACGTCGGCACGAGCAGCCCGCTGACGGGCGGGTACCCGACCAGGGACAACCTCTACCTGCCGTCGGACGTGACCTGGTTCTCGTCGCTGCCGACCGGCGCGGCGGTGGACGGCCGGTACCTGCCGAGCGTCACCTCGATGTTCGTCGCGGGCCTCTGGCGTGACCGCGACCGGAAGGCGGCGGGCGCGCCGATCATCGTCCACGGCACGACGCTCGTGGGAAGCCGGTACCTCGGCCTCGCCACGAACCCCTTCTCGCGAGGGGATGCCGAGCGCGAGTGGCCGCTCATCGGCCAGGCAGCTCTCTGGTCGAACTTGACCGACGACTAGAGCCGAACAGAGGGAGGGCGCCGGCCGAAACCGGCGCCCTCCATCCCTGTCTTAACCTTCGCCCTTCTTCCCGTCCTTGCCCTTGCCGTTATCTTCGTCCTTGCCCTTATCGTGGCCGTTGTCCCGGCCCGGGTCCTCGCCCTTGCTCTTGCCCTTGCCGTTGTCGTGGCCCTTGCCGTTGCCGCTCTCATCGGCGTCGCGGTCGAAGCGGTCGTTCGGGCTCGCCCCGTCGTGCGGACCGGTCTCGTCGTCTGACTCATCGCCGTCTCTCGGGCCGCCGCGCGAACCGTCCGGATCCTCCGCCCCGCCACCGGGTTCGTCGCCGTCACCCGGTTGCGGCGCCGATGGGGTCGGTCCGGGGTCTCCGGGAGGCGCTTCGGTCCCCCTGCCGGCCGACTGGGACGCAGAAGGCATCCCGGTGCTCGAGTCGCCGGACGCCTCGGCAAGCACGGTGGTCGAAGCGGCACCTCTCGACGCCGACACTCCCTCGAGCGCCGGCGCGCTCGCGGCCGCGCGGACAGCCTTGGGCTGGGCGGCGGGCTGCGCATAGGCGACCGGCAAGTCGACGCGCATCACCGCGCCGAGCCGCCCGGGCGAGTCGACGAGGAGCACGGCCGTCGTGGCCCCGATCGCGGCGGACAGCATCGCGCAGGCGAGCGCTGGAACCATCCGGACGGACCTCCACGCCAGTGTCCGGACGACGGCCGGCCTCGCCGCCCACGGCCATGACCGGGGGCAGGGGGCCCGGACCCGATCAAGCTGCCGATCTGGCTGCCCGACGGCCCGCGCGAGCTCATCCTTGTTCATTCGCGAGCGGCCCGGAACGCCGAGCAGCCGTGCCTGCGTGTAGAGCTCGGCTCTTGTGACGGCGGAGAGCTCGACGGAGTAGGCGCCCATTGACCACCTGTACGGCAGACGGAGCTCCGATCCTAACCGCCCCTTCTCCGCCGGGCCACCCGGGGCCTGGCGGGAAACCGGGCTAACATTTCGAAAGCCATACCACCCCGGACCCTCTTCCTCGTCGCGCTGGTCGTCCTTGTGGCGGTCATCGCCGGTGTAGCTGCCGGATTCGCCTTTATGAGCGACGGCGACGACAGCCTTGAGACGGATTTCCCGGCCGAGGTGGTGCTCGCGGCCGGCGACATCGCCGAGTGCGACGACGAAGGCGACGAGGCGACGGCGGCCATCCTCGCCGAATACCCTGACGCGACCATCGCGCCCATCGGTGACCTCGCCTATCAGGAGGGCACTCTTGCCCAGTTCGAGGAGTGCTACGGCCCTACCTGGGGCCGGTTCAGGGATCGGACCAGACCCGCGACCGGCAACCACGACCACTCGACGACGAACGCCCAGGGCTACTGGGACTACTTCGGCTCGAGGGGCGGGCCGTATGACAAGTACTACTACAGCTACGACCTGGGCGCCTGGCACGTCGTCGTCCTCAACAGCGACTGCTGGCGGGTGGACGGATGCGAACTGGGCGACCCGCAGATCCAATGGCTTCGCCAGGACTTGAACGCGAGCCCGGCCGTCTGCACGCTGGCGTACTGGCACCGCCCGCCCTTCAGCTCGGGCCGCTACGGCGACGCCCAAAACACGGGGCGGGTGCGG